>ERZ1292640.1058-Hain-H43-02um-R1-1058-length-22768-cov-11_pt2 | contig 20891 bp, 30 predicted proteins | sample MGYA00564404_ERZ1292640 | MGnify/ENA primary metagenome ERZ1292640 (study PRJEB36523, sample SAMEA6512636) | groundwater metagenome | collected 2019-01-08 | study: AquaDiva: Metagenomics assemblies of 32 groundwater samples
ACGGGGAGATGCAGTAACTTTTTTGTTCCCGTCTTCAGATTGCGAAACTCGAGCTCATCACCCCTGTCCGTATATTCCACTTCGTATTGTCCGTTCTTTGATCGAAGCAGTTCCCAATTTTCAGGAATCTCTTTCGCCGTTCCATCAAGGCTAACGATCGCATCTCCCGTATTTGAGTAACGATGCACAATTAAATCTGTGCCCAAAGGATAAGCGATCACAGCTCCCCCTTTCTCATGTGAGGAAATCTTTGTGACAACTTCATCCGGCTCATTCGAACCAACTTTGTGTCGATAGATGGCCGTCTCTGTTGTGTCATCGTTCGCCCATTCTTCTGAACCGTAATCCGTCATGCGTTCGATTTGATAAACAAGATAGGTGCCTGAAGACAGTGTTGAGTCTGTTTCCTGTGTGGCAGGCGCGATATCCGATACAGACTTTGTCATTCTATCTACCGACCAAATCCATATTGCAAACACACAGACAATAAGCACCACAACGATTGAAATCAAAATTTTTGCGGGACGAGTAAGCATACCATTAAGGATTCAATCGATTCATTAAGCGTGGAAATGGGATTGTTTCTCGTACGTGTTGTAATCCGCAGATCCAACCAACGATACGCTCGAGACCATACCCAAATCCCGAGTGTGGGACAGAGCCGTATTTGCGCAGGTCGAGATACCAGGCAAACGGTTCGACCGGGAGATTGTGTTCTTTGATGCGAGTCAGAAGCGTTTCGTAATCATCTTCACGTTGCGAACCGCCAATAATTTCTCCGTAGCCTTCTGGTGCGAGCAGGTCACTATTGAGCGCGCGATCGGGATTCAACGGATCACGTTTCATGTAAAACGCTTTTACTTCGATAGGGTACTTTTCAATAAAGAGTGGGCGGTCAAATTGTTTGGTGAGAATGGTTTCGTCATCAGCCCCAAGGTCATCACGATCGCCAATATCAGATCCGAGCTCACGTAATTTCTTCACCGCCTCTTCATGCGTCAGACGCACAAACGGAGCTTGTACCTTTTTGAGTGGTTCGATATCTCGCTCAAGCACTTTGAGTTCGTACGGATTTTTCTCGAGTACTTCTTTCACAATACGAACAATCAATCCTTCTTGGATATCCATATTCCCCTCATGTTCAACGAACGCGGCTTCCGCATCCATCATCCAGAATTCGGTGAGATGTCGACGTGTCTTTGATTTCTCGGCGCGGAACACCGGGCCAAAATCAAAACATTTTCCGAAGCTCATAATGCCAGCCTCCAAATACAGCTGGCCGGATTGTGAAAGAAATGCTTTTTTTGGTTTCCCCTCTGCCCCTGGAGTTCCAATCGGACTTGCTTCTTCGAAATCGAAATAATTCATTTCAAACAACTCGGTCGTCCCCTCACAGGCGTTTGGTGTCAGAATAGGGGCGTCGAATTTGATATACCCCTTCTCGTTGAAGTAGGCGTAAGTCGCGTTGATAATGGTGTTCCGCACACGCTGCACCGCCCACTGACGTTCCGATCGAAGCCACAGATGACGGTGATCGAGCAAAAAATCTGGGCCGTGTTCTTTTTTACTAATCGGATAATCTTCGGCCGCAAGCGCGATCATCTCAAAAGAAATACCATCGAGTTCAAAACCGGTTGGTGAACGTTCATCTTTCTTCACGGTTCCACGAACCGTGACCGACGATTCCAAACGGACCTGTTGCAGAGCCTGCCATTGGTCCTCAGGAGTGTTTGCCGCCGAGTAGACGACCTGAACGCGGCCGGATCCATCTCGCAGCTGTAAAAAGAAAATTTTTCCGCTCGAACGGAAGTTATAGGCCCAACCACTGAGCTCAACTTCTTGGCCCACAAAGGCCCCGATTTGTGAAATGTATGTCATAAATTCAGGGTTCAGTTTAGCCTAAACTGCCCCTGAGGAGCAAGAAACCAAAACTAAACCGTCACGCACGCGGTTCGCATCGAAACGGCTGGAATCGTTGGAAAATGAGATACAACAAAGGACTCCAATACCTCGTGAAAATTTTGGATGTGAATCCCAGAAAGATTTGGACGAATTTGATGAGCGAACGGTTCGTCCAGAGCAAAGCGGACAAGTTTGAGTGTCTCGTCTTCAATCGATCTGGCCGCAAACCATTGCTCTTGAGATCCATCGACACACGGTCGACACACCACCCCACCCTTCAGCGCCTGCCAAAGATAGCGGCCTGGTTCGATCTCCCGCTGACACGATAAGCATTCTTGAAACTGTGGACGGTATCCGGAGACATCCATGAGTTTGAGCATGAAGGATCCAAGAAGAAATCCCGCACGTTCATCGCTCATGGCAGGTGTGGCACACAAAAAGTTCAGCCAATCTGAAAGGAGCTGATACGCAGCCGGATCTCGTTCGTAGGTTTTTGTGGCTTCGTCGACCAAGGCGAGCGCATTTTGTGTCAGAAGAAGTGATGGAAGATTCGCTGTCGCGGCAGCGTAGGACTGACGACGTTCAACACCGGCAACGATTGGGTAATGACGTCCTTGGACCAAAAGTAATTCCACTTCTGCAATTGTTTCTAAATGTGGTGTGAGCTTTGCAAGCGTCTTGTGGCCGCCACGCGCAAGAAATTCGATCTTGCCATGTTCTTTTGTCAAAACGGAATACCACCGATCAACCTCCCGGAAGTCGCGACGTGAAAGAATGATTCCCGTGGTATGAAAAATCGTGGACATGAGCATTACTCGCCGCGCGCGACGCGATCCATATAACCCTGCGTGATCAACATGGCTGCGAGCGCATCTTTGTGTGCAGCTGAACCTTCTTCTTTTTGTAAACGAATACTTTCTGTTGTTGTATAGGATTCGTCTTCTTCCATGACAGGCACAGAAACCGAGCCTTCAAGGGCTCGAATAAATGCACGAGTTTTTTCCAACTGAACAGGACTGTGATTCTCGCCAGCGTTGAGTGGGACACCAACAACAATCACATCGATATCTTCTGCAGTCACACGTTTGGCAAACACCGCGATCGTCTCCTCTCCCATGTTTGGAACAACGTCGATCGGAACCGCCACTTGTGCGTCACTGTCTCCAAATGCAAGTCCGATGCGTTTATCTCCGTAATCTATTCCTAGAATGCGCATATCAAATAGGCAGTGGTGTTAAGACTTCAACTCCGTCTTTTGTGACAGCGATGGTGACTTCAAAATGTGCGCCCAGAGACCCATCTGCCATCAGGATTGCCCAACCATCCTCACCTGTATCGACATCGGGATTTCCTCCCATCCCAAGCATTGGTTCAATCGCCAAACACATGCCGTCTAGAATTTTTACTTCTGGATAGGCAGAAGAAACGAAATTGGGAACATGAGGCGACTCATGAACCGCATGACCGACTCCGTGACCAACAAGAGCCCGGACAATGCCGTATCCATGCGGCTTTACTGTGTTTTCCACCGCGGCACTAATTTCTTTGATGGATCCACCGAAACGCGCCGCCGCCACACCGGCCTCCATCGAAGCACGTGTGACTTCCATGAGTTTTATTGCTTCTGGTGACACGGTCCCAACCGGCATCGTCACGGCCATGTCTGTACAAAGTCCTTCATACCAACACCCAATATCGAGTCCAACAATATCCCCTTCCACAAGTTTACGATCGCGACTTCCCGATCCATGAACAATTTCTTCATTCACAGAAATACAAATCGTACTTGGAAATGCGGTACCGCGTGGATCGGTTTGATAGCCTTTGAATGATGGCGTACCGCCACCCTCGCGAATCACCCGCTCGCCGATTGCATCAATTTCTTTCAGCATCACTCCGGGCGCAACCGCGTCGATCGCAGCCTTAAGCGCGCGCGACAACAAGTGTCCGCCTTCACGCATTTTTGTAATTTCTTCTGGTGTTTTTTTCAGAGACATATCTAGACAACCGCGGCGAGTATTTTTTGAAAAATTTCTTCGATCGTTCCCATTCCGTTTACATGATGAACGATTCCTTTTTCTTGATAACGCTCGATGACAGGCTTTGTGTCTTTCTCGTAAATTTCCAAACGTCGTGTGATTGCTTCTGGAGTGTCGTCTGTGCGTTGATACCACTGACCGCCACATGCGCAAAGATCTCCGGGCTTGAGTCCATCGTTCACACTTCCCACTTTATTGCAGGCACGACAGGTCAAACGACCACCGAGACGCTTGAGTGATTCGTCACGAGGGACATCAATCACGATTACGTGGGTTGGACTGTCAAAATCGAATACACGGTACTGATCAAGATTGCGTGGATAGCCGTCGAGGATGTATCCATTTTGGGTATCTGGTTTTGCAAGACGGCGTTTGAGAAGATCTGCAGCATCGACATCAGAAATAAGATCTCCTCCAAGAATAATCGCATTTAATTTTTCCCCAAGTTCTGAACCCGTCGCCACTTCCTCGCGAATCAGTTGCCCTGTTCCAAAGGCAGGAATTCCAAGTTCTTTTGAAAGCCGCTCGGCCTGAGTGCCTTTTCCGCTGCCTTGTGGGCCCATGAGAAGAATTTTGTGCATACGACGAAAGTATAACATAGGACCTCTTTTTAGAAAGAAAAAAGAGCCGAAATGGCTCTAGGCCGCAAGTCGCATGCGGGACACAAGACGTCGGTACTGCGGCGGGACGCGCTGACCCAGGGCCAGCTTCTCCTTCGGGAAGAGCCCGATCTGGGCGAGCTCGACGGAGGCGTAATCGCCTTCGAAGATGGGCGGGTAGCGGCGCAGGCTCTCGGGCGTCGCGAAACGGCCCAGCGGGCGCATCACGAATCGCGTTGCGAAGTGGGCGAACAGGTTGCTGCTCGTACGAATCGCGCGTTCTCCGCGAGCGATGATCGCCGCGGCGTCTTCGAGAGACTCTGGTGTCACGACAACCTCGTGCATGCCAGCGAAGAAGAACCCGCCGGTCATCCACTCAAGCGCTCTACCCGCTTGTGCGAGCAGACAGCCATCGGGAATCTCAACGAGGAATGGCTCACCTGCGCGTGTCCAGCAGATGAGCGCTCGAATGCCGTTCTTGCCGTGAATCGTAAATGGGTTGAAATCGTAGTGGATTCCTGCCAGAACCTTACCCAAAGTTGGGTTGGTGAAGTCGCTACCGGTCGGGCCCAGGATGTGTGGAGCGCGGACGAACATGCGCGAGAAGGTCTCTCGCTGCATCTTCAAGCCCATCGCCACCACTTCCGCCAGATCCCGCCCCGCGTCGAGCATGCAGTTGCCCCAGGTGTTGAGCGGACCTGCAATACGCTGGAAGCGTGCTGGGACCTTGGCACCGGCGTTGACCTCTGGCCAACGCGAATGCGCGGGACGATCGCCGATGGCCCACATGAACCGCGACTTCGCGTCCGCCTGACCCGGAATGGTCAGAGGTCGATGCTCGGGGCGCAAGCTGGCAACCCACGCAGAATGGTCGAGTGGATACTCGGTCCCCGGCGGGGTCATCCCGAACTGATACCCGCTGTCCTTACCGTCCATCGCTGCCCGCTCCTCGGGCGAAGCGCCGTGGATCTCGAGCATCGTGCGACGAAAGTCCCGCTGCACACCAGGGGTCACTCGCGAGTCGCGCAGACAGATGACCCCGAGGTTCGCGAACTCCTCTGTCGCAGAGACCAGCTCTGCCGCCGTCATGTCACCGCGACGAAACCGATCGAGATCGACGACAGGAATCGTCGGTCGTTCGTACTTGAGTGGAAATTCCATCAAACCCTCCTGTGTGGGCGAACGATCGCCCGAGACCTTCGTCACCCTAACATAGGAAATTCACGGTGACAATTACCACAAAAAATAAAAAGAACCGAAATAAAATCGGTTCCTCTCAACAATTGGTAGACTTCTACTTCAAAAATATTCTAACACAAAACGCGCTTTGGTGCGCGTTTTGTGACTCTTTGCACAGACTCTTATGCGTCGTATTCTCGCATTGTTAGCTGTGCTTCAATTTGCTTCACAGAATCAATCACCACAGCCACAATAATCAGAATGGACGTTCCACCAATGACAAGGTTTGCGTTTCCTGTTGCTTGCTGCACAAGAAGTGGAAGTACAGCAATGATCGCAAGAAATGTGGCTCCCGCAAGAAGCAAGCGATTGGAAACCCAACCGAGATAATCAGACGTATTTTTCCCTGGACGAATCCCTGGAATAAAACCACCTTGCTTTTGGATATTTTCTGCAACTGTTTCTGGCTTGAAGATAACTGCTGTATAAAAATACGCGAAGAGAAAAACGAGTAAGAAGTAGACAATGCCGTAAAACAATTGATTCTGGAATAACTGAAGTGTCCATGTTGCTGCTTCACGCAAAAAGGCCGTACGCGCATTCAAGAAGAACTGGGAGATCACTGTTGGGAATAAAATGATGGAAATAGCGAAAATAATTGGAATCACTCCTGCCATGTTGAGTCGGAGAGGAATGTGAGACGTCACTGCCCCAGAAAGTCGTGCACCTTGAATGTGACGCGCGTATTGCACGGGGATATTTCGTTGGGCTTCGTTCATGACCACGATTCCAATAACAGTCGCGACAGCTGCGGCAACAAACAGGATCAAGGTGATCAACTGACTTTTATCATATACCGCAAACGTTTGACCGAGTAGTGTAGGAAGGCCCGCAACGATACCGGCAAGAATCAAAATAGAAATACCATTTCCAACATGCTTTTCAGAGATAAGTTCTCCGATCCACATAAGAAAAATGCTTCCTGCTGTCATAATCAGAATAGCAAAGAGCATGGAGAAAATACTCGCATTCTGAAAAAATGTACCACTTTGAGACAAAAGAAGAATGAGTCCGTAAGCCTGAATAATAGCAAGTGGAATCGTTGCAAGGCGAGTCCATTGATTGATTTTTTGACGACCTTGTTCTTCTTTCTGCATCTCTTCCATGGAAGGGATAATCATTCCGAGCAACTGAAAAATAATGGAGGATGTGATGTATGGCGCAACCCCCATCGCAACGACGGAAAAACTTTCTAATGTTCCACCAGAAAAAATATTCAGGAGTCCAAAAAATTGATTCTTTGAAAAAAGATCCTCGAGCATGGTCACATCAACACCAGGAACAGGAATGTGTGCGGCGATACGAAAAATAATCAACATCATGAGAACAAAAAGAAGGCTCATGCGAACCTCTTTTGTTTTCCAGATGCGAATGAGCGTATTCATAATCGTTGACTAAGCGGTGGCAATAATAGTTCCACCCGCTTTCTCAATTTTTTGTTTGGCAGACTCAGAGAACGCACAACCTTCCACAGAAAGTTTTTTCTTCAATGTTCCTGTTCCGAGAATTTTTACTCCTGCGGAAACATCAGACACGAGTCCTTTTGAGAGAAGAATTTTGGGATTGACTTTTGATCCGTTTGGAAATTCCGTATTCAAATCACCAACATTCACCACGTGTGGACGTGGAAGAGTGACTTTGAAACCACGATTCTTTGGTGTAGACAACATCAAGCTACGAAGACCACGCAACTTGAGACCGTTGCGTCCCCCAGAACGTGCGCGTTGACCTTTCACTCCGCGACCAGAATAGCTACCGGTGGAACCTAAACCGCGACCAATGCGCTTTTTGCTTGATCGAGATCCCTTTTTTGGTTTCAGTGTGTGGAGTGATAACGTCATATAATTTTATTCTACAACTTCTGGTTGTTTGGTGATAACAACTTCTTTTTTCTTGGGCACCTTCAACTGTTGAATCGCTTCGAGTGCCGCTCTGGCAATATTGATTTTGTTTGAGGAATTGAGTACGCGTGACACCACATTTGGGACACCTGCATACTCAAACACCAGACGAACGGCTCCTCCTGATTTCAGTCCTGTTCCCTTTGGAGCAGGTTTGATCAAAATCATCGCAGAGCCATATTTGAGAGAGACCGCATGTGGAATCGTGTCTCGATACATCGGAACGGTGATGATATTCTTTTTTGCTTGGCGGTAGGCTTTTTCAACAGCAATTTGGACGTCGATTCCTTTAGCAACTCCCAGACCGACTTTTCCTTTTTTATCACCAATAATGAGTGCGCATCGAAACGACATACGTTTTCCTCCAGCCGTCACACGAGTCACGCGTGCCAAATCTAAAATCTTTTGTTCGTATTCGCGAACTTGTTGCTGAGGTTTATTGCCACGTGGACGGCCATTTCCTCCACGGCCTCCGGCACCTCCACCACGCTGAGCTCCACTTCCCCCAGATTTCTGTCCACGATCTGTGGGACGTGCTGCTGGACGTTTTGCAGGAGCTTCCGCTGGTGCTGTTTTTGTTGCGATGTCGTCAGTCATATCTTTAAAAATTCAATCCACCTTCTCGAGATCCGTCCGCAAGAGCAGCGACACGGCCGTGATAGCGGTATGACCCGCGATCAAATACCACTTCCTTAACTCCAGCGGCGATTGCTTTTTCTGCAAGCTTCTTTCCTACTTCCTTTGCAATCTCCATAGGTTTCCCTTTTGAAGTCACCTCTTTATCAGAAGCAGCCGCGAGTGTTTTTCCCACGACATCATCGATAAGCTGGGCATAAATATGTTTCAAGCTTCGCTTCACGCTCAAACGTGGCCGCATTGCGGTTCCTTGAATGCGTGCACGTGTGCGATGGGCACGACGTGTTGCGTTTGCTCGTTTTTTCTTTGCGTTCATCTGCATATTCTATTCACCAGATTTCTGGGCTTTACCAGCTTTACGACGAATAACTTCATCGATGTACTTAATTCCCTTGCCTTTGTATGGCTCTGGTTTACGAATTTTTCGAATGCGTGCAGCCATTTCACCCACAAGCTGCTTGTCAATTCCTCGTAAGGTAATCACGTTGGCTTCTACAGATGCCTCCATTCCATCTGGAATGGCGAAAGGAACAGGGTGGGAATATCCCACATTGAGGACAAGATTTTTCCCCTGCATGTTTACCTTATAACCAACACCGTTCACTTCTAATTTTTCAGAAAAACCTTCTGTTGTTCCGATAATCATGTTCTGCAAAATGGCGCGAGTCGTTCCCCATTGAGATCGCTCTTTTTTATCGAGCTCATTCACAACAGTCACACTCATGATTTTTTGATCATCTTCCTGCCCGAGCACAACCTGAACAAGCGGGCTCAACAAACAGGTGAGCTCTCCTTTTGGTCCTTTGACAGAAACCAAGGAGCCGTTGACCGAAGCGTCAACGCCATTTGGAATCAGGATTGGTTTTCTTCCTACACGGGACATATGGATGATTAAACGATTTATGCTTAGAACACCTCACACACAACTTCTCCCCCCAAACGACGCGCGCGCGCTTCTTTGTTTGTCATGAATCCGTTTGGTGTAGAGATAATCGCGATACCCAATCCGGAAAGCACGCGAGGCAAATCAGAGGCTTTTGTGTATACTCGCAACCCCGGTTTACTCACTCGCTTGATCATGCGGATACGCGGTTCATTCTGCTCGTATTTCAATTCGATGTGAATCATCGGAAACTTTCCTTCTGTGACCTGTTCGACTTTTCGAACATAGCCTTCGCTTTCCAAAATTTTTGCAATATGAAACTTCACCTTTGAAAATGGAAGGGTGAGCTCTATTTTTTTTACAGCCTGCGCGTTACGAATACGCGTGAGCATGTCTGAGATTGGGTCTGTCATCATACAATTTACCAACTTGACTTTCTAATTCCTGGAATTTCTCCACGGTTTGCAAGCTCTCGAAAACAAATACGACACAGCCCGAACATTCGCATAAAACTGCGGTTTCGACCACAGCGCCAGCAACGATTAACGATCCGTGTGCTGAACTTTGGTTTCTTTTTAGATTTTGCGATTTGATTTTCGGTTGCCATACTTAGTCGTTCTTGAGTGGAAGACCCAGTTGGGTCAATAAAGTTTTTGCTTCCGCATCTGTCTTTGCACTTGTGGCAATGGTCACTTGTAATCCGTGAAGCACTTCGGTCTCCTCTGCATGGATCTCAGGGAACGAAATCTGTTCTTTGAAACCGATCGAGTAGTTTCCTTGACCGTCAAAGGCTTTGGGAGAAAGTCCTCGGAAGTCTCGCACACGAGGCATGCTAATCTTGAAGAGCTTTTCCAAAAAATCCCACATGCGTTTTCCTCGAAGCGTCACTTTCATTCCGACAATCATTCCTTCTCGAATCTTGAATGTCGCAAGAGAAATACGTGCTTTTGTCTTCACGGGTTTTTGTCCGGTAATCCGTATCAACGTTTTTTCCGCAGCTTCCAGAAAACGCGCGTCCTTGAGTCCGGGTCCAAGACCAATATTAAGTGTGACGGATTGCACAACAGGCACCGCGTTGACATTTTTGTAGCCGAATTGCTCCTTCAACTTTGGAGCAACTTCTTTTTTATAAAACTCTTTCATGGCCATATAGATTATTCAATGTCCTCGACACCCTTACCTGTGTGAATCACACGAATCTTCTGTTTCTTTCCATCCTGATCAATAAATTTGTACCCGACTCGTCCAGCTTTTCCACTCTTTGGTGATACCAACTGCACATTAGAAACATGCATCGGTGAAGGAAACTGAATCTTCTGTCCAGGCTGATCCTTTCTTCCGCGCAAGTGACGTGTCATCACATTAAGTCCTTCAACAACAACACGTTCAAGCTTAGGAAAGACCTGTAGGACTTTCCCCTCTTTGCGCTTATCTTTCCCCGAAAGAATTCGGACTTTGTCTCCAGTTTTGATCTTCATATTAGAGCACCTCGGGAGCGAGTGAGATAATCTTTGTAAAACCCATTGTGCGAAGCTCGCGTGCGATGGGACCAAAAATACGTGTTCCTTTTGGTTCTTTTGATTTTTTATCAATGATCACCGCTGCATTTTCATCGAAACGGATATAGCTTCCATCTTTTCGACGAATTTCCTTTCGGGTACGAACAATGACCGCTGTCACCACATCGCTCTTCTTGACGTTTGCGTGTGGAACAGCTTCTTTCACCGCAGCAACAACAAGATCACCGATGCTGGCATACCGCTTTTGGTAACCACCAAGCACACGAATGACTTGTAGTTTTTTTGCTCCCGTGTTATCTGCCACGCCGAGCATTGTTCGTAACTGAACCATATAATTTAGTATTTTGAATCTCAATCAGATTATTCCTTCTTTGCCGCTTCCTTATTCAGGACACGCCATCGTTTTGTCTTTGAAAATGGTCGGCATTCTTGAAAGTTCGCCTGTTCTCCAATCTTATAGCTATTATGCTCATCGTGCACATGATACTTTTTGCTTCGCACGTAGCGCTTTCCATACTTTGGGTGAACCACGGTTCGATCAACACGAACTACGATGGTTTTTTCCATCTTGTCGGAGACAACGGTCCCGTTCAGTGTACGTCGAGTTGTATGTGTTGATTTCATACGTGTGGTTGGGAGAGCAATGTGTTGATGCGTGCGACCGTTTTTTTCACTTCTCGGATCTCACGCACATCGGTCAATTGATTGGCAGAGCGCTTAAAGGAAAGTTCTTTGAGATGCGCGTGCGCATCTGCAAGATCTTTTTTCAACGCATCCGGTGTTTTCTGTCGAAGTGTTTTCAGATCCATATTATTCTTCTCGACTAATGATCTTTGTCTTCACTGGAAGTTTATGGCTTGCAAGTGTCAGTGCGGCATGTGCGAGCTCTTCACTGATTCCACCCATTTCAAACATCACAGTCCCTGGACGCACAACGGATACGTAGTGATCCACCGCACCCTTTCCCTTTCCCATAGGCATTTCAGAACCTTTGCTTGTCACGGGTTTGTCTGGGAAAATACGAATCCAAACCTTTCCACCACGCTTGATGGCGCGCGTCATTGCACGACGGGCAGCCTCAATCTGACGTGAAGTGACCCACGATTCGCTTGTGGCTTTCAGACCATGGGAGCCAAAGGCAACCGAAGTCTTTTGTGTCGCAACGCGTTTACCGCGTCCACGACCTTTGTGCCACTTTCGATGTTTTACTTTTTTGGGCATTAACATACGTGTCGAAAACGTTCACCGATCTTTTAATCTATTCTTCGAAAACCTCACCTCGATTAATCCAGACTTTGATTCCGATTGCTCCCCACATCGTGCGAGCTGTCACAGAGGCAAAATCAATGTCTGCGCGTAAACTGTGCAACGGAGTCTTTCCTTGGGCGATTCCTTCGCGTCGAGCAATATCACTTCCATTTAATCGACCTCCGATCGCAACCTTCACTCCTTGTGCACCGCCTTTCATCACGCGCTCAATCGCCATTTTCATCACACGACGAAATGGCATACGCTTTTCAATTTCTGCAGCGATCTGTTGTCCGACCACTTGTGCGGAGAGAGACGGACGCTGAAGTTCTTTGACATTAATACTGATCACCGCTCGCTTTCCTGGATAAAACTTTGTTTTGAGTTTCTTGACCATTTCCTCAATTCCCGCACCCGCACGACCAATGACAATTCCAGGTTTGGCCGCGAAGATATTGATCTTCAGGTCGAGGCGTGAGCGTTCCATTTCAATCCGGTCAATCAAGGCTTCTTTGAGTTCCTTTTTGAGAAACGCGCGAATCTCGACATCTTCCTGAAGTAAGGATCGAAACTGTTTCGGATTCGAAAACCAAGCCGCGTCCCAACCCTGGCTGACTCCAATACGGAATGCTCGTGGATTTACTTTATTTCCCATATGCGGTTATGACTTGGTTTGAGCTACAGTTTTTGCTTTTTTTACTTTTGGTTCCTTTTCTTCAAGAACAATCGAGATGTGTGTGCTGCGTTTGCGGATTGGTGCCGCTCGTCCATGAGCACGTGGCATTGATCGATGAAGTGTCGGACCCTCGTCTGCAGCAATAGTTTTCACAAACAACTTTTGTTCATCAAGTTGAAAGTTGTGTGTTGCGTTTGCGATGGCAGAATTCAAAAGCTTAAGCACAGGAAGCGCTGCGGCTTTTTTCATGAACTGAAGTTGTACCTGCGCTTCTTTCACACGCTTCCCTCGAATCACGTCTACAACCAGACGAACCTTTCGAGAGGAGATATGAATGTGTCGCGCTTTTGCTTTGACTTCCATAAATTACTTTTTCTCTGGTTCCTTTTGAATCTTTCCACCGTGGCGAATAAACTTACGTGTCGGAGAAAATTCTCCAAGTTTGTGTCCGACCATATTCTCGACCGCACGAACTTTGATGAAATCTTTTCCGTTATGAACAGCGAAGGTAAATCCAACCATCTCAGGCGTAATCGTAGAAGATCGTGCCCAGGTTTTGATTGGTGTTGGATCGCCCTGCTTCTTCTTTCCAATTTTCTTCAGAAGCTTTGGGTGAACGTATGGTCCTTTTTTGAGGCTACGTGACATATCTTATTTACCGCCGACAAATCGTCCTTTCTTTCGACGTTTGATAATGAGTTGATCAGACGCTTGCTTCTTACGTGTCTTCACACCAAGCGCTGGTTTTCCAGAAGGTGTTTTTGGATGCTTAAGTCCGATTGGGTTACGCGCTTCTCCTCCTCCGTGTGGGTGATCAACTGGGTTCATCACTTTTCCACGAACCGTTGGACGGATTCCACGATGACGTGTGCGTCCTGCTTTTCCCCAACGAATGAGCCGACGATCAGGGTTTGAGGTTTGACCAATGGTCGCCATACACTGTTTAGGAACCATACGCACCTCACCAGAAGGAAGTTTGATTGTGGCGTAAGATCCTTCGACAGCCATCAGCTGTGCCATTGTTCCTGCCCCACGAACGAGCTGCGCTCCTTTTCCTGGTTTCAGCTCAATGTCGCTAATTTCCATACTGATCGGGATGAACTGCAATGGGAAACGGTTTCCTGTTTGAATTTCACCCTTCTCTTTGGAAGAAACAACTTTGTCACCGACTTTCAAACCAAGTGTGGCAACCATATATCGCTTTTCTCCATCTGCGTAGTGCAGAAGGGCGATACGTGCACCACGTCCTGGATCGTATTCAATAGAGGCAATCGTGGCGGGAACATTGAACTTATCACGCTTGAAGTCGATCAATCGCACACGGCGTTTTGCTCCACCTCCACGATGGCGTACGGTAATCTTTCCATTGGTACGACCTGCGTGTTGTTTTCGATGGATCGTCAACTTACGCTCAGGTTCTGAGCGTGTAATATCTTCAAACGTATCCACGCTTGAAAGACGACGACCGGCTGTAGTTGGTTTGTAGCGTTTAACTGGCATAGCGTTTAGACCCCTTCGTAGACTTCAATGGTTTTACCTTTTGGAAGTGTTACAATAGCCTTTTTCCAATCCTTTCTCTTTCCAGAAGTACGTCCAAAGCGAACGACTTTTCCTTCCACAGATTGAATATTCACAGACACGGGTGTCACTCCATACATGGCGCGAATGGCACTGCGTACTTGAATTCGATTCGCTGCTTTATCAACACAGAAAACATACTGACCGATTGAAGCGAGGTGCGCGGCTTTTTCTGTAACCATTGGGCGCAAAATAAGATTCGCTCCCATGGCATCCGCCTTCATCGTTGCCCCGCTTTTCTTCTCAACAGATTTTGCTGGCGTTTTCTTTTCAGCAACCTTCGTTTCTGTCTTGTCTGTATTTTCTTTTTTGGATTTGAAGATAGCCATATACTTATGCGCGCTTATACATCTGCGTCAAAAAATCAATGCCATCTTTAGAGATAAGAACCTGTGGCTTCTTGAGGAGTTCCACAATGTTCAGTGCGTTGATAGGCAATGTTTTGATGTTGGACATGTTCCGTGCCGCAAGCGAAACCTGTCGGTTGGTTGGCTCCACCAGAATCAATGTTTTCTTTCCGGTGATTGGAAGTTTAGAAAGAAGACTTGTGAGATTTTTTGTTTTTCCATCCAATGCCTGTAAAGAATCTACAGCCAAAAGATTTCCATTATTCACCTTGTCTGAAAGAACCATCGCGAGCGCTTTTCGGCGTGCTTTTCGGTTCATCTTGAGACTAAAGTTTCGTGTGTTACGTGGTCCAAATGTAATTCCACCACCTGACCAAATCGGAGATCGGCGTGAACCGTGACGAGCACGTCCTGTTCCCTTTTGCTTCCAAGGTTTTTTTCCTGTTCCTTGGACTTCGCTGCGATCTTTGGTGTGGGCAATCGCAACACGTGAATTTGCCATGTGAGCCACAACAGCCTCATGCACAAGAGAAGGATTCACGGACACCTCGAACAATGACGCGTCGAGTTCGACTTGTCCGACATCCTTACCTTCTTGGTTGAAAAGCGTTACACGTGCCATATCATTTTTGTTGGGCGTGATTTGATGAGAACAAGTCCACCGCGTGCTCCTGGGATGGCTCCTTTTATGGCGATGGTATTCGTTTGAGGATCAACAGAAATAATCTCAAGGTTCTTCACCGTCACACGAGCATCGCCCATATGTCCACCCATTCGGTGTCCTTTGATAACCTTTCCTTGTCGTTGGGACGCAATAGAACCAGGCATACGCGCTTGATCTTTTGTTCCGTGTGTTGCGCGCTTTCCGTGAAATCCATGACGCTTCATAACACCGGCGAACCCACGACCTTTTGAAAAACCAACGATATCAACCATTGTTCCTGGCTCAAATGCTTCAACTCGCACTTCGTTTCCACGAGTCAGCTCAGTCTTTTCAACGCGAAATTCTCGAAGAGTTCCGACTTGTGGCAAATCCTTGAGATGACCCGCATCTGGTTTGTTCAAATTTTTTGCGATTCCCACCCCAAGTTGAACGGCTGTGTAGCCATCTTTCTCTTGTGTGCGAATCTGGGCAACCGTATTTGGTTCTGCCTTCACAAGGGTAACGGGAACAACGGTTCCGTCTTCCTTGAACTGTTGGGTCATTTCGATTTTACGTCCGATGATAAATGCCATATTCAACTAGCGTGAAGAGTAAACTCTCTATTGCTTTGGTGCAATAAAAGCTAGAAGTCGAACGCGAATGTGAATCATTCACGACCAACTCCTAGCCTCAAACATCTCCAATTCAAGATGAACTGGTCTGGTTTAGAGGAAAATATAAATTGAATGAATACACGACTCCCAACGAATCTTTTAAAGCTCAGGAAGGTTTTCCGTGAGGATCTTTCTTCCTTGTTTGCAAGATCGTAGTCAAGGGTAGTCGCAGACTTACACACACAATGGATTGTGAGCAAAAGTCTGCGACTACCCTATGGTTACTTATGTTTTGATTTCGACGTCTACACCCGCTGGCAAATTCAGACTCATCAGAGCATCAATGGTTTTGTCTGTCGATTCCAAAATATCGATCAAGCGCTTGTGAACCCGCATTTCGTACTGATCACGTGAGTCCTTGTGAACGAATGTCGATCGGTTCACGGTGTACTTCCGTTTTTCTGTTGGAAGTGGCACCGGTCCGACAACTTTCGCTCCGGAGCGTTCAGCCGTTTTAATGATGGTCTGCGTCGCCTGATCAATGATCTTGTTATCGTATGCTTTGATCTTGATGCGGATGCGAGACTTCTCTTCTTCAGTTTTCTTTATGTCTGGCACAGGAGGTAAGAAAGAACGGAAAAGGATAAATTACTTGAGAATCTTTGTGACAACTCCTGCTCCAACCGTGTGTCCACCTTCGCGGATGGCGAAAGACATCTTTTCTTCAATAGCTGTTGGTTGGATGAGGTGGATGGTGAGGTTTAATGTATCTCCAGGCATGACCATTTCTGTTCCTTCTGGAAGAATCACTTCACCCGTGACATCTGTGGTTCGAATGTAGAATTGTGGCTTGTATCCTTTGAAGAATGGCTTGTGACGTCCACCCTCTTCCTTTGTCAGGGCGTATACCTCTGCCTCGAATTCTGTGTGAGGGGTAATGGAGCCTGGTTTTGCAAGCACCATTCCGCGCTCAACATCTTCTTTCTTGATACCGCGCAAAAGGATTCCAGCATTGTCTCCCGCACGACCTTCTGTGAGCTGTTTGTTGAACATTTCAATTCCAGTCACGACTGTTTTGCGAGGATCTTCGTGAATTCCGACCAATTCGGCTTCTTCGTTGATTTTCACGGTTCCGCGTTCAATACGACCAGTCACCACAGTTCCTCGACCTTCGATGGAGAACACATCTTCAATAGGCATGAGAAGTGGCTTCTCTGTGTCGCGAATTGGCTCTGGAATGTAAGTATCAAGAGCGTTCACGAGATCCATGATGCACTTTGTCGCTGCATCGTCTGTTGGATTTTGAAGGGCTTTGAGTGCAGAACCACGGATCACAGGCACTTCATCGCCTGGGAATTTGTACTGTTTGAGAAGATCGCGAACTTCCTCTTCGACGAGGTCGATGAGCTCTGGATCATCTACTTGATCAACTTTATTCAAAAATACCACAATTGCGGACACTCCAACTTGATGCGCAAGAAGGATGTGCTCACGTGTTTGTGGCATTGGACCGTCAGCAGCAGACACAACCAAAATGGCTCCATCCATCTGAGCGGCTCCGGTAATCATGTTTTTAATGTAGTCCGCGTGACCTGGACAGTCGACGTGCGCATAGTGACGCTTGTCAGACTCGTATTCACAGTGAGCGGTGGCAATGGTAATTCCACGCGCCTTTGACTCTGGAGCTTTGTCGAGATCATCGACTCCTTTGCTTTGTGCCGTCATTCCTTTGGCATTCAAAACTGCCAAAAGAGCCGCCGTTGTGGTGGTTTTACCGTGGTCGACGTGACCGATGGTGCCGACGTTCACGTGCGGCTTATTTCGTTGAAAAACTTCAGCCATAATAAAATTTTTAGGGACTTTTTTGATAGGTTACAAGACGTGCGGAACTATAGCAGAACCCTTTAAAACACGCAAGTCTGGGGGGCGCGGGTTATAAACAGGGTTTCCACAATTTTACTCAACGGGTTCCAGATAAAATTGTTCCTCCCCCAACTCGTCATCTTGAGCCTGTTTTTCTGCTATTTTTTCTGGTTCTGGAACATTTTCAGAGATCTTCTGCGTTTCCTCAAGCGCAGCTTTGACGTTGCGCTGCGCAAAAACCTGATATTGACGCTCTAAATCTGCAAGCTCCTCTTCATTCATCTGCCCTGGATCCCACGTTTCTCCTTCTTCATTGGCGGGTTTCATGGCTTCCCAGATATTTTCTGGGGCAGGATCTTCTGCTTTCGTAGAAGGATGCTCTTCTGGCTCCCTCTCAAAGTCGGAAACATCTTCTTCAAATTCCATCTCACCTGTGACATCAAGCAGCATTTCATACTGATCGATATCCATCACGACATAGACATCCTCCGCATCCGGATCTGTCACAATCATGGTGTCACCCGTACGACGTACGAGATCCAAAATTCGACGAAATTGATCTTTCATATTGGGAAAATTAGGTTCCGGCATTGTAACGTAGGTACCAGTGATGTCAAGAAAAAAATGAACCTTAAAAAGCCTTTAAATAAGTCTTTTCTGCCTATTTTCCTTGACACAAACTCTCTTTTCTGATATTCTGTTTTCTTGTGCGTTTCTCGTGAAGCTTATCTCACAGATCACATCTGAACCAATTCAGCACAAGGACGAAGAAGATGAACAGGATGAAATTACATTGTAAGCCTGAAACAAACCTTCCTTATTCAGATGAAAACACTCTCGGGTTCGCCCGGGAGTGTTTTGTTTTACGACTTCTCTATGATTTCTTTTATCCTTGGAAATTTCTTTTGATAATCTGCAAACTCTCTGAGTTGACCGCGTGCGCGTGCAAGATTGTGCTGCGCACGAGTCTCATATCGTTTTTCATCCCAACCGAAGTAATAATCCTCAAAATAATCCGTTAAAAAACGACAAGCGAGCTCGAGGGTAATCGTTCCGATCACCTGTGGAACACGGTCCAACTCTTTTTTTGTGAGAAGTCTATGTATTCCTTCTTGATAGCCTTTCCACGCAGCGGTAAATAACGGAAGCGAAAACGTATTGCGTGAATCATCTTCTTTTTTCCCACACCAGGATCGAAACGCATCACCCAGATCAAGCAATGGGGACCCGCGTTTACAGGTATCTAGATCAATCACGGCCGTTGCCCTGCCTGTTCCATCAAAAAGAATATTCGAAATTTTTGGATCTCCGTGAATGACACGCATCGGAAGATCCTTTGGTAAAAAATATCGTGGAAGTTCCTGCATGATCAGATTCACCTCAGATTCCACCTCCTTAAATGCGAAAGAATTTTTGAATTTTTTTGTAACCTGGATAAAGTGACGATAGATTTTTTCTGTTTGGTGAAGAGCGAGTTTCGATTTGAATCGATAAGGGATCTCGTTCATTGCACGATGAAATTTTCCGTAGATCTTTCCGGATTCTTTGGCCATCCGTGGATTTTTCAAAACCTCAAACGTTCGACCGGGTAATTTTGTTTGTGCCCGCCAAACGTATTTTCCTTGCGTGGCCAGGACAGAACCTTTCTTTGTCAGAACACAATGCGGTGCATGGAATTCCTGTTTCGCTAAATAATTTGTGACAGCATAAAAATCTTCCGCGATCTGCACAGAAGAAAGAATAGGATGTAAACGCTGCATGATATACTGTCCTTGATCCGTTTCCACACGAAACGTTTGGTGAATAAGGCCAGACGAAATAGGAACAATCCGTTTCACATTGCCAAAGGAGTACTGGCGCAGTACGGAGGTGGGAATAGAATTTTTCATATGAATGTCATTCTTCTTGCAGCGATGATTGGAATTATCGCTTTACTCGTCCTGTGCGTCGTGTCCCTCTTTTGGTTTGGTGGTCTTCTTCTGCCAATTTTTTATCGAGGCGGACCGTTTGTTCCAACCTCCACCCAAACAGTCAAACACATGGTCGCGCTTGCCAAGCTCACCGCCGAAGATCATGTGGCAGATCTCGGTTCTGGTGATGGACGACTCTTATTTGCCGCAATACAGGCAGGAGCAAAATCCGCGCACGGATACGAAATCCATCCAATCTTAGTGATGTACTCAAACCTACTCGCGCGTCTCAAAAGAATACAAGACAAAGCACACACATTCAAACAATCTTTTTGGGATGCAGACATGACACAATATAACGTTGTGCTTTTATATCAGCTTCCAAAACCCATGCAGGCACTGAGTCAAAAATTGCAAAGAGAGCTTCCTCACGGGGCACGCATCGTGGTGCACGCCTTCCCGTTTGATGACTGGGAACCTGTTCTCACAGAAGGAAAAATCTACGTGTACGAAAAGAAGTAAAATCCGCCGGACAAAAAACCAGAGCCTGAGCTCTGGTTTTTTCTTGTTTCTTTTTTAATCTCTCTTTGGTCCACCTCCACGCTTTTCGACAATTTCTTTAGCGACGTTAGATGGCACAGGTTCGTAGTGATGAAACTCCATGGAGTAACTTGCGCGACCTTGTGTCATGGAACGAAGAGATGTGGCGTAGCCGAACATTTCGGCAAGTGGCACAAACGCTTCGATCACCTTGAGTCCTGGTCGATCATGCATTTGTTGAATCTGACCTCGCTTTGAGTTCAAGTCTCCCACAACACTTCCCATGAAATCTTCTGGGGTAATTGCTTCGACTTTCATCATTGGCTCAAGAATATCGACACCGGCTTTGCGTGCGGCATCTTGAAAGGCCATGGAACCAGCGATTTTAAACGCGGCTTCGGAAGAGTCCACTTCGTGAAAACTTCCATCGGTCAAAATAATTTTTACGTCAAGCAATGGGTATCCAGCCATGACTCCGCGAGCCGCGGCTTCACGAGCACCTTTTTCAATTGGTTTGAAGAATTCACGTGGAACGGTTCCACCCTTGATCACTTCCTCGAATTCAATTCCAGATCCGGCAGGAAGTTTTTCGATGGTGAGCAAACAGTGTCCATATTGACCACGACCACCGGTCTGACGAATGTACTTTCCTTCTCCATCCGCATTTCCTTTGATGGTTTCGCGGTAAGAAACCTGTGGTTGACCCACATTACACTCCACGTTGTATTCACGCTTCATGCGATCCACGAGAAT
>ERZ1292640.856-Hain-H43-02um-R1-856-length-25276-cov-67_pt2 | contig 20886 bp, 20 predicted proteins | sample MGYA00564404_ERZ1292640 | MGnify/ENA primary metagenome ERZ1292640 (study PRJEB36523, sample SAMEA6512636) | groundwater metagenome | collected 2019-01-08 | study: AquaDiva: Metagenomics assemblies of 32 groundwater samples
TAGATACTCCAGAGATGAAAGACCATCACGAGATAGATACTCCAGAGATGAAAGAGGTTCAAGATCAAATCAAGATGATTTTAGAATAAGTAAATCTAAAAGTGAAAAATTCCTAAAAAAGACAGAGAGTTTCTATTCTAACGGTTCTGAAAAATTCTATTCTTCTCTAAAAGAAAAATTATTTGAAATTCTAGGTGGTAAAACATGTTCTAAATGCGGATTTAAAGATGAAAGAGCTTTAGGCTTTAATCATATTAACGATGAAGATGCATTTGACAGTATACGAAGAGGAGGGGTTGCATCTTCATGGGGTAAGTATATCTCTGAACCAGAATTGGCTAGGAAAGATTTGAGAGTTCTTTGTTTAAACTGTAATGAGATTAGACAACCTCAAGTCAAAACTGAACCCGAAAAATCAAAAACTCCGAATAAAAAAAGCAGATACTTTCCTAGATAATCTCATCAAAATCACTTTTGAGAATTTATTAAAACTTTAATTATAATAATTTATTTTTAAAATCATGAATAATGACTTTAAAGTATTAGGAATTAGTCTTATTGTAATGGTTGGAATTGTTGCAATTTACACCATATTTTTAGGTTAATTTCATTCCTTTACAATTTCTACATCTTGTCCAAAAATCGTAGTGGACACTATTTTATGTTCTTTATCAATCACTGATTGAATAAAATCTGCAAACAACCCCACATGTGTTTCGTCCTTTAGAAGAATACTGTGAGCTGATTTGTCTTTTAATGCAACAACTAATTCATTATCAACTATGTTTAAAATTGCTGTAATGAAAGTCTCGTTTGCATCTTTGATAAAAAGTAGACTAGATAGCTTTTGAGCCTCATATTTATCATCACAACTAATTCTGATTTTCATTTATTCTCAAAAAGAAATTGCTCTATCTGATCTTTTGCTTTTTCTCTTTTTACCTGATGAACTGCAAGAAATTCATTTATTTTTTCAATCAAAATTGCTTTTAATTCTCCAGTTAACATCTTTCCTGATTTATAATCATCATGAATTGACTTCAATTTGTTATCATCTGGCTCAAAAAATATTCTAAGATATTGATAAGACACATCAATATCTGGATTTCCACCTAGTTTCCTATGTTGTTCAATATCTGATTGACCACCAGAAAATGCATGTTTGTTAATTTTTTTCTTAACTATATTTGGAGAATCAGTTGTGTAAATAGTTCCATTCTCATCTGAAGCTGACATTTTTCCTCCAGGACCTGATAATCCTGGAATCATAATGTTGTGAATTAAAGCTGGTTTTGGTTTTCCAATTTTTGGAGCAATGTCTCTGGTTAATCTAAAATGAGGATCTTGATCAACCCCTAAAGGAATCAAAACTGGCTTATCTTCAATAAAGCAAGGTGCAGATTGTAATGATGTATAAAATATCATGCCAATATTTGTTTCATTTGTAAATCCAAATACCGCCTTTGTATTTGAAAAATTAATTTTTTTTGCTACTTGTGCTGCAATTGGATATAGCGTCTGAATATTTTTTGTATTGATAATTATCTTTGTGTTATTTGGTTTAAAGCCTAATGCAATAAAATCAAGTGCGTTTTCATATGCAAATTTACTTGTATCTTCTAAAGTTAGATTTTGTTTTGAATAGAATTTTTCATCATCTGTAAGTTGAAAATACATATTTACGCCAAATTTGTCTTGAAGCCATTTTGAAAATACCCATGGGACTAAATGACCAATATGTGTATGACCTGACGGTCCTCTTCCAGTATACAGAAAAAATTTTTTACCTTTTTCATAATCATCTAAAATTCTATCCATTTCTCTATGGGAAAAGAAAATGCCTCTTCTTAGCATAAAATGGTCCTCGCCTGTAATTTTTTTAATTCTCTTTAGAATTTCCGATGAAATTTTTTCAGTTCCGAATTTTTTGATTAGTTTATCATAATCTATATCCCCCTCAACATGCCATGGAGTTACAATAAAGTCGTCAGCTGACATTCATTTTGACTTAGGTTAAGGTTTAAAAAGTCTTTTTCAGTCTTTCTGCTGATGTCCCAAGTCTTTCATGAAATTGAAAAAAAAATTATCACCTCACTAAAAGACAATCCAAAACAAACTCCTGAAAAACTTGAAAAATCTACTAATCTATCACCTGATCAAATTCGAAGAGGAATAGAGTGGCTTAAACTAAAAGAACTAGCTATTGTAAATGAATCTCAAACTATTACCATATCTCTTGGGAAAAATGGGTTGGAATCTTTTCACAAAGGATTACCTGAAAGGAGATTGCTTGATTTACTAAAAAATGAATCAAAAAAATTACAAGATCTCCAAAGAGAATTAGGTTCTATCTTTGGTCCTGCTATGGGTTTAGCAAGAAAAAATAATTGGGTGGATACATCTGAAGATAAAATTTTTCTAAAAAATTATCCTTCTGAAATTCCAGGAGAAAAGTCTCTAAAACAAATTGGAGAAAATAAAATATCTAAAAGTGAAATTGACATAGATGATTTATCTAATATTTTGAAAAGACCTGATTTTATAGTCGAGGATATAATTAAGACAAAAGAAATATCATTAACCGAAAATGCCAAATCCATTGAAATAACTGCTGGTTCATCAGGCGCAATTAATGTTGAATCTAAAGTACCTGATGTGTTTGTTGCCCGAACTCATCCTCTTAAAGATACGATTGACGAAATTCGTGAAATCTTTGTTACATTAGGTTTTACAGAAATTATTGGTAGTATGACTCAACCTAGCTTTTGGAATTTTGATGCATTGTTTACTCCTCAAGATCATCCTGCAAGAGAATTACAGGATACATTTTATCTTGATGGGTTATCTGCAAAAAAAATTGGAACTTTGGAACAAATTAGAAAAATTTCTGAATCTCACAAAAAAAGTTGGCGATATTATTGGGACATTAACGAAGCAAGAAAAATGGTTCTTCGAACGCATACAACATGTGTGACAATCAAACATCTTGCAGAAAATAAATCTGATGAATCTAGAGTGTTTTCACTTGGACGTGTATTTAGAAATGAAAAAGTAAGTTACAAACATCTTGTAGAATTTAATCAGATTGAAGGGGTTGTAGTTGGAAAAAATGCAACTCTTCGTGATTTGATGGGAATACAACGAGAATTTTATCGACGAATTGGAATTACAAAAATAAAATTTTGGCCAACATTTTTCCCTTATACGGAACCCTCTCTTCAAACAATGGTGTATAATGATAGATTAGAAAAGTGGGTAGAGCTATTTGGTATGGGAATTTTTAGACCTGAAGTAACAAAACCACTTGGAATAACTAAGCCTGTTCTAGCTTGGGGTGGAGGTATTGAAAGAATTGCAATGCTAAAATATGGATTGGATGATGTTAGAGAATTTTACAACAATAATTTGAGCTGGTTGAGGAGTGCAACAAAATGCCAGTAGTTGAATTATCTTACTCTAGACTCCAAAAACTAGTCGGAAAAGTTTCAAAAAAACAAATTTCTGATTCACTTCCTTTTCTTGGATTGGATATTGAATCTGAAGACAAAGATATAGTTAGAGTAGAGTATAGTCCCAATAGACCTGATTATTCTACTGATTTGGGAATTGCACTTGGTTTACAGGGCTTATTTGGAATTAAAACTGGAGCCATAAAATTAAACATCAAAAAATCAAATGAATATGCCATTCATGTAGAATCGTCTGTCACTAAAATCAGACCATTTGTAACTGGAATTATTGCAAAAAATGGTAGAATTGATGATAATACAATCAAACAACTGATGGCAATGCAAGAAGATCTTCATTTTGGAATTGGAAGAAAGAGAAAAAAATCTTCTATTGGAATTCATGATTTAGATAAAATTTCTTTTCCACTGACATACACTACTACTAAAAAAGATCACAAATTTGTTCCATTAAACTCTGATAATGAACTCACCATATCTGAGATTCTTGATAATACTGATGTGGGACGAGATTATGGAGCAATTCTTGAAAATTACACTCAAGTTCCACTTATTTTAGATTCAAAAAAACAAACTGTATCTTTTCCACCAATAATTAACGCCGCAGTAACAACTGTTACAACAAAAACAAAAAATCTCTTTGTTGAAGTTACTGGGATTACCAAAGATGATGTAGAAAACATGCTTTCTGTTGTTGCAATTATACTTCAGACTGCTGGATTTACTCTAGTATCTACAAAAATTTCTGGTGCTAAAAACACCTCACCAAAATTAGAACCTCGGAAAATATTGATCAATTCAGATCTAATCAATCAAATGCTTGGATTACATCTTACTAATTCTCAGATTATCTCTTCTCTTAAAAAGTCAAGATTGGATGCTACTTTAAAAGGAAAAAATATAATTTGCAGTATTCCTTCATACCGTTTTGATATATTTGGTCCAATGGATTTAGTTGAAGAAGTTACACTAGGTTATGGAATACAAAATTTAGAACCTATTTTATCTCCATCTCAAACTTTAGGCCAAATAAATCCAACATCAATAAAACTAAAATCCCTTAGTCTGATAATGATTGGACTTGGATACACTGAAGTACTCAATTCAAGTTTGACCAGTAAAAGAGTTCTCTATGAGATGACAAACAGAGAATCAATGAACATGATCTCAGTATTGGATTCAAAAAGTCAAGAACATACAATTTTGCGAGATTCTATTCTTCCAGGATTATTGGAAAATCTCTCCCGAAATATTCATACCTCTTATCCTCAGAAATTATTTGAAACAGGGACTGTATTTTCTCAAGGAAACCCCATTGATGAAACAACTAGTTTTGCAGGAATCAGTGCACATCAGGATGCAACTTTTACTGAAATTAAATCTATTTTACAATCTACTTTAAAAACTGGATTTAACCTAGAAATTGAAACAAAAACCTTTTCACACCCAACTTTTGAGGAAGGAAGAACAGCTTCAATTTTATTCCATGGTAAGACAATAGGAATTATCGGGGAAATTAATTCAAAAACAATTGAAAACTACAAGATACGCGTTCCTGTAGTGGGATTTGAGATTTCTCTTTCCGGATTAATATTTGACTGATTTTTTTGATGGTTTTGTATTGAGTATTTCTAACTGTATTTTTTCTATTGCTTGAATTATCTTTGGACTGAATTACTTTTTTATTTAAAGAATCAATGAAAAATTATCTAGTGCTAAGAAAATACCCAAAAGCGATTAGAATCTAATTTTCACATTTATGATTACGGTGACAACTATCACAATATTCACCCTTGCATTTTACACAATCTGCTAACATCCCAGGCCTATATCCTGCACTACATTCATCGCACGAAATTCCATTCATAAATTTCATGAATTTGTATAAACTTAAGGTTTTAGAAAGAAATTTTGGTTTACTCTTGTTGAAATAATTTTATCTCACAATCGTCTAACTGATTTCCAATTTTTTCTGTAGTCTTTAGATCTCTTTTCTAATTGTGCTTACGGTATTAATTCAGAATTTGTGCTTAGTAACTTTGAGTATCTGAGATGTTGTAGATCAATGGTTTTTAGCATAGCTAAATCTATACTTAAACGCCCAAGAGCAGGCACACAGACGGATTAGGATGATGCTGATCGTATTGATACCAATGATTTCTAATTCACCCAGGTGTGCTACAATATGGGCAACCCCGGTTAGAAAACCCAAGGAGGTTTTGGCTAAAATTACCAATGATCTTGCGCGAGTCAGAACCGGGGAACATTTACAAATTTTCAAAAACATAAAACATTCCACAATGATATGAACTATGAAAATGATAAATTATTGGTTAGCCAAACAAGAACCCAACGGACCTAGAGGATACAATTTTGAAACTCTAAAAAAAGATAAAAAAACGGTTTGGGATGGTGTTCATAATAATCTAGCACTAAAACATATGCGGGAAATGAAAGATGGTGATCTTGTTTTATTTTATCATACTGGTGATGAGAGACAAGCAGTTGGTATTATGGAAGTAATTTCAGAACCATACCCTAATCCAAAAGAAGATAATAAACGATTCATTGTAGTTGATGTCAAATATAAAAAATCATTAAAACGACCAATCACTTTACATGAGATGAAAAAACAGAAAAAATTTCAAAATTGGGAACTTATTCGTATTTCTAGATTATCTGTAATGCCTGTCCCGAAGCATATTTGGGATGCTATTATTGTTATTTCTCAAAACTAAATTCGGCATAATCGGTTTATTGATATAGTCGATTCGTTTAATGAATACATGGCAACAGCTTATGTTTTAATAAACTGTGAACTGGGTTCTGAAGAGGCTATCATACAGCAACTTAAGGGTCTAGATGGTGTGAAGGAAGTTCATGGTACTTTCGGAGCATATGATATTTTGGCCAAGATTGAATCTGATACTGTTGAAAAACTAAGAGAAACAATTACTTGGAAAATCAGGAAAATTGAGAAGATTCGTTCAACACTAACCCTCATGGGTATAGAAGGCCAATCATAAACACTCTTTTTTCGTATCATGATTTTACATTTTATTTTTGTTGTAAAAGAAGAAGATCGTGAAAAACGTAAGCTAGAATTTGAATATGTAAAACAAATGGGAAATTTTTACAAAGTTTGGATCAAAGAAAAATTTGGTAGAGACTTTGAAATTCAATGTGATGAATTAATTACAAAACCAAGAAGCATACTTCAAAAATTAGATACACCTACACTCATTAGAGATCATGAACAAAGAGGAACCCAAATTTATCATTTCTATCTTTGTCATTTTAAACCGTTTTGGACTGATTGCACATGTGAAGGATATCACGCTGAAAACTTTGGTATGGTTTGGTGGCAACCTCCAAAAGATCCTTCTGATACATTATTTCTTGCAGAAAAAAATTGTACTACTGTTTCTCATGTGTTGGCACATGAGCTTTTACGAGCATCAGGACATAAAAAATTCATTGGGGATGTTCATGATATTTGGACCAAACATTTCTACGATCAATTACATTTTGAACAATATGGGGCAAACTTTGAAAAAACAGAAGGAAAACCAATGTTTCTTACAATTGACACATCTAAGATTAAAAAAAATAAAATTTAGATGTATGAATAATGTGAAATAAATTTTTTGTAGTTTGGAATTAGCACTTTGTTACTGAATAAATATTATTTTCAAAATTTGCAGTCTTGAAATCAAGTTTATTTTCAGTATCACGTATTCTGGATTTGCTCAAATTTTCAAGCTCAACTAGTGCATCGCCTCTAAATCCTGCTGAAGAACCATAAATTGCATCACTCAGCATAGTTCCATGATCTCCTTTCTTAATGTCATCTACTATCTCATAGAATCGTATGGTTTCTTTTTTGTTTACAGGATTTCCAATTGCTTTGTTATGTGCAACTGCAATGTACATTCCATTATTTTTTACAGCCACAGAAACTTTATGATTTGTTCCACTTGCCCCTGGAATTATTTCATTTACTAAAACCTCACATTTATGATACATGCTAGACACATATGCGTAGAATCTGTACTGGGCATATTTTCCTGCGATATCTTCTTCACACCCGACAAATACCTTATGTAAAAGTTCTAAAGCATCATCGTTCATACTTTGTAATCTATCATCTATTCTTCCTCTTTCTAGAAGTTCTGATTTACATTCTTTTGCAATTAATACTAAAATGAAATCTGGTAAATTATAATTTTTTAGAGCAGCAACATATGCACCTGCTTGTGACATCCCAAATTTTGGAAAACCCTTATTGACCATCTAAACACCTTGATTTAGAATATTTGTAACTCCTCAACAATCAATTATTAAGACGCTTTTGGTTTATAATTGTTAAGAAATTAACACGCCTATCGCAATATTTATTGCAATTTTTGAATTGCAAATATTAAATTCCGGTTAAATTAACCGAATGATGTGGAAATAGGTACTACTCCAGAATTAGTAGCTCATGTTTACAAAAAATTACAAGAAAATATTCAAAAATACCGAAAAGTGATTGGACGACCCTTAACACTCACTGAAAAAATACTGGCTGGACATTTTGATCAAATCAGCGACAAAAATCTTGATGGAGGAAAAAACTATGTATTCCTTATTCCTGATAGAGTAGCATTACAGGATGTAACTGGACAAATGGTGATGTTGCAATTTATGCAAGCAGAACTTAAACAAACAGCTTTACCAACAACGGTTCATTGTGATCATCTGATTCGAGCTCAAGTAGAAGGTGACACTGACATGAAAATAGCTCTTGATGAAAATAGTGAAGTTTTCAAGTTTTTACAATCTGCGGCTAGTAAATATGGATGTGGTTTTTGGAAACCTGGTGCAGGAATCATCCATCAAGTTGTTCTTGAAAATTATGCATTTCCAGGTGGATTGATGATTGGCACTGATTCTCATACTCCCAATGCAGGTGGTTTGGGAATGATTGCTGTTGGAGTAGGTGGATTAGACGCAGCAGAAACAATGGCTGGAATGCCCTGGGAATTACTTTATCCTAAAAGAATCGGTGTAAAACTAACTGGAAAATTAAACGGATGGACCGCACCAAAAGATATCATACTCAAAGTAGCTGAAGAACTAACAGTTTCAGGAGGAACAAATTCTGTTATTGAATATTTTGGACCTGGAACAAATACTATTAGCTGTACTGGTAAAGCCACTATTACTAACATGGGTGCCGAAGTAGGTGCAACATGTTCTATATTTCCATATGATCAAAGAATGGAAACTTATCTAAAATCTACAAACAGAGAAAAAATTGCCGAACTTGCAAATCAGAACAAAGAATTGCTTGTGGCAGATCCTGAAATCGAATCTAATCCAGAAAAATTCTTTGATAAAATTATTGAAATTAATCTTTCAACATTGGAACCTCATATTGTTGGACCACATACTCCTGATCTTGCAAGACCAATATCTGATTTAGCTGATGATGTAAAATCTAATCAATATGTTGATTCAATATCTGTTGCACTCATTGGAAGTTGTACAAATTCATCTTATGAAGATATGTCAAGAGCAGCAAGTTTAGCTGAGCAAGCAAAATTAAAAGGCATTAAATCAAAAATTCCTTTACTAATCACACCTGGTTCAGAACAGATCAGAAGTACAATTGAAAGAGATGGACAAATGCATTCACTAAAAGAAATTGGCGCTACAGTATTAGCAAATGCATGTGGTCCATGTATTGGTCAATGGAAAAGACCTGAATTAGAAAATGATGAAAAAAATACAATTGTAACTACTTTTAACCGAAATTTTCCAGGTCGTAATGATGGTCACAGAAATACTCTAAATTTTATTGGCAGTCCTGAAATGATTATCGCACTTGCTTTGGGAGGTAGACTTTCATTTAATCCTCTAAAAGATGAATTGACCGCAGCAGATGGAACAAAATTCAAACTTGAACCACCAAAACCTGCACCCGAAGTCCCAAAAGATGGATTTATGCTACCTGTAGGAATTTTTGTTTCCCCGCCTGATAATTCAAGCGATATTGAAGTGATAATTGATCCCAATAGTAGACGATTACAACGTTTAGAACCATTTTCCATATGGGATGGAGCAGACTTTGAAGATATTCCAATAATGGTTAAAGCAAAAGGAAAATGTACTACAGATCATATCTCTCCGGCTGGTGCCTGGTTATCCCTTCGAGGCCATATTGATAACCTCAGTGATAATATGCTCTTAGGTGCTGTTAATGCATTTAATGATGAAATTGGTAAAGGAAATAATCTCTTAAACGGCCAACTTGAATCTTTTTCAAAAATTGCAAGACAGTATAAAGAAAAAGGAATGAGATGGGTAATCATCGGTGATAATAATTATGGTGAGGGAAGTAGTAGAGAACATGCTGCAATGACTCCAAGATATTTGGGATGTGCGGCTGTTATTACAAAAAGTTTTGCCAGAATACATGAAACAAACTTGAAAAAACAAGGAATCCTAGCATTGACTTTTAGTAATTTTGATGATTATGATAAGATCCAAGAATATGATAGAATTAGTCTTATTGGATTAAACAATCTAGAACCGCAAAAACCAGTTAGGTGTATCATTAAACACAAAGATGGAACAAAAGATGAAATTTCTCTTAATCATTCTTATAATAAATCTCATATAGAATGGTTCAAAGCTGGTTCTGCACTAAATGTTTTGAGAAATAAATAATATTCTAACGTGGGGCCGACCGGAATTGAACCGGCGACCTACGGGTCACTACAGCTCCAAACTTACATCATCCGTGAGTCAGTTTAGCTTAGTTTACCTTTGGAGCCCTTAGCGGTGATCTATCGTATACACTGTCGCCCTACCAGGCTAGGCTACGACCCCACGAACAAGAATGAAATGGACTAGAATTTTAAGTTATTTTAACCAAGATTTATTTGCGATTAACCTTGATCTACAACCGTTAAGGTAAATCATGGTAAAACCAATTGTTTTAGTAATAGCCGCGATTCCTGCCATCATTGCAATTTTAATTGCTATTCCATTAATCACAAGATCCGATATCCCGTACTCTGCAGCTAATCCAAATGATGTAATTGAAATTGAATATACAAAACATCAATTGAAGAAAATATCTTTTGGTGTAACGGAAAGAATTGGAGCACAAAAAACTGAAATTCTATTGATAAAAAATAATGGAGAAATAAAATATACTGTGACTGAAGATGGTTATCCAAAACCAGATATTAGATCACATTTGGATGATCAGAAACTTCGTAAATTAAAAGCACTGATTAAAGAAACTGGATTTATCTCGATTCCTTCTGAATCATTTCCAATACGTGACAATGTGACTGATTTTCAAAAATCAAATATCAAAATTACTCTAAATGGAAGAGTTAATCAAATTAACTGGCCAGAACAAAATGCAACTGATAAATTCATACCTCCAATAATTTCTATGGTAGGATCTCAACTTGATAAAATCGCAGAACAAATTAGTGAATAGGTACAAATAGTCTCCGATAAAACTCTGAATATGCTTCCACTTTCGGGCGAAAGAACTGATGCAAAAGGAATAATTAAAGACAAATCTGAATCTGGTAATATTTTACGTGGAACATCCACTTTGAAACGTGGTTTTGCTCATATGCTAAAAAATGGTGTAATAATGGATGTTACTACAGTAGAACAAGCTCAAATTGCAGAAGATGCAGGAGCTGTGTCTGTTATGGTTTTAGATAAACTACCATCTGATGTAAGAAAAGCAGGTGGAGTTGCACGAACTGCAAGTATTAGAATTATTGAAGATATTATGGATTCAGTAACAATCCCAGTAATGGCAAAATGTAGAATAGGTCATGTCTATGAAGCAAAAGTTCTTGAAGAAACTAATGTGGATATGATAGATGAATCAGAAGTTTTGACACCAGCGGATGAAAATCATCATGTTTGGAAGTGGGATTTTACAACTCCTTTTGTTAATGGAGCAAGATCGTTATCTGAAGCCTTACGAAGAATTGAAGAAGGAGCTGCAATGATCAGAACTAAAGGAGAACCTGGTACAGGAAATGTTGCAGAGGCAGTAACTCATATCAAAAAAGTAAATGATGAATTAAGATCAATAAAGGCAGTTTATGATTCTGGTGATAATCAGGTTCTAGTTAGAATGGCAAGAGAATTCAAAGTATCATATGATCTAGTTGAAGAAACTGCAAAACTTGGAAGACTACCTGTTGTTAATTTTGCAGCAGGAGGAATTGCAACTCCTGCTGACGCTGCATATTTGATGTCTCTTGGATGTGATGGAATATTTGTAGGATCTGGAATATTTAATGCAGATGATGCTAAAGAAAGAGCAAGAGCTATTGTATTGGCAACCACTTTCTGGAATGAATCAGAAAAAGTAAAAGAGGCACAAAAAATGATTGATGAAAGACAATCGATGTTGGGATTAGATGTTAAGACTTTGGAATTACGAATGCAAGAGCGTGGAAGTTCAGCATGAGTCTTACTGTTGGAGTTTTAGCAATTCAGGGTGATGTGCATGAAAATATTACATCTACCAAGACCGCACTAAAAGAATTAGGCGTAGAAGGAACAGTTGTAGGTGTTAAAACTGCTGAAGATATTTCCAAACTCGATGGTCTAATTATTCCTGGTGGGGAAAGCACTACAATCGGTCAGCTTTCTCTTGTAAATAGTTCTCTTAAGATAATAAAAGAAAAAATTGAACATGGAATGCCTGTATTGGGAATCTGTGCAGGTATGATAATGCTCTCAAAGACAGCTAATGATCGTGTTGTTGGAAAAACGGATCAACCTCTTTTAGATTTACTTGACATTAAACTAGAGCGAAATTCTTTTGGAAGACAAAAAGAATCATTTGAAGCAGATATTTCTATGAATTCTATTAACATTCCAAAATTTAATGGTGTTTTTATTAGAGCCCCATCTGTTTCTGATGTTGGTTCTGGTGTAGATGTCTTAGCAAAATTTAATGAAAAAATAATTGCTGTAAAAAAAGGCAATGTAATAGGTGTTGCATTTCATCCCGAATTAACAAAAGATGTTTCTTTACACAAATATTTTATAAATTTAATTAAGAAATCAAAAAATTAGTCAAATGCGTTAGTTATCGGCATTTTTTTAACTATAACTTGAATAATTTTTAAAATGAACCCAAATTTTATTTTGGTCAGTATGATTAATTGGAGACACCGAATTTGTATCTAAAATTCAATATCTAATTACAAATAGAATTATACATGTATGATTTAGGCTCAATTATCAGTTAAATTATGCATAGATTTCAAGTCCTTTTTGAAAGACTCTAAACTATCTGGAATTATTATTGTGATTGAATCTTTTAATGAAAGATTTTTTGTCTTTTTTTCATTCCATACTTTGGAATTAAATTCTGTTATTTCTTTTGTAATTTTACTTTGATTGTACTCTGATTCTGTTTCCACCTGATGTTGTTTATGAATACTCTCTGATGAATACAACGTTTTCCAAAGGTATTCAGTGATAAATGGTGTAATTGGTGCTAATAATTTTAAAATAGTTGATAATGTTTTATGTAGTGTGTATATAGCACCATCTCTTTCTTCATCTGTAAAACCAATTCCGTAAGCTCTCGCTTTAACCATTTCAATATAATGTGCAGCAAAAAGATTCCAAGTAAATTCTCTAATTGCAATTGCAGGAATGAAGAAATTATATTCATCATATCCTTTTTTACATTCTTTGATTAAATTATCTAATTCATTTAATATCCATTTGTCCGTGGCCGTTGTAATTCCTGATTCAATTATGGGGAAACTAGATAAAAATCTAGAAACATTCCATAGTTTGCTGAGAAACTTTTTTGTTGATTCAATTTTTTGCTCATTGCATCTAAAATCATATCCATGATTAATTTCACTAGCACTCCAAAATCTGAAAGTGTCTGCTCCGAATTGTTCAATTACTGGTAAAGGATCAATTGCATTGCCTTTGCTCTTACTCATTTTCATTCCTTTTTCATCAAGACCGTACCCCATAACCCATGCTTCTGACCATGGTTTCTTTCCCGTAAGTTGTTCACATCTTAGAAGTGTATAGTATAACCAAGTTCTCACAATATCTTTTGCTTGAGGACGAATTGTTGTAGGATACACTTTATTGAAAAATTCTTGGTCTTTGTTAAATTTACTAATAAAAAGAGGCGAAACACTAGAATCCATCCACGTATCAAACGTTCTCTCTTCACCTACAAATTCAGTAGTTCCACACTTGGGACACTGATTGATAGGACACTTTTCTACCCATGGTTTGTAATATTTTCCAGGCTCAGGAACGTGAGGTTCAGAACAATTTTTGCAGTACCATATAGGAATTTCAGTGCCGTAGTATCTTCTTCGTGATATTGGCCAATCAATATTGATGGATTCTAACCAATTCATCAAGATCTGTTTATGCATGGCAGGATAAAATGTAATTTCTTGTCCTAATTTTTTCATCTTCTCAATTGACTCTTTTTGTTTTAGATAGTATTCTTCCATCGGAATTATCTCAATTGGATTTTTACTTCGTTCAGACACTGGAGTTCTATGAATTACATCTTCAATTTTTTCTACTAATCCTTTATTTTCTAAATCTTCAATAATTTTTGCTCGTGCTTGTTTCGGCTTCAATCCAACATAATCCCCTGCAGATTCTGTCATTTTTCCATCTAATCCAATTGCAACAATTTCTTCTAATTCAAATTCTCTAAATAATGCCACATCATTTTGATCTCCGTAACTACACACCATAACTGCACCAGAACCAAATTCTTGATGAGCTGAATGATGTGTTTTTAGTTCAACCTCTACATTAGTAATCGGTACAATCACTTTTTTTCCAATATATTTTGCATATCTTTCATCTTCTGGATTTACAATTACGGTTTTACATGCACAAAGAAGTTCTGGTCTGGTGCTCGCAATGATTATATCTTTATCCATATCCTTAATTTGAAATTTCATATAGACTAGTTTACTTGGTAAATCTTCGTATGTAATTTCTGCATCTGCAATAGTTGTACCTGAAACCCAATCATAATTATTTGGTCTATTTGCAAGATACACTTGCCCTTTTTTCCACAGTTCAATAAATGTAGATTGTGTTAATGTTCTATATTCTTCAGAATCTGTTCTATAGTAATTCGAGAAATCTCCACTAATTCCTAAACTCTTCATGATTAGTATCATTTCATCTTCTAAATCATCTAATGCTGCTCTGCATAATTTTAGAAATTCACCTCTTTCAGTTTCACGCATTCTAATGTTATGTTTTTTCTCTGTGTACATCTCCACAGGAAGACCATTTCTATCAATTCCTATTGGAAAATACACATTCTTTCCTGCCATTCTTGCAGTACGTGCTATCATATCAATTTGAGAATAATGTGCTGCTGCACCTATGTGCCAGGGTCTGCCTGATGGATAGGGCGGTGGTGTATCTATTGTAAAATTCTCTTCTTTTAGTACAAATTCATAAATTTTTTCATTCACCCATTGTTTGAGAATCTCTTTTTCTAATTCTGGGTTCCAAGCTTTTTCCGCAATTTTTGGTTCCATTTCTTAACTATCTTGAAATATTTGAAATAATGTGAGACCCTTTGTTGTATCCTTCGTAAATGTAAACCCCAACAGCTTCTACATTTTGAGGTAATTTTGGAGCAAGCAGTTTGATTATTTCACTTGAAAGATTTTCAACAGTAGCTTCTCCTTCTAAGAGATATGCTGTATCTTTTGGAACTTGAATATCAAACATTCCTTTTGGCCCATCAAATTGAATCTGATAGTGAGAATCATCTTCTTTTTTTAGATATTTTCTATTAATGAAAAATTTATGATCAAATACTGTAACTACTTCTTTTATAATTTTTTTTGCTATTCCAAAATCTACTAGTAGATTATCTTTCATTTGTCCAACTAATTCAACCATTACTGAAGATGTATGTCCATGTAGAATGGAACATTTCTCTACTAGGGGAAGAATATGTGCATAATCAAATGAAAATGATGGGTCTTCTAGAAATATTGATCCTGTCTGAGGTGTTTTATCATAGAATACCAAGTCTTGTAATTCTTTAATTTGTGCAGTGTATTTCGGATGTCCTATGGCCATCACTTTTTCTTCAGTTAGATTCTCTTTGATTTGATTATATTTTTTTATATCTTCTTCATTATCAATTACTTCAATCAAACCCTTCTTTGTTTTAAAATCAACAGTTACAGAACTTCCATTTTTCAATGATAATTTATAATCATATTCGTAATCTTCATCAAGAAATGAAAGCATTTGTGCTATTGTCAATTCAGTTCTCGTTCTCAGTAGATTGCCTTTTTTGTCAATATATTTAAAATCTGAATCTAGAATTGTGGGACTTGATGCCATTTGAAGTCAACTGGCTTAGCTCTGTATATAAATTCTGTAACACATAAAATTGAAAAATTATTTTATTCAGTAATTTGAAATTATTCTAGTGAATTTAGAATTTTAGCCAGATTGATATCATTTTGAGTGATTCCTCCAGCATCATGAGTTGTTAAATCTACTACTATTTTGTTATAGACGTTAAACCATTCAGGATGATGATTCATTTTTTCTATGTGCATTGCAGCCCTTGTCATAAATCCAAATGCCTGATTAAAGTCATCAAATTCAAATTCTTTGTGTATCTTATTATTTACAACTGTCCATCCTTTCAGGTTTTTTAATTCATGATCTATGGATTCCGACGATAATTTTATCATGATTTTATATTTAAAATACTAAATTAATAGCTAGATGATGAGATTAATCATAATTGCTTCGTATTGTAAATGACCTGATAATTAGTGAATAAAATGAAAAAAGAACTACTTGATAAAATTGTAAATTCTATTAAAGAAAACATAGTGGAAAAGAAAATAGGTATTGCATTTTCTGGAGGCGTTGACAGTACTTTGATCTCTAAAATTTGTTCAGATCTAGGATATGATGTAACTTTGCTGACTATTGGTTTTCCAGAATCTCATGACGTCTTATTTGCAAAAGAAGTTAATCAACAGTTGAAATTAGTTCATAATGTTTTAGAAATTGATTCTCATACTTTTCAAGATGTAGCCCTCAAAGTCAAACAAACAATAAAAACAGATAATCTCTCTTGGAATGAAAATTGTATTGCATTTTACTATGTATCAAAACTAGCAAAAAGTTTAGGAATTAATATTGTTGTAACTGCAAATGGAATTGATGAATTATTCTGTGGGTATAATGCCTATAGAGTGGCTATATCTGAAGGAGAGTCAAAGATTATTGAAGTTATGAATTCAAAACTAGATAATGAAATTAAAATGATGAAGTCAGTTAATCAAATTGCATCTGAATTTGGTGTTAGAATTGTTCAGCCTTTATTGTCTTCTGATTTTATAGAATTTGCTAAAACTATTCCTATATCTGAAAAAATTCACGATTCTGAAGATCTGCTCAGGAAACACATTATACGAAAATTAGCAAGTGATGTTGGTGTTCCTGAAATTTCATATACAAAAAGAAAAAAAGCTCTACAATACGGTTCTAAAATCCACAAAGCATTGTTAAAATCTAAATAAATTTTTTAACCGTTTCTTGAACCAGTTTGTTAACATTGCTTATAATTAATGGAGATGCTCCAAGATGTTTTTCTGGAGAAAATATCGAATCAATTTCTTTTTTTGTAAGTTTTGTTGAAAATGCTTTATCATTTTTAATTGCATCAATATATTGAATTTCTTTATCTTTTGCCTCAAATGCAACTCTTTGTACGTCTCTGTATGCAATAAATCTTGGAACTCCTTTTTTAATTAATGCCTCCAAAACAAATTCTGCAAATATCTGTCCCTTTGTAATGTACAAATTATCTATAATTTTTTTCTCATTTACCATTAAATTTGAAATTATTTTAATCATGGTTTCTAACATTTCATCCACTAAAATGGCTGCTGTGGGAAGTACAAATCTCTCATTTGCTGAATTTGAAAGATCTCGTTCATGCCATAATGGAATGTTTTCAAAAGTTATTGCTATTTGACTACGTAATATTTTGGATAAAGATGAAACTCTTTCGCTTTTAATGGGATTTCTCTTTACTGGAACTGCACTACTTCCCATCTGACCTTTCTTGAATTGTTCAGCAACTTCCCCGATTTCAGTTCTTTGTAAATTTCTAATTTCAACTGCAATTTTATCTAAAGTTGCACCAATCAATGCTAACTCAAATACGTATTCTGCATATCTTTCTCTGGGAACTATTTGTGTGGTTACATCTGCTGGGAAAAGATTTAACCGTTTTGCAACTCGTTTTTGAACTTCAAGTGATTTTACCCCCATCATTGATCCTGTTCCAACAACTCCAAGTGTTTTGCAAATCAAAACTCTTTTCTTGATTTCTTCAATTCTTTCTACATGTCTTGCCATCTCTGCTGCCCAATTTGCAAATTTTAATCCGAATGATATTATGCTAGCATGTTGGCCATGAGTTCTACCTACTGCAGGAATTTTACCGTGTTGAATTGATCTTTTTGCTAACAGTAATGCCATTTTTGCGACTTTAGGTTCAATAATTTGCAATGCATCTCTCATTTGCATAGAATTACTAGTATCTACCAAATCATTACTTGTTAATCCATAATGAATCCATGGTCTTGCATCTTTCGTACATTTTTCACTTAATGATTCAACTAATGCTGCTGTATCGTGATCACTTTTTGCTTCTAATTCTTTAATTCTTTTTACAGTAATTTTTCCTGACATTGCAGCATTGTGAATTGCTTTGCCTGCTGTTTTTGGAATAATTCCAATCTCACTTTGTGATATTGCAGCTGCCCCTTCAATTTCTAATTGATAATTTACTTTTTTTTGCTCACTAAAAATATCCATCATTTCTTTAGTACCGTAACGCCCACTATCTATCGGTAAAATTGCCACTGATTACTCTCTTAAAACATCGAAAATAAATCTACTTATGATTTAAATTGGCTTGAGGTAAAATTTTACCATTCCTTATGTCTATTACAACTCCTAAAAAAATCGGAGAAAATCAGTATCTTATTGAGGCCGATTCGAATCTCGGAATGAAAGTTCCCGTAAAGATCTATGCTGATGAAGAATTATTACAAAAAATGTTAACAGATAGAACCATTATGCAGGCAAAAAATGTTGCAACTATACCTGGAATTGTGGGTCATAGTGTAGTTTTACCTGATGGTCATGAAGGATATGGATTTCCTGTAGGTGGCGTGGCAGCAATGGATGCTGAAGAAGGCATGATTAGTCCTGGTGGTGTAGGATATGATATCAACTGCGGTGTTAGATTACTTCGTTCAAATTTAACTGAAAAAGATGTTCGTGCAAAACTAAAAGAACTTGTAACTGATCTTTTTAGTTCAATTCCATCTGGTGTTGGCTCCAAAGGAGCAGTAAGATTAAGTCACTCTCAACTTGATGAAGTTCTTGTACGAGGTGTAGACTGGGCAATTGATAATGGATATGGTTCATCACATGATGCAGATGTTTGTGAGGAAAATGGACAAATAAAAAATGCTGATCCGAATAAAGTTTCAGATAAAGCAAGACAAAGAGGTGCACCTCAATTGGGAAGTCTGGGATCAGGAAATCATTTTCTTGAGGTACAAAAAGTATCTGAAATTCATGACGAAGAAGCAGCAAAAAGAATGGGAATTAAAGAAGGAACTATTACAATTTTAATTCATTGTGGATCTCGTGGTTTTGGTCACCAAGTATGTAGTGATTATTTGAGGATATCCGAACAATCTATGGAAAAATATGATATCCATTTAGCAGACAGAGAACTAGCATGTGTTCCAAATACATCTGAGGAAGGTGAATCATATAGAAAAGCAATGTTTGCTGCATTAAATTTTGCATGGAGTAATAGACAAATGATTACTCATTGGACGAGAAAATCTTTTGAACGAGTTTTCAATCAAACAGAATCTGATCTTGATATGAGTTTAGTTTATGACGTTGCTCATAATATTGCTAAAGTTGAAAAACACAAGGTCGAAGGCAAGGAAAGAAAACTCGTAGTTCATAGAAAAGGGGCAACACGTGCATTTCCTGCAAATCGGGATGAAGTTCCATTAAAATACAGAGATCTTGGACAGCCTGTTTTTATTCCAGGTTCAATGGGAACTGCTAGCTGGATATTACTTGGACAACCAAATTCCATGGATTTGAGCTTTGGTTCTACTGCCCACGGTGCTGGTAGAACAATGTCTAGATCAAAAGCTAGAAGAGATTTCACAGAAGACAATGTTAGAAAATCACTTAGTGATAAGGGCATATTTATCAAGGCATTAACGCGTGATGGAGTTGTGGAAGAAACTCCTCAAGCATACAAGGACGTTGATGCAGTAGTCAATGTTTCTCATAATCTAGGAATAGCCACTAAAGTAGCAAAATTGGTGCCTATAGGTGTGATAAAAGGTTGAGTAACGAAGACTCTGAACTTGAAAGATTAAAGGCAAAAAGACTTGCAGAAATGCAACAAAATATTTCCACTCGGCAAGAAATCGAAAAATCCACAAACAATTTACCACCAAAAGAAACAAAACATCCTAGAGATATTCTTGTTGAACATCTAGGATTTAGAGGTCTAGAAGTTTTAAGAAATGCTGAATTACAATTTACAAATGATACAAAAACGGTTGTAGAAAAATTAGCTGAACTAATTACATCTGGAGAAATTACTGAAAATATTGACGGTGGAAAATTGTTGACGTTATTTAGATCAATAGGTCTTAACATAAGAATGGAAACTAAGATCAATATTGAACAAGATGGAAAGTTTGTATCTCTGTCTGATAAATTAAGTAGTCATTCATCAGATGATGGTGAAGAATAGTGAATACTGTTTTTGAAATAAGCACAAAAAATTATGGCGATGATTTACTAGTTATAAAAAAAACACTATCTCACATGGAGACTTTAGTTGGTAGTTCTAATGGATACACACTTAGTGAACCATCTTCAAAATTTGGATGGACTTTTTTCAAATTGTCTTTTAAACCCAACCTGCAAAATGGAATTGAAGAAAAATTTGCAGATATGTTAAACAAATATCAATTGAATAATCAATCTCAAAAATTTACCCAATTTATGACTGATTATTTTAAATCTAAAGGATGTAACATCAAAATTAAAATATTTGACTAGACCCTTCTTCCTCTTTTTCCACCCTTCTTTCTGGTGGTGTCATGAGGGATTGGTGTTACATCATCTATTCTTCCAATTTTAAATCCACCTCTTGCCAAGGCCCTGATTGCAGCTTGTGCACCTGGACCTGGTACTCTAGAACCTACTCCTCCAACAGCTCGTACTCTGATATGAAATCCTGTAAATCCTTTTGTAT
>ERZ1292640.1271-Hain-H43-02um-R1-1271-length-20878-cov-6_pt1 | contig 20878 bp, 21 predicted proteins | sample MGYA00564404_ERZ1292640 | MGnify/ENA primary metagenome ERZ1292640 (study PRJEB36523, sample SAMEA6512636) | groundwater metagenome | collected 2019-01-08 | study: AquaDiva: Metagenomics assemblies of 32 groundwater samples
GGGCGTCCGGTAGAATTGAATTGTCCGCACAGCAGAAGTTAACATATTTGTGAACCGTTGTCAAGGGCGGGCGACCACGAACGCATGACAGGCACAAATACGGGCGAAGTTGAATCGCATGACAACATTGCTTCGCTCCAAGTTGGTTTCAAAGTCGATGCTCAATAGTCCTTATTAGGTCGCTCAGCAACGTCGTTTTTGTGCCGGACGTTAGGTGACAGAGGACTCTAGGTCCGCATGGAAGCTGCAGAGGTCCTTAAGCGTCTGGAATCCCTTGGCCGGCCAAGCATCGTCGCTGGCATGGAGCGATTTGGAGTAACGACCAAGAAGGCGTTCGGCATTTCAGCGCCAAAGCTACGAGCGCTCGCGAAAGAGATCGGCATGGATCAGAAGCTCTCGTTAGAGCTCTGGGATTCAGGATATCTCGAAGCGCGCGCCCTCGCAAGTCTGATTGGTGATCCTGCGAGAGTAACAGAGGCACAGATGGAGCGGTGGGTGAAGGACTTCGACTCGTGGGCCGTATGTGACACGTGCTGCGGTAATCTCTTTGATAGAACCGCCATCGCGTATCGAAAGGCTATCGAATGGTCGAAGCGGGATGAGGAGTTCGTCAAAAGAGCGGGGTTTGTGATGATGGCTGATCTGGCAATTCATGACAAGAGCGCAAAGGATGATGTCTTCGTACGCATGTTTCCATTGATCGTGCGCGGAGCGAGCGACGATCGAAAATTCGTGAAGAAAGCGGTCAACTGGGCATTGCGGCAGATCGGGAAACGGAACAAGAAATTGAACGCGTCGGCGATCAAAGCAGCGGTGGAGATACGCAAGATGGGATCATCCTCTGCGCGATGGATAGCCGCAGACGCGCTGCGGGAATTACGAAGTGCGGACATCCAACGACGACTCAAATCACGACAACGCAAGCAAGGAGGGTAGCATGAGCGACGAAAACCTTGATGAAGAGCTCTCTCAGATGTACGAAGAGACCTTGAAGCGCACGAAGGTGCTCGATGCATCAACGTTTCAAACGCCGATAAGGAACGTCAGGCTGAGGAAGCCGGTGACCGTCTTACCCGATCAATCCGTCGCTGAGGCTATAGCACTGATGCAGCAGAAGGCGCTCGGGTGCGTGGTTGTCATTGAGAAGGATCGATTGGTCGGAATCTTCACCGAAAGGGATGTGTTGATGAGAATTGTAGGGAAACGAGATCCCGCTGCAGTAAGAGTGAAAGAGGTAATGACGCCCAATCCGGAAGCATTTCAAGTTGATGACAGCATCGCTTTTATTCTGAATGCGATGCACGTCGGAGGATATCGACACGTTCCGGTGACAGATGAGCATGGGCGACCGCTGGCAGTCGCCTCGGTGAAGGATCTTGTGGGGTTCATTCTCGACAACTTTCCGGAGGATGTCCTCAATCTCCCACCTACCCCAATTCGAAAGACCGAACAGCGGGAAGGTGCGTAAGCCGCATTCTCGTGTGTTTTCCTCACGGAACTCTTTACCTACTAATTCCATTCTAATCTTATGGAGAAAGAACTATGCCGTGGGTAATCACTCGACTCTGCGCGGATTGCGTGGACGCTGCGTGTGTAAAGGTATGCCCTGTTGATTGCATCTATGGGCTGACAGTAGATGATTCGAACTATCGGAGGCAACTCTTCATTCATCCGGAGGAGTGTATCAACTGTGCTGCATGTGAGCCGGAATGTCCCTGGGGAGCGATTTTCGAAGACGTAGCTGTTCCGGACATCTTCAAGGAGGATATCGAAATCAACGTGCGGGTCTTTAGTGATCATCCGAAGGAGGAATTCACGACGACGCCCGAGCCCATTCGGCAACATCCAACGCAAGAAGAGATCGAAGCGAATTACAGAAAATGGAGACATCAGAAGTGACAATCGGGTTCGCAGAAACCAAGAGGAACGAAACGCCGCGTTAGTACGAGCGACGTTTTTTGTCGCAGCTTGATGAACGACTGATCGAGAGCCGAATTCAACAATCTCCGTCATTTTCATTGACAAATCGTCAAATCATAAGTATATTGGCACAACTTTTTTTGCTTTTTTCTCCGCGATTTTCCTTCTACGAGCGCCGCTATGCTCACTGAATTTGGTAAGATCCTCATCTTTCTCATCATCGGGGCTCTTTTCGTCGCAGCTGGATTGTTCGCATCGTCGCTCCTTCGACCGCGTCGCCCGTATCCTGGAAAGCTCGCAACGTACGAGTGCGGAGAGGAGCCGGTTGGCGATGCGTGGGTGAGATTCAATGTCCGGTTCTATGTTGTGGCACTCATCTTCCTTATCTTCGACGTAGAGGTCGTGTTTCTGTTTCCGTGGGCCCTTGTTTATCGTGAACTTGGGCTTTTTGGTTTTCTTGAGATGGCCGTGTTTCTGGCCATTTTGCTCGTCGGATTTGCCTACGTCTGGGTGAAGGGAGATCTTGACTGGGACAAGCCTCGGCCCGAGGTTCCGCGGATTGAGCGTCCATCCCACACAAAATCTGAAGTGCAGCAAGAGCCAGAGCAGACGCCGGTCGCGTAGATGTATTGTGGATTGAGAGAAGAACTGTATGGGATTGCTTGACAAGCGATTTGAGACCGGAAACGTCTTCATCACCTCTTTGGATAACCTCCTCAACTGGGCACGCCTGTCCTCATTGTGGCAGATGCAGTTCGGCCTTGCATGCTGCGCCATCGAAATGATGGCCGCCTCAGCATCGAATTTTGACATCATGCGATTCGGGATTATCCCGCGTGCGACGCCCCGGCAAGTGGACGTGCTGTTCGTTGCGGGAACGGTCACGCTAAAAATGGCATCCCGCATCAAGCGATTGTACGACCAGATGGCGGAACCGCGCTACGTGCTGTCGATGGGGAGCTGCGCGAACTGCGGTGGCCCGTACTGGGAGCATGGGTACCACGTGTTGAAGGGGGTGGACCGCGTGATTCCGGTCGATGTGTATGTTCCCGGCTGTCCTCCTCGACCCGAGGCGCTGCTCGAAGGGATCATCAAGCTCCAGGAAAAAGTGCGCAAAGAAAGTCTCGTGAAGAAGTCTGCGTAGCGAAGGTAGAACCATGACAGCTGAAGAAATCTACAACAGCCTGAAAGCGAAATTCGGTGACGCTGTCCTTGAAGCGAAGCTGGACGCGTTACAGCCGTGGATTCTCGTTGCGTCGGGCAGGACGAAGGAGATTGCCTTCTTCCTGCGTGATGACCCGGTGATGCAGTTTGATTTCCTGATGTGTCTGAGCGGTGTGGACTACAATGATGGCAGGCTGGGCGCCGTGTACCATCTGTCGTCAATGGTTCACCGGCACAAGATTGTCCTGAAAGCGCAGTGCACAAAAGAGAATCCTCATGTGCATTCAATCAGCGCTGTTTGGGGAACCGCGAACTGGCATGAGAGAGAGGCCTACGATCTCGTGGGAATTGTTTTTGATGAGCACCCTGACCTGCGGCGCATTCTTCTTCCGTATGACTGGGAGGGCTATCCGCTGCGCAAAGACTATAAGGTGCCTGAATTCTACAATGGGATGAAAGTCCCGTACTGACGTTGAAATGAAGCACCCGCATGATCGAATCGAAAACACTCCCAACTCGCTACGTTACCCGGCCCGGCGAAATCAGGACCTCCAGTGGTAAGACTCTCCGCACCGACGAAATGATCATCAACATGGGTCCACAGCATCCGTCCACGCACGGCGTGCTGCGCCTCGAAATCGTCGTTGATGGTGAAATCATCGTCGATGTCATCCCGCATATTGGCTACTTACATCGCTGTTTTGAGAAGCATGCGGAGCACATGAGCAACTACCAGCAGGTCATTCCATATGCCGACCGGATGGACTACGTCGCAGCGATGAACATGGAACACGGGTACGCCGTGGCCGTGGAGCGAATGCTGAAGCTTGAGGTGCCGGAACGGGTCGAATACATCCGCGTCATTATGGCTGAGCTGCAGCGTATTGCCAGCCATCTCATTGCGGTCGGAACGTTCGGGATCGATGCCGGTGCGTTTACTCCGTTCCTCTACGCCTTCCATGACCGAGAGCATATCCTTGACCTGTTTGAAATGACGTGCGGTGCGCGCCTGCTGTATAATTATATCTGGGTTGGCGGTCTTTCTCACGATCTGCCGGAACAGTTCGTGGACAAGTGCAAGGAGTTCTGTGTGTATTTCAAGCCGAGGATCAAACAGTTCAATGACCTGCTCACGTATAACGAGATCTTCGTCAAGAGGTGTGCAAACGTCGGCGTGCTGCCCAAAGATGTCGCCATCAACTATGCGTGCAGCGGCCCGATGTTGAGGGCCTCGGGGGTTAACTGGGACCTGCGTCGGGACGATCCCTACTCTATCTATAATCGTTTTGAGTGGGAGCCGCAGGTTGGAAAAGGGGAAATGGGGACCGTTGGCGACACGTGGGACAGGCATATCGTCCGCATGCGGGAAATGGAGCAGAGTGTGAAAATCATTGAACAGGCTCTTGAAGGCATACCGGCGGGAAACGTTCAAGCAGCGATCCCCAAGAAGATCCGCCCCGAGGTTGGCGAGATCTATGCCCGCACCGAAACGCCTCGCGGCGAACTTGGCTACTATGTTATGAGCGACGGATCTGCTAGTCCATTTCGCGTTAAGGCCCGCTCACCGGCGTTTGTCAACTTGAGCGTGCTGCCAGAGATTTCGCGCGGCGGGATGCTTGCCGACCTTGTGCTGATCGCCGGAAGTGTGGACATCGTACTTGGGGAGGTTGACCGCTGAGGCCGATGAATCCATCGTTGTTCACTTCTTGTGTCTTCATTTCGTGATTCGATTGCTATGGACGCACTGGATAACTTAGGTGTGTGGGGATCGGTTCTCGTTGCCTTGGTGTGGAGCGCGCTGCCCGTCGTCTTCATACTTCTCTACGCTCTCGTGACGTTGTATATGGAGATGAAGGTCGCTGCCCACATGCAGGACCGGCTTGCCTACATGAGGACTGGCTGGCACGGTACGCTCCAGCCCTTTGCCGACATCTTGAAGTTGCTGCAGAAGGAAGACACGATAAGTCAGGCAGCGGATAAGAAGCTCTTCATTCTCGCCCCGTACGTGGTTTTCATCGGAACATACGCAGCGTTTTCGGCGATTCCGTTCAGCAGCATCTACATCGGCAGTAATATTGATCTTGGTGCATTCTTCGTTGTTGCCGTTTCCTCGCTCGTTGTGGTTGGAATCCTGATGGGAGGATGGGCGTCAAACAACAAGTGGTCGATCTTCGGCGCGATGCGCTCGGCTGCCCAGATGGTAAGCTACGAAATTCCGACGGCCCTCGCAATCCTCATCGCTGTGATGATCACCGGATCACTGAACCTCCAGGAAGTGACGAAGTTTCAGGAGGGAGGGATTCACAATTGGCTGATCTTTGGCGGGCCGCTCCCCTTAACTCAAAAGCTTTTGTTGATTCCCTTCACTCTTGTAACGTTCTTGATTCTCTTTATCGCATCGCTCGCGGAAGTGAATAGAACGCCATTTGACCTGCCGGAGGCGGAGTCGGAGCTTGTGCAGGGATTCAACACAGAATACAGCGGAATGCGGTTTGCAATGTTCTATCTCGCCGAATACGCCAACATGTTTCTGGTTTCCGGTGTAGCTGTTGCACTGTTTCTCGGCGGATGGTCAAGCCCGTTCGGATCGTTCTTGTCTGGACCGGTGTGGGGACTGTTCTGGTTCATCGGGAAGGGCATGGTCCTGGTGTTCCTGCAGATTTGGATACGTTGGACACTGCCTCGTCTACGAGTCGACCAACTGATGTACATATCGTGGAAAGTCCTCACGCCGTTCATGTTCGCCTGTATTTTCGGCGTTGGCCTTATCCTGGTCTTGTGAGTTTGACGATCTCCTGATCAAAAGTTTATGAGTGCTGTTAAAGGTTATTTCCACAATATTTGGCTTGCGCTGTCGACAGTTGCCATTGGCATGAAGATTACGTTCAAGCACCTCTTTGTGCCGGCGGTTACCGTGCAGTATCCTGATGTGAAAATGAAGCTGCCGGATCGAGCACGCAATCGACTCTATGTGAATATCGATGACTGCATAGGATGCGATCAGTGCGCGATGGCATGTCCTGTTGACTGCATCACCATAGAAACCGTTAAATCTACGCCCGATCAGGATCTAGGGACAACATCGACGGGGCACAAGAAACGACTCCATGTATCAGTATTCGACATCGATATCGCCAAGTGTTGTTACTGCGCCCTTTGCGTCTATCCTTGCCCTACGGAGTGCATCGTGATGACGGATGTTTATGAGTTTTCCGAGTTCGATCGTAAGAACCTCATTTATAACTACAGCATCATGACGCCCCACGAGATTGATGCGGCGAGGGAGAAGTTGAAGAAAGCTGAAGAAGAAGCCGCGGCCAAGAAGGCTGCTGCAGCTGCGGCGAAAGCCGCGCCGGCTCCCTCAGCCCAAACACTTGCTGCACCAATGACTGGCGGTGCCGTGGGAACGCCGACGAAAACGGAAGGCAGCAACGCTGCCCAGAGCCCAAAACCGACGACACCCGCGCCGGACTCCTCGGGGCAGACTGGAAATTCGTAACGCCTATGGATCTCTACATCATTGTTTTCTACCTCTTTGCTCTCATCACGATCGTTTCAGCTGCCGTTGTCGTCATTTCGAAGAACATCGTATATTCCGCCTTTGCATTGCTTTTCACGTTCTTTGGAGTAGCGGGACTCTATGTTCTGCTGATGGCGGATTTCCTCGCGATCACCCAGCTCTTAATCTATGTCGGCGGCATTCTGGTGCTCATCATTTTCGGTGTGATGCTTACAACGCGAGTAATCCAAGTGGACATGAGAACGAGTGCCATCCAAACGGTTCCGGCAGTGATCATCGTTGCAGCGTTGGCAGGTACGTTGATCGGGATGTTCTGGTCGACGGACTGGCCCATGGCACCTGCCTCGCAAGCATTTGAGAAGACAACGCCGAAGATTGGGGAGATGCTCCTCACGAGCTACCTGCTGCCGTTTGAAATCGCATCGGTTGTTTTGCTGGTTGCTCTGGTCGGAGCGGCGATGATTGCAAGGAGAGAACGAAAAGCTTCGTAAGGTTTGAGAGATTCCCGAAATCTTGCCTGCCCGCTACGTCTTTTGGCGGGAGATTCCGGGAATCTATCCTGAAGAGGAACAGACTATGGCACAAGAAATCATTCAATTGCTGCGGACACCCGGACTGAATCATTTTCTCATCATCAGCGGCATCCTGTTTTCGCTCGGTGTGTTTGCGATCTTGACCCGTCGAAATGCGATTATGGTGTTGATGGGAATCGAGTTGGTGCTCAACGCTGCCAACATCAATTTTCTTGCTTTCTCGCGGTACACCTCCGGCACTCTCGATGGCCAAGTCATCGCCATCTTTGTGATCATCCTTGCGGCTGCAGAGGCAGCTATCGCCCTGGCAATCGTCCTGAACATTTATCAGAACTTCAACACCGTCAATGTTGACGAAATCAATAAACTGAAAGATTGATTCCTTTCAATCGAAAATCTCCGCCAGAGGCGGACCCGCCAGACCGCTTGGCGGGTCCCGCTGTTCGGTTCCGCTTTTCAGAATCCCGCTATGTGAGCGGAATCCAAAGAGCGGGAGATCCCGTAAAGCGGGACTGGTGCGCCTCCCCGAAGGGGTCCTTCGGACCGGCGCAGAAAATCTGCAACTGAAAAATCGACAATTGGCAATCGACAATTGAAAATTTCATAAGATGTCCCCAGAAACAATACTCCAACTTAGCGCCGTAGTTCTTCTTCTCCCGCTCGCCGGCTTCGCGATTCTCATTTTCTTCAGTAAGCGATTGCCGCGACAGGGTGACTGGTTGGAAACGGGCATTCTCTTCATCGCGCTGGCCCTTTCCATCGTTGTCTTTGCTGTTAAGATGGGGTCATACCACGATGAGACTCTTCAGGCAAACTTCACGTGGGTGAATCTTGGCAACGTGCCGGGCTTTGGTCCAATGACCATTACGCTCGGCATCATGGTCGACAACCTCGCAGCGATCATGCTTGTCGTGGTGAACATCGTCAGTGCGTTCGTGCACTTGTTCTCCATCGGCTATATGCACGGCGACGTGCGGTATGGAAGATACTTCGCATACCTTGGACTGTTTACCTTCTCCATGTTGGGGATCGTGCTGACCAACAACTTCCTCTTGATGTATGTCATGTGGGAGTTGGTCGGTCTCAGCTCGTACCTGCTCATCGGACACTGGTTTGAGAAGAAGTCCGCCAGCGATGCTGCGAAGAAGGCGTTTATCGTCAACCGAGTGGGCGATATCGGAATGTTCACCGGTATCCTTATTCTGTTTGCGACCTTCCACGCATTCTCCTTTGACACGATTTTTTCCTCGATGAAGTCTGGCACCATTCCTTTTGGCAGTGAAGCGTGGTTGACTGCTGCTGGCATCCTGATCTTCTGCGGTGCGATCGGGAAGTCGGCTCAGTTCCCACTGCACGTCTGGTTGCCCGATGCGATGGAGGGTCCCACTCCCGTCAGCGCGTTGATTCACGCTGCCACCATGGTAGCCGCGGGCGTCTATCTGGTGGCGCGCACCTTCCCGATGATGACGGCAGATGCTTTGGTGTTCATCGCCTATATCGGTGCGATCACCGCGTTCATCTCGGCCACCATTGCCATTGCTCAGAACGACATCAAGAAGGTGCTCGCCTATTCGACCGTCAGCCAGCTCGGCTATATGGTGATGGGACTTGGTGTGGGAGCGTACACAGCAGGCTCCTTCCACCTGGTGACCCACGCCATGTTTAAGGCCGGACTCTTTCTCGGCTCGGGCTCAGTAATCTATGCGATGCACCATGCCCTTCATCACGCGGGTGATCATCACACGGATCCGCAAGACATCCGCAACATGGGTGGGTTGAGGGGAAAGATGCCCATCACGTTCTGGACATTCGTGATGTATACGCTGGCGATCTCCGGCGTTCCCCTCACCTCAGGATTCCTCAGCAAGGATGAGATCCTTGCCGGAACATTGGCATTCGGCAGCCTGACGGGTCACATATTTATTCCGATCGTTGGCTTCCTTGTCGCGGGCCTTACAGGGTTCTATATGTTCCGCCTTCTTATCCTGACATTCCTGGGAGAGCACAAAGACCATCACCGCCTCGAGTCGATCCACGAGTCGCCGTTGACGATAACCATTCCGCTCATGGTCTTTGCAGTGCTCTCGTTCTTTGCCTTCTACAGTCTGAACCCAATTGGCGCGGCGAGCGGATGGTTTTTCGATGCGATGCCGCGACCGGAGGCTGTCGTGCCGGCTTCACTGGCTGCTGCCGGTATTGAGACCTTTGAGGAGGCGTTGCATCATTCCCACACGCCCGCGATGGCTCTGTCCTTGACGGTGGCGAGCATCGGGATCTTGGTCGCGTTTGTGACGTACTACTGGAAAAGAATCAGTGCGGATACTGTGGCAGAACGCCTGAAGCCTGTCCATCAGTTTCTTTTAAACAAATGGTACTTCGATGAATTGTATGAAGCCACCGTCGTTCGAGGAACAGTTGGCTTGGCGAAGGCCTACCGGTGGTTTGATAATGTGATTATTGATGGCATCGTGAACGGGACGGCAAGTTGGACGAAAGGCTTGACGCTCGGAACGAAGCGGAACTGGGAGGAGGGCAATATCGGTGCAATCCCGTACATCGTTGCCACAGCGGCTGTTTCGTTGTACGTCGGTTGGGTGGTGGGGGTTGGTCTGATTCCTGCTGAGGCCTCGTTTGGAACAATTGTGGGCGACGTCCTGCTTGGCCTCGCAGTTGCCGGTTTGACATTCTTCCTCTTCTATGTCGGTGTTGGAGGATTTGACAACAGCATCGTAGACGGACTTGTGAATGCGACGGCATATCTTGCAGGGTTTCTTGGTTTGGTCACGCGACGTGTGCAGACCGGCAGAGTGCAGACCTATCTAGCCTTTGTAATATTGGGTGTAATGATTTTCTTCCTCTGGTTTCGTTGAGGAGGAGACCTGACAGGTTTTCAAAACCTGTCAGGTTTAGCAACGTTGAATACGTTGTGAATTTTTGAAGGAGTACTACAGAATGGAATTTTTGGGATTCGGTATTCTGACCTGGATTACGTTCGTCCCCATCGCTGGCATGATTGCTGTGTTGGTGATCCCGAAAGAGAGCCAGAATGCGATGAAGTGGAGTGCCGCGGTCGCCACCTTTGTGCAAGTGGTTCTCGCGGTGATCATTTATTTCAACTTCAATCGTGGGCTTGCGGGTATCAACACAGAACAGGGCATGCAATTCGTGGAGAAAGCAACGTGGATCGACATCAAGAGCGTCCCGTGGTTTGGAAGGATTCACGTTGAGTACTTCCTCGGTGCGGATGGTTTGAGCACCCCCATGGTCTTGCTCACCGCCCTGATTAGTTTCCTTGCTGTGTTCGCATCATGGAAGATCGACAAGGCGCTCAAGGGCTACATGGCGATGCTCTTGCTGCTCGACACGGGGATGATGGGCGTGTTCGTCGCGCTCGACTTTTTCCTGTTCTATGTGTTCTGGGAACTGATGCTGCTGCCGATGTACTTCCTGATTGGCATCTGGGGTGGCCCGCGGCGCGAGTACGCGGCAATCAAGTTCTTCCTCTTCACGTTGCTCGGAAGCGTCCTGATTCTCCTCGCGATGATCGCGCTGTATTTCAGTGTCACGGTTCCGGATGGGGCGACTGGAGAACGAATCTACACGTTCAACATGCTCGCGATGATGGATCCCGCCAATTTCCAGGCGGGCTCGCTGCTCGCGGGTCTTGGGACGTATTGGCGTCACCTGGCCTATATCGCCCTGTTCATCGGGTTTGCGATCAAAGTCCCGATATTTCCGTTCCATACGTGGTTGCCCGATGCGCACGTCGAAGCTCCAACCGCCATCAGCGTCATTCTGGCTGGCATCCTTCTGAAAATGGGAACCTATGGATTGCTGCGGATCAGCTATCCGATGTTCCCTGAGCTTGCAAATTACTACGCGTGGCCGCTTGCACTGGTCGCGCTGATCAACATCGTCTACGGTGCGTTGTGCGCGATGGCGCAGCAAGATTTCAAGAAACTCATTGCGTATTCGAGTATCAGTCACATGGGCATCGTGCTGCTGGGTATGTCCGCGATGAACACGCAGGGGATGATAGGGGCGGTGTTCCAGATGTTCAATCACGGTACGATCACCGCGATGCTCTTTTTGATTGTTGGAGTCATCTACGACCGTGCGCACACGCGCGACCTCGATGCGTTTGGGGGTCTGGCCATCACGATGCCGAAATACACGGCCGTCATGTCGGTCGCGTTTTTCGCAGCCCTCGGATTGCCGGGACTGAGTGGATTCATTTCTGAAGCGTTTTCGTTCCTTGGTGCGTTTCAGACGTTCCGGGTGATCACAATTCTTTCGACGCTTGGCATTGTGCTGACGGCGGGCTACATGCTTTGGACCCTGCAGCGTGTGTTCCTCGGTCAGCCGAACGAAAAGTGGGCCTCGTTGCCCGACATTAACGGGCGAGAGCTGTTCACGCTGGTGCCGCTGGCTGTGATCGTTCTGGCGCTTGGCATCTATCCATCCTTGATGCTCGACTTGATGACATCATCCATTAACCATCTTGTTGACTTTGTCAAGCAAGGTGGATCCGCGATGGCGTTGACGCCGTAGCCGATACGCGTTTCGTCTCGATTTTCGATTTCATTTTTGAAAACGTCAGAATCGTAACTATGGCTGAACAAGCTCTACGAAGTCTATCGCAGTTTCTGCCGGAGACATCGCTTGTCATCACATTCTGCGCAGCAATTCTGATCGGCATTATCTTCCGAAAGAGGCCTCAGATTGTCCCGGTGATCTCGTTGCTCGGGATTGCCCTCGCCCTTTGGTTCGCCGTTCGACAAATGGGCGTTTCACAATCGGTATTCTCAGGGATGATCGTCGTTGATCCGTTCGCCGTATTCTTCAAGGTCGTGGTCGGTTCTTCAGCTATTTTCATCTTGCTCTTCTCCCTCTACTCGTCGGAAGTCCAATCAACTATCAAGCGGCTGGTCGAGTACTCCTCTCTGCTCGTTGCGATGACCCTTGGCATGTTCCTGATGTCCGGCGCAGCGAATCTCTTGATGATGGTTCTCTCGGTCGAATTGACCAGCTTGAGCTCGTACATTCTCGCTGGGTACACCAAAGAGGCGCCAGACTCGAGTGAAGCGTCGTTGAAGTATATCATCTACGGCGCACTGTCAACCGGTCTGATGCTCTATGGCATTTCGATCATCTATGGATTGACCGGCGGCGCCACTGATTTCTTCGGCATCAACAAAGCTCTCGCAGCTGGATCGGTTAGTCCTGTGGCGCTTCTCGTCGCCAGTCTGCTCATCATCGCGGGCTTGGGCTTCAAGATCTCCGCTGTGCCGTTTCACTTTTGGACGCCGGATGTCTACGAAGGTGCGCCGATCACGATCACGGCATTCCTGTCCGTCGCATCGAAGGCGGCCGGATTCGCGATGTTGATCAGATTCTTCAAGGTATCCTTCATTGACTCGAGTGTTATCGGACTACCGACCGGGTTCTGGGCTTCGTTGCAGGATTTCGAATGGAACAAGATTGTCGCGATCCTCTCCGTTCTGACGATGACGCTCGGCAACCTGGTGGCTGTGTGGCAAAACAACTTGAAACGTCTCCTTGCCTACTCCAGCATCGCGCACGCCGGCTACATGTTGATGGGTGTAGTCGTGCTGAGCGACAAAGGGTTGGCCGCGGTGATGATCTACTTTGTCGTCTATCTGTTCATGAACCTGGGAGCATTCTACGTGGTGATGCTGATCGAGAGCAAAATCGGGAGCGAAGACATTGATTCCTACAAAGGGTTCGGCTACCGGTCGCCGTTCATTAGTGTTGCGATGGTCATTTTTTTCATCTCGCTGGCGGGCATACCTCCAACCGCTGGGTTCATTGGCAAGCTCTTTTTATTCGCAGCTTTGCTCGACGCAAAATGGATCTGGCTGGCAGTAGTTGGAGCCCTCAACAGCGTGATTTCGCTGTACTACTATGTGCGAGTCATTCGCAATATGTTCCTGCGCGATCCCGAGGGGAGTCCAGCGCCGGTTGTTTTCTCAATTCCTCAACTGTCAATTCTTGTGATCTTGCTCATACCTACACTTGTCTTCGGTTTGTACTATTCCCCAATCGTTGAGCTCGCTAATGCTTCTCTCGCGATGTTCGGATTACCCTAGCCTATTTCTCTCTTCAACGAGGTCGAACTATCCTGCAGTCTCCCCTTGCAAGCAGACAGGCGGGAGGCTGTTGAGTTTTCAAACGATAATTCTTACACTCCCCAAGAGGTGGTATTCCGCAACCTATTAGGTAGGAAGGAGACGATACTATGATGCAACATGGGCTGCTCAGAGTCCTGCTTGTGGACGATGAAGAGTCTTATGTAAAAGTCGTTGCGCTTGGTCTGAAGGAGGAATTTGACTACGACGTCGCCTTCGCAACGAATGGACGAGAGGCGATTGATTTCCTGAAGTCGAGCAGACAGGGATTTGACGTGATGGTGCTCGACTACAAGATGCCGGAAGTCAATGGTCTCGACGTGCTGCGATGGATGCATGAAGAGAGGAATGAGACCCCAACCGTTATGCTGACAGCTGCTGGCTCCGAGTCTGTTGCCGTTGAGTCGATGAAACTGGGAGCGTACGACTACTGCCGCAAAGAGGACACGGATATCGAGCGTCTCGCGAACATCATCAAGGCAACGCACGAGCGACACATGTTCCGTGTGGCCAAAGCGATTGAAGAGGAGCGAGCAAGAGAAATGGTCTTGAATAAAGAGGCCACTGATAAAGTGCGAGATGTCATCAACGCGATCACTCCGACCTTGAATTCAGCGTTCGCCAGCATCTCGGCGGATTTCGAGACGAAGGGGGAGCAGATCCTGCAAAAGCTGCCGGCTGAAGATCGACGCGAGCTGGGCAAGATGATCAACGACATTCAAGAACAGGTGGCAAAACTTGAGGCAGGTTGTCGGGGGCTACTGGCGATCTATCAGCTTACGTATGCGCGGTACCCGGAGGCGAAAGAACTCGACCGTATCAGAACGGAGTTTGAAGAGAGAACGAAACAGCTTGCAGCGCCGTCGACGCGCCACTAAGTGAGACTATAGCGACAGACGCTTTCCTTGTTTCCGAAGCCTTCTGGTTCGTTCGTAGATCAATCGAAGACCGTCCAACACCAGAGACGGCACACATTCGGTAATCATCGCCGAATGACGAGCCATCAGTTTGGAATAACCTCCCGTCGCCACAACCTTGGCTTTCTTCCCTTCACGCTTTTGTATTTCGGCCTGCAGGCGCTTGACCATTCCATCCATGGCGTCAACGGCTCCGTAGAGGATACCGGCCTGCATGCTAGAAACAGTATCCCGTCCAATGACGGTCTTGGGGAAATGCAGTTCGACCTTCGGCAATTTCGCTGCGCGACGATGGAGATCAACGGCTGACGTCTCGATACCTGGAGCGATGACCCCGCCGATATAGTCACCGTTGCTGGCAACGATGTCATACGTCGTAGCCGTTCCAAAGTCGATGATGATCAAGGGCCCGCCAAATCCAGCATATCCTGCGACAGCATTGCACAAACGGTCCGCACCCACCGAATTCGGATCGTCGTAGTGGATCTTGATCCCAAGGTCCAAGGCCGAGCTTACGAGAAGGGGTTCAATACCGAAGTACTTTTCGGCCATCATGGAAAAAATGTCAGTTAGATTTGGGACTACCGACGAAATCCCCACACCGCCGATCTTTCTGAGCGGGATGTGAGCTTCCTTGAGAAAGAGACTGACTTGAGTGCCGACTTCGTCTTCGGTTCGCTGCAGCATACTCGTTACACGCCAGTCTGAGACGAGCTTTGACTTGTCGTACACGCCGAAGACCGTGTGAGTGTTTCCGATGTCGATAGCAAGAAGCATAGATTTGCTTCCAATACGATGATACCAAAAGTCTAGACGACGACTGTGACGTCGCCAGCATAGACCGTTGTGGTTCCAGTTGGCGTTTCGAGTACCAATCCTCCGTCGTAATGAAGCTTGACGGCAACCCCCGAAATCGTGCGATCGTGTTGTTCGACGGTCACGAGTTGACCAAACATCGTGCAGCGATTCGCCCACTCCTTCGACACGCGATCGAGCTTCCCGAGCCGCACGTCGTCGTACAGTGAGTCCATCTCTCGGAGGATCCGTTGCAGGAGTTCCTTGCGATCGTATGTCGTGCTGCATTCCCGCGCAAGGGATGTTGCGCGCTGCTCCAGTTCAGGCGGAAACGCGGTTTGGTTGACGTTAACCCCCGCACCGATGACCGAGTACGAGAGGCCGCTCTGCTGAATCGTGTTCTCGAGGAGAATCCCGCAGAATTTCTTTCCGTTCAGGAGCAGATCGTTCGGCCATTTGCATTCGATAGGACAACCAGAGGCCTTCTCCACCGCACGCGCTATTGCTACGGAGGCATACAGGGTGAGTAGGCCAGCAAGGTCTTTCGGAATGACTGGACGGAGAAGGACAGAGAGCAAAAGGTTGACTCCGGGGTCAGCAATCCAGGAACGGCCGTGGCGACCGCGTCCGTTCGTCTGGAACTCTGCTACGACAACGGATCCTTCCTCCGTTCCCGCATCGCCGAGAGTTTTTGCACACGCGTTGGTCGAATCGATCGTCTCAAAAACGAAGATCTTCGTACCGATCGTGCGTGTGTTTAAGCCTTGTTGGAGTTCTTCTTTCGAGAACATCTTGTCTACTTCGCGTAGATGGAGGACTCCACGTTCTTTGCCAACTTTCCTTTGATATTAGCGACTCTCCAACCGGTGTAGTAGATCAACCGAACGATCCTTGCCATCCGATCAAAAAGGATCTTGTCAACGGTGTCGGTGGGGCGATGGTGGTCTTTGTGGACTCCTGTGAAGAAGAAGACGATTGGGATCCCGTTTCGAGCGAAGTTGTAGTGGTCGCTGCGGCGGTAGAACATCTGGGGATCCTTGTCGTCATTGTGCTTGTAATCAAGGATGAGGTTTTCCGATGTCTCGTTGGAGAGCTTCAGAAGGCTGTCGAGCTGCGTGCTGATCTTGTCTGAGCCAATCACGTAGACATAGTTCGGGTTGTTCAACCTCTCGTACGTCGTGTCCATGCGACCTATCATGTCCGTGTTGAGATTGGCAACGGTCTTCTCCAGCGGAATCAAGGGATGGGTCACATAGTACTGAGATCCCCAGAGTCCTTTCTCTTCACCTGTAACCGTGATAAACAACAGACTGCGTTTCGGCTTGACCGGGTTGGTCACAAAAGCTTCGGCGAGCTCGAGCACCGTAACAGTCCCCGACCCATTATCATCCGCTCCGTGGAAAATCGATCCGTCTGCTCCCACTCCGACATGATCATAGTGCGCGGTGAACACGACGACTTCGTCCTTGAGCTTTGGATCACTTCCTTCTAACAATCCCAGAACATTCTCAGTTTCTTTCATCTCCCTGGAGATTTTCGATTCGATCTTGACGGTCGTTTGATTCAAGAGCATCGTCTGGAATCCCGTGTCCTGCGCAGCAACGCGCCGCATCTCGCTGACGCTTCGCCCTGTCTCTGCAAGAATCTCGTCTGCGAGACGAGGGGTGATCACGTAGGGGCTTTGGAATGAGAATCGACCGCGTGTCTCGGCGCCCGGAAGTCGCATCAACCCTTTGTCTAGAACACTACTGTACCGGGTGGCCATCCCTCCAATCGATCCTGATCCGCTATCGTCGGCGATAATAAGCGTCGCAAGGCTTCCGGTAAATTGCCGTAGGAACTGCATCCGTCGGACAGCAGGAACGGTCGTGTCGTGAGAGTCCTGTTTTCTCTCGGCAAGCGCCATAACCAGCCGGCCTTTCGTGAGCATTGAATCAGGCCTTGTGTCCATGTAGCCAATGAAAATGACCGGGCCGGCGAGGATCGTGTCCTGCGTCGACACGGTCACAAAATCCGTTCGGAAAGCGAACTTCTTCACACCCTGCTTGGTCGCCACGGTTATGATTGACTGATCGCTGGGTCGGGTCACCTCCACGGGAAAATGCTGGAAGTACGATGCGCTATCACCGATGGGCTTCAGGCCCAGTTTTTGGAATACCGATGCAATGTACCTAGCTGCAACTTTCTGGCCGCGGAATGTCGTTTCCCTCCCTTCAAGTTCGGGGGACGCAATAAAATGCAGGTGCGCACTGAGGTCTTTGGCAGTGATTGACTCATAGCCCACACGCGCGTCCTTTGGAACGCGTGGGCTCTGGGCGAGCAAGAGAACGAATGGAACGAGAAACGGAATCAAACGATACATACAAGTCCTCTATGGCCGTCTGCGTGAGGTGGTTTGAGAAGGATGACAACCTAACGCCAAAAAAACGCCATCAACGTTAAAGAAAAACGCGACGAGAATCAAGAAAATGACGGAGCGTCTCGTTGTGATAAATTTACAGTCTTTCTGACAAAATGCTTCTATGCAGTGACAAACTCAGAACGCTGGGACTGACAACTTGTCTGTGGCCAACTTGCCTGATGGTCCTGTCCTCGCCCAAACCTTTTGAAAATAGTCCAATTTCTCGCAATCGCTCGACCTCTTTAGATGTGGCACGCTGATTGAGTAAAATGGCGGAAGAAACCTAAAAAAGCCTATTGAGAAACTCAGAAAGGAGATTTGAAAATGTTGGTTCGGTTTGATTTCCCCAGACTTGTTCATAACCTGCTCGAGGAATCTGTCGTTAGAGACTTCGCTCCCGTCGTGAAGCGCTTCCCGGCGATCGATGTTGCGGAACATGAGAACGAATTCGTGCTGCTTGCTGAGATGCCGGGGGTCAAGAAAGAGGACCTGAAGATTACGGTTGAGAGCAATGTGCTAACACTGAGCGGCGAGCGCAAGTCGTATGAGATCCCTCAAGACGCTCGTGTCTTGTTGAATGAGGTACGAGTCCGCGAGTTCAGCCGGTCGATTGAATTCCCCTCAGATGTTGAGGTCGACAAGATCGCTGCGGAACTCCAGAACGGCGTGCTACGTGTCGTGCTGCCGAAAGCCGAAGATATGAAAGCAAAAGAAATTCCCATTAAGTAATGTGTTGAAAGGAGGATGAAACCATGTCACTCGTTCGGTGGAATCCTGCTCTTGAATTCGAGCGCTGGTCTCCCGATTTCTTTGGGATCCAGAGGGAGGTCAACAGATTGTTTGACAACTTCTTCCGTGGAGGGCTGCAGGCCGATGAGGCGTTTGGTACTTCGTACTGGATGCCGGCGGTGGACATCGCCGAGAACGACAATCAATATGTTGTGAAGGTGGAGCTCCCGGGCGTAGACAAGGATGATGTCAAGGTCACCCTTGAGTCCAACATCCTGACGATTCGCGGTGAGAAGAAAGAGGAGAAAGAGGAGAAGGGGAAGAGCATCCATCGTCTCGAGCGTTGCTACGGATCGTTCCAGCGATCCTTCGCGCTCCCGTCCACAGTGAAAAGTGACAAGATCGATGCGGCCTACAAGGACGGCATCTTGATGGTCACTCTGCCGAAAACAGAAGAGACAAAGACGAAACAAATCGAGGTCAAGGTAAAGTAATTACGTGCCACGGCACTGCATCGGCGTTTCATGGAGGCTCAGAATATGCGGTCGGGTCCGCGGGTGGGGCGGCCTCGGCCCTTTTGACTTTTTAGCTGTGGTTCAGTGGACCATGTCTAGTAGAGATCATTAACCAACTGGCAGCGGCAGCGAAAGCCGCATCATCAGTAAAGGAGTGATAAGGTATGGCAAGCAAATCGAACAAAATCATCGGTATCGACCTTGGCACAACGAATTCCGTCGTAGCGGTGATGGAAGGCGGCGATCCGGTCGTAATCGCGAACGCTGAAGGGTCCCGTACGACGCCTTCCGTCGTTGGCTTTCCGAAATCCGGCGAGCGGCTTGTTGGTGCTGCTGCCAAACGGCAGGCGGTGACCAATTCTCAGAACACCGTCTTCTCCATCAAGCGCTTCATGGGTCGCTTCTATGATGAGGTGACCGAGGAGATGAAGCTGGTGCCGTACAAGGTTATCCATGGCGACAACAATACGGCCCGCGTTCAGTTGAGCGATCGTGTGTATTCACCCCCCGAGATCTCCGCTATGATCCTTCAGAAAATGAAACAGACTGCGGAGGACTATCTCGGGACGAAGCTCACTGAAGCGGTGATCACGGTGCCTGCGTATTTTAACGACGCGCAGCGCCAGGCGACAAAGGAAGCGGGGGAGATCGCGGGGTTAAACGTTCGGCGAATTATCAACGAGCCCACAGCGGCCGCATTGGCGTACGGTCTCGACAAGAAACATAAGGACATCAAAGTCGCGGTGTTCGATCTTGGAGGGGGGACATTCGATATCTCGATTCTTGAATTGGGCGAAGGAGTCTTTGAGGTAAAATCGACAAACGGCGATACACACCTCGGTGGTGATAATTTTGACCAGCGCGTCCTGGACTACATCGCCGACGAGTTCAAGAAGCAGGAAGGAATTGACCTCCGAAAGGATCCCATGGCGCTTCAGCGATTGCGGGAAGCTGCCGAGAAGGCCAAGATGGAGCTGTCGCAGTTGATGCAGACGGAGATCAACCTTCCGTTTATTACGGCGACCGCGGAGGGTCCGAAGCATCTCAATATGAACCTTACTCGAGCGAAGTTTGAACAACTCGTCGAGGATCTTGTACAGAGATGCATGCCGCCGGTGGAGAAAGCGCTCAGGGACGCGAGTATGAACCCCCAGCAAATTGACGAGGTAATTCTTGTTGGCGGAATGACCCGCGTTCCTCGCGTGCAACAGCTCGTCAAGGATATCTTTGGCAAGGAGGGGCACAAAGGGGTCAATCCGGACGAAGTCGTTGCCGTTGGTGCTGCGATTCAGGGCGGAGTTCTTACCGGCGAGGTGACGGATGTGCTGTTGCTCGATGTCACTCCATTGACGCTCGGCATCGAGACGCTCGGTGGCGTGATGACGCAGATGATTCAGGCAAACACAACGATCCCGACGCGGAAGAGCGAGATTTTCTCAACGGCCTCTGATAGCCAGCCGTCGGTCGAGATCCATGTGCTCCAGGGTGAACGTCCGATGGCCGTTGATAACCGGACCCTCGGCCGATTTCACCTCGATGGAATACCACCCGCACCTCGTGGCATTCCGCAGATCGAGGTGACGTTCGACATCGATGCGAACGGGCTCCTCCACGTGTCTGCGAAGGACAAAGCGACAAACAAAGAGCAGAGCATTCGTATTACCTCATCGAGCGGCTTGACCAAGGAAGAGATCGAGAAAATGAAGACGGATGCTCAATCTCACGCCACTGAGGATAAGAAGCGGAAGGAGGAGATCGAGACCAAGAACCAGGCGGACAACCTGGTTTTCCAGACACGCAAGCAACTGAAGGAGCTCGGCGACAAGATGCCGTCTGAGGCCAAGGCCAAGGTTGAAAATGCCGCCAACGCGCTCGATGAAGCTATTAAGGGCGGGAACCATAGTGACATCAAGGCGAAGATGGAAGCCTTGAACAACGCCTGGAACGATGCCTCCACGAGGATGTACGAAGCGGCCCGCGGTCAACAGGCAGGTGCTGGTCCTCAGGCTCAGGGGCCGCCCCCAGGCCAAGCGGCTGGCGAGCAACAGCAGGGTGGCGAGAAGGGGAAAAAGGTTGAAGATGCGGACTACGAAGTGGTGGATGATAAGTGACCTCAGCCTACAGTTAGCAGTCTGCAGTACGCAGACGGCGTGAGGAAGATCTAACCAAAGGCGAGGTAAACCCTCGCCTTTGTTCTGGACAACCTTTAAATCAGGAGAACGATGATGGACAAAT
>ERZ1292640.1272-Hain-H43-02um-R1-1272-length-20874-cov-7_pt1 | contig 20874 bp, 15 predicted proteins | sample MGYA00564404_ERZ1292640 | MGnify/ENA primary metagenome ERZ1292640 (study PRJEB36523, sample SAMEA6512636) | groundwater metagenome | collected 2019-01-08 | study: AquaDiva: Metagenomics assemblies of 32 groundwater samples
CTCGGCAGAGCGCCGCCATTTTTCCGAAGAGAAGTTTGCGGCGCTCTGCCGAGACGCCTACGATTGAGTTCATGGCCTCGAGGCGCGTTTGCAGAATCGTGGAAGCTGTCCGTGAGTCAGCGGATCGGAACGCAGCCTTCAGGCTGCAGAACGCTCTCTCTGCTATGGCGGCTTTCTGCAGCGTAAACGCTGCGTTCCTGAGCACCATGCGCTGGCTCAGCCGGCGGCTTCTTTCTCCGCTATTCTCTCCCGCGGTGGGGGAGAGCGAGAATCGCCGATCGTTGAACCGCACCTCCATCTTATTGCTTCTTAAGATTCAAATCGACTTTGGGCGCCTGCTCCTTGCCGACGGCCTGGCGCGCGGCATCGTAGAAGGCATACAGGTGCGTGTTGCTGGTCACATAAACGACGCCGTTCGCCACGATGGGCGTGGAGTAAACGGGCGCGCCGAGATTCGTCTCGCTCAGTATTTTCTTCTCCTTGCTGGCGGCAATGACAGCGAAATCGCCATCCTCATCGCCGAGGTACACCTTTCCGTCCGCCGCCAGGGTCGAACCCCATAGGTGAGCCTTCATATCATGCACCCAATACATTTTGCCCGTCTCTGCATCGAGACAATAAACGAAGCCGGAGAAGTCGCCGACGAACAGCAGGCCATCGGGCGTGATGGAGACAGTCGAGATGGTGCGATGAATGCCCTTGAAATCCCAGATGAGGCCCGTCTTGGTGATGTCGCCGGTCTTGGTCGCGTCAATACAGAGCAAGCGTCCCACCCCTTCGCCGTGCTCCGGGTCCTGCCCGGTGGCGACATAGACCCGGTTCTTCCAGAAAACGGGTGTGGCATTGACCTCGCTCGGCCCTTCGGCCGCCGGGTATTTGATCGGCTTGCCCTCCTTGACCTTGTACTCAGGCGGATTGCAGTCGAACCACCAGACCTTCTTGAGAAAGCTGCTGTCGCCTTCCGCGACCGGTTGCGCATCGAAGGCATAGCAAAAGCCATCGCCGGCCCCAAAGAAGACGAGTTGTTTGCCATTGGCCTGGCCGGTCGAGGGCGAACTCCATTGGCCGTGAAAAATGCGCGGCCCGATGTGAGCGTCATCTTCCCCCCGGAATTCGCCGGTCTTTTTGTTCAAGGCGATGAAGCTGGGCGACAGGGGTGACGGGACATTGGAATGCGTCCAGTCTTGTCCGTTGGAAGTGCAGGTATAAACGGTGTCTCCCACAATGACGACGGAGCAATTCGAGGCGTTATGGGGGAACACACCCAGTTCATCCATCATGTCATAGCGCCAGATGATGTCGGCGTCTTTGGGGCTGATTTCGGCCTTGGGTTTGCCCGGCCCGACGACATATTGGCCTTCATCGGTGAAGGGGCCGTCGTTGCCGTTGGCCAGGCCGTTCACATCCAGGCAGATCACTTCGCATCGGCTGGTCACCAAGTAAACACGGTCGCCTTCCACTGTCGGCGATGAGAGCACGCCGAGATTCTCCCAATCGTTTACTTTGCCCGAAGCCAGTTTTGGGACGACCAACTGCCAGAGAAATTCTCCGGTCCTTTCATCAAAGACCATCAGAATGCTGCGGTCTCCCTGTTGTTTTGGATCGCGCGGCGAATCGTTGTTGGTGCCGACGAAGACCTTGCCGCCGGCGACCGTGACATTCCCATAGCTTTGCGAGCCGAGCTTGGCGGCCCACTTCACGTTCTTGGCCGTGGCCAGATCGACTTCCTCGGTGCCGGCTTTCAATTTGCCGGGGTCAAATCGATCCGGCAGCCCTTGGGCGGGGGAATACATGTTGCGGCCGGGATCAGGGCCGCCCCATTGCGGCCAGTCCTGGGCGTGTCCCGACGCCGCCACGCCGATCCCAAATGCAACTGCCACTGTCTTAATCATTCTCGTAATCTTTCTCTTACTCCTTCCGTACCTAACCGATTGTGATTCTGTGCGGTAAGGCACCACCTCCTCATGCATCCTCGTGTCAGAATTGCTCCGAATCAAACCAACCAACATCGAAACCATGTCAGAGAGAGCGGCTTTGCCAGGATCAATGTCCGCATCAGTCAAAACCTTCTTGGCCACCAACACATCCAACGCAGCGGCGCATTCCAACGTCGAGCCACGCGCAATGTCGAAGAATCGGCAACGGTCATCCGCTGTGAATCGTCCGTTACCCTCGGCGATGTTAAGTGGAACGGAAGTGGACGCGCGATCCAATTGGCCGTGAACCGAAAGCTTTGGTGGCACGCGCTCCAAAAACTCGGTCAGCCACGTGATGAATGACAACGAACGTTGATAGACGTTCAGTTTTTCGTGATCGAAGCGAATCACTTTGGACTGCGTTGTGGTCATAGAATGAGAAGGGGCGGATTAAGAGAAAGAGTAAGAGTAAGAAATCAATTCGGCGTGACGCTCACGTTGTCGATATAGACGCGCATGTCTTGGGGAGAGAATCCAAACAGACCCGGCGAACCGCTTTCGTGCGCGTGTTGGTGGGGCACCTCCAGCGTCCAGGCCGGCGGTTCCGGTTCTTCCTTTTTCCAGGCCTTGGCCCGCACCAAGCCGGAACCATCGGGAGCCACATCCACCCGGGCTTTCAAACGATACCAGACATTGGGCACCCATTTGAAGTTGGGCGGGTCTTCCGCCGCCGGCACGCGCAGGCGTTCCAGGTTCGAATTGATTTCGAGTTTTTGTTCGTTGCCTTTGAGCACGATCAGATAACGCTGGTTGATCAGGCCGACATCGGACATTTTGCGCCGGTTGCCGTCGCTCATGACATCGGCTTCAATCGTGTAATCCTTCGTGACAGGGTTTCCAATGAACACGCTGGCCCGTTGGAAAAATCGGTTGTCGATGGTTTTCGTCAGGGCTTTGTTGCCGTCTTTTTCGCGCACCTCGAATTTGAGGCGCGCTCCGATCCAGGGCAGCGGCGGATAGGCAAAGAGCGTCGGCGGTTCCATGGCATTGGTCGTGGTTTCGCTCAACGTGAACGACTCAAAATCCTGCCGGATGGGAAGGTCCGGCAAAATGCGGCCCCGCATGTAGCCTTTCAATTCGCCCAGCTTCGCCTCAAAAGCGCCGGCGGAGGGAACCGGATCGGCAGCCGCCACCAGCTTGCCTTCAGCATTGAAAGCCGCTTTCATGCTGGCCCGAACCCTGGCGGTGGGCGGAATGTAAGCCGCCCATTTGACGGCCGTCAGGTCTTTGAACTCTTCCACCGTGAAACCATGGGCATCGAGCGTGCGCACCCGGAACTCTGCCGCCTGGCCGGGCCGGAGCAACACTTCCGACGGAATGATCTGCAATTGCGCGGGCGGGCCTGGCGCGGGCCATTTTTCGGGCGCTGGCGCGGCTGGCAGTCCGGGGTTGTTCCCCTTCTTGCCGAAGCAATAAAGACGGCGCGTGGTCTGCATATAGACCTTCCCATTGTAAGCCGTGGGCGTCCCAAGACAGCGCCCCTCCAGCGCGAGGTGCGCCAGGATTTGGCCTTCCGTTTCCGTCGGTTTGACAATGTAAAAAGCCCCCGTCGTTCCCGCCTCTCCGCCGGCTTCGGTTTTGCCGGCCGGATCGTCCAGCATCGGAACGTAAATCTTGCCGTCCGCGTAAAGCGGACAGGAATTGCGCTGTTCAATGCCGATCTTGAGCCGCCAAAGAATCTTGCCCTGATTGACATCCACGGAACAAAGGTCGCCCTTTTCAGTCACCACATAAATCCGGTCGCCGGCCAGGATGGGCGAGCTGGTGGAGGTGGAGAGATCAATGCTCCACAACTCCGCTTGCGAACGCTCGACAATGACCGGACCCGCCGCCGCACTGGGAGGCATCACATGCGGGATCTTCAAAGCGACCATCTGGCCGGGTTCATACGGCGTGCCGTAGATGGCGATAACCTTGTCGTTGTTGTGTACCAGAATGCTGGCGTTGATGCCCGCCTTGGCCATCGGAATGCGCCAGAGCGGGTCCCCGGTGCGCGCATTGAGGCACACCACGCTGCCATCGCCCGTCGTCGCGTACAGCACTCGCTTTCCGTCCAGCCAGCCAAGATACGGGAGCGAAAAGGAGTTGTCCTTGGGCTGGCCGGCCGGGCTGGAGGTCCAGACCAGATCGCCGGTCTTTTTGTCGAAGGCATAAAACCGGTCGCCCGCCGGGCCGTGCGTGCCCCAATTGGCCGTAATGCCGCGAGTGATGACCAGATCGCCATCGATGACCGGCGAGGCGGTGCGGCTGTTGGGAAAGGTCAACCGGCCGAAAGATTCCATCAGGGAATATTTCCAGAGCAGCTTTCCCTCATCCGTCAACGCGGCAAAAATGCCTTGCGTCCCCTGCATATAAACCTGGCCGGTCTCCGGATCGATGGACGGGCTGGACGTGGCATAGCGCATGTAAATGGTGTCGCTGAGAAAATCGCTGAAGGACTGGTCCCACAGTTTCTGTCCCGTTTCCGCGTCGAAGCAAGCCACGCCCTCCTTCAATTCAGGCCCCTGTCCCAGGTAGCCCATGATGTAGAGTCTTCCGTTGGCAATGACCGGGGTGGATGCGCCTGGAAAATCCGCTCTCCAAAGGGCGTCCTTGACCGCCAGTGTGTCCGGCAAACCTTTTTCCAGCGAGACGCCATTTTGCTGCGGACCTCGCCAACTGAGCCAGCCACGGGCCGGGGCGGCCGGAAGTTCCCGGCTCAAAAGGAACAGGCCACAAGCGCCCACGGCGCTCAATAGTAAACGTTTCATTGTTTGGGCTTCTAACGCAAAGTCTAACTAAAACCGTCCCGGGAAGGCGTACGCACCGAAATGTTGTCTTCCCAGAATGGCGACACTATTCTCCACCACAGAACAGATTGCAAACGAAATAATACTTACACGTATAATTTCTACTACCACTCGAAAGCGACTCATGCCGCCGCTTGAAAATTCTTCCGAAGCCAGTTCGCTCCCGCTGGATTCACCGGGCCGCCGCCGCCTGCCGCTCTTGCTGCGCCGCGCTTGGTACGGCTTGAACCAGGCCTTCCGCCGCCGCATTGCGCACACCGGCGTGACGCCCGACCAGTTCACCGTCCTGCGCACCTTGCTGGAGGGCGATTCCCAAGGGTTGACTCAGCGGGAATTGACCCTGCTGATGACGAGCGATCCCAACACCGTGGCTTCGTTGCTGGAGCGGATGGCAGCATCGGGACTCGTGGAATGTAAACCGCACGAGCAGGACCGGCGCGCCCATCGCATCCGCCTCCTGCCCGCCGGTGAGCGCAAGTACAAGGAAATCCGCCGAATCGCCCTCACGTTCCAAACGGAGATCCTGTCGGTCCTGCCCGAAGAAAAGCGGGAAGAATTTCTGGAGAACCTTGGCCGGGTCGCCGACGCTTGCCGGGAAGCGGCCGAGAAGGTCCCGAAACGAAAGAAGTGATCTGGTCCAATTCAGAATAAATTCCGCGAACCGATACTCTCTGCGCCCCAAGCAAACCAGCGTGCCCGAAATGCGCCAAGAATTTTTGGCCAGGAAGAAAGATTGATCGGCGGGCTTCGTTTCATTAGCCTCTCCGCACAACCTCCGGCAAGTCCGGCGCAACGTCCGGGCGGAGGACGATTCATGATGAATACAGCCCAATCCGGTCCGGCCACCTTGGTCCGGCACGAAAGCGACGCTCCCAAGGAACGCAGCACTTGCGGCTGGCGGCATTTGCTGATCAGCCGGCAGGACAAAGGCGCGAACATCGCCGCCTGGGCGCACGCCGTCGATATCGACGGCGCGCGCGCTCATTTTCATCAACGCAGCACGGAACTCTATTACGTGCTGGAAGGCGAAGGGACCGTGACCCTCGATGAAGTAGAACATCCGGTGCGCAAAGGTTCCATTGTCCACATCCCGCCCGGTGTGGTCCACAGCGCCACAGGCCGCGTGCGCGTGCTCGTCGTTGGCATTCCAGACATAGCCGAAGACGATTTGTTTTTTCCGGAGCAGAAAGCGCCATGAGATTTCGGGAAAACGACAAGATCAAGAGCATGAAGATCCGCGCCGATTGCAGCGTTGGCTGCCTGCCTGGCGCCCGGCGCGGGCAGGCCCCCAGCCAAGCGTATGCGTGTGAGGACACGCGACGATGCAACACCCTGCGATGAGTCTGCGCCAACCCTTCATCCTAAATCCGGCAGTTGAGAAACCACGGATGACACGGATCACACGGATGATAACCGCTTTCGCGAAGGGCGGGAGCCTCCTCCGCACTCACCCGCCGGGTGAAGGCGTGCTGCAACGCAACCTCTTCTTCATCCGTGTCATCCGTGAAATCCGTGGTTCCAACTGCTTTTTCTAGGTTCATGAGCCTGCCAATTCGCTGGGGCATCCTCGGAACCGGAATGATCGCCCGGCAATTCGCCGCCGGATTGAAAGCGTTGCCGGACGCCCAACTGGCAGCGATTGGCTCTCGCTCGCGCGAATCGGCCGTGTCGTTTGCCGGTCAATTCTCCGTTCCGCGCGCGCATGCCACTTACGAAGGGCTGGTAAACGATCCTGAGATTAACGTCGTTTACGTGGCGACGCCGCACTCTTGCCATAAGGAGAACACCCTCCTGGCCTTGGCTGCCGGCAAGGCCGTCCTTTGCGAAAAGCCCTTTGCCATCAATGCCACCGAAGCGGAGGAGGCCATCTGTTTTGCGCGGCATCAGCAACTCTTTCTGATGGAAGCTATGTGGACCCGCTTCTTTCCGCTCATGGAGAAATTGCGTGAGCTGTTGCGGTCCGGCGCAATTGGCGAGGCGCGTTTATTGACGGCGGACTTTGGTTTTCGCAGTGAAGTTCAGGAGGAAGAACGCTTGTTTGCGCCGGCTTGCGGCGGCGGCGCGTTGCTCGATGTCGGCGTCTATCCGGTCTCGCTCGCCTCGATGGTTTTTGGAGCGCCTCAGAGGATCGCCGGCCTGGCGTCGATGGGCCGAACCGGTGTCGATGAAGAGTCGGCCGTGCTCTTGGCTCACGCGGGCGGCCAGTTGGCGGTTCTGACTTCGGCCATCCGTGTGGAGACACCGCAGGAAGCCGTAATCATGGGCACGAACGGTCGCGTCCGCATTCACCGCCCGTGGTGGCGGCCCACCGCGCTCACTCTGACCCGCGACAGCGGGGAGGAGGAAACTCTGCAATTCCCGCCGGCTGCAAACGGTTACCAGTACGAAGCGGCTGCCGTGATGCAATGTCTTCGGGAGGGAAAGCTGGAAAGCGAAATCATGCCGCTGGCCGAGACGCTCTCGATCATGAAGACCCTTGATGCGATCCGCGCCCAATGGGGCTTGAAATATCCCATGGAATAATCCTCAGCGCCGCCGACTTTCTATGCCTCTGTGAATCGCGACGCCAACCCATCCACCGTCATGTTCCCCGCGATGGCGTCGTGGGGGATGAGCAGGTAGCGCCACTGCTTGCCGCCGTGCCGCCGGGCGTGGTCGGTGGCGTAGTTGCACCATTCCAGCGCGGCGGCTTTCTTGGCCAGGACTTCGGGGTTCTGCATCTGGTCTGCGCGCTTCGGTTCGGACAGGAACAGGCCCTTTTTCGTTTCGACAACGAAGTCCGGCTCGTAGGCTCGGTCCTTGTTGTAGTAAATCTGGAACTGGCCCCGCGCCGGCTTGAACCATTTCAGCACATCCCCGTCGTCTTCCAGGATGACGGCGAAGCGGCGCTCGCTGTCCACGTCGAACTTTTGGATTTCATAGAGGCATTTCGCAAAGCCGCCGAACAGGTAGCGTTTGATGTTCGTCGGGTCGGACAGCGTCATGCGGAACGGTTTGATTTCGTCCGTGGCGCTGGCGGTGTAGGCGTTGGCTTTCAGCGTCGAGAATCCTTTGCTCACCGTGGCCTTGTACCCGGAGGCCTTTTCCCAGCGGTGTTCCGGCAACTGCATCTGCGCATGGATGAGCGCGGCGAGTTGCTGCTGGTGGTATTGCAGCACGTTCAGGGAGTCCGCTTCGGACAGATAGCTGCGGAGATGCCGCACCACTTGGCCGGCGAGGTTGTAAAGCAAATCCGCGTGGTCGTCGTAGCAGATTTCGTCGAAATCAATCAACGCCCGGACAAGGTAGTCTTCCGGGCGGGCTTCTTTCACCTGCCCGGCGAGGTTTTGCAGGAACTCCTGCTTGGCCGTGCGCCAGTGCTGAATCAGCAACTCGCGGCTGACCGGTTGCAGGTGGATGCAGGAACAATCCACCGGGAAGGAATTGAAGCCACTGGTCACGTCTCCGGTCGGGACAACGACGATGCGCGGAATGTCAATCGTCTGGGAGATGACATGGTCGGTGGTTTTAGCGACGATGGCGGGAATGTCCGGCTTGGCGAGGATTCCGGTCATTTCAGTTTGAGCGGGCGCCACGTACGCCGCAGCGACTTCCTGGAGGATAGCTGCCTGGACCTCCGCCTTTTGCAGGTAGTTCACCTGCGGCAGCGTCTCGCGCTGCTGGATGGCCTTGAGTGCAAGTTCGGCAATCTTGCGCTCCTGTTCGGTGGCGAACAGTGGCTGCGGCGCTTTCGCCGGGCTCTCGCTTGCCTGTGCCGGCAGGGGCGCAGCCAGCATTGCCAGGATGGTCGGCTGGGCGATGACCGTCCTGGTTGGCTGCAAATCCGTGGCCGGGTCGAGGATGACCTGGGTAAGCCGCACGGGGGAGTCCGGCTTGTTCGCCTCGTCCACGATTTCCTGAAAGCGGTCGTGCGCGACGATGTTGAGCCGGTCCACCGCGGTAACACCTGTGCGGACGCCGTAAGGCAACCGCAAGCCGCGCCCGATGGATTGCTCGATCAGGATGCGCGCCTTGGCGGCGCGCAAGGGAACGATGGTGTAAAGGTTGTTCACGTCCCAGCCCTCTTTGAGCATGTTGACGTGAATGACGATTTCCGTGGCCTCGGCGGGGTCTTCAACTCTGAGAAGCTTTTCAATCATCGCCTCTTCCTGCGCGCCGGTCTGGCTGGAATCCACCTGGAGGACGCGGCCTTTGTAGCGGCTCTCGAAGAACTTGTCGGACTCAATCAAGTCAAGCAACTCCTTGGCGTGCGTGGTGTCGCGGGCGATGACCAGCACGAAGGGCTTTACCCGGCGACAGTCGTTTTGCCGGGCGTAGGTTTCCAACTCGACTTTGGTGGCCTCGTGGAGGCGGATGCCGTCCTCCAGTTTGATGCGTTCTATCTGCGGTGGCGTGAATTGGCACGCGTCGAAGTTGCGTTGCGTGACGACTGCCGGTTCCTTGACGAAGCCGTCGGTCATGGCCCGCGCCAGCGGGTAATCATAGACGACGTTCTTGAACGGCAGCGCGCCTTGGTTGGTTTCCACGAATGGAGTCGCCGTGAGTTCCAACCCCAGCTTGGGCTTCAATTCATTGATAGCGCGGATGCCGGCGGAAGCGCGGTAGCGGTGTGATTCGTCCATCAACATTACGAGGTCGGGCAGACCGGCGAGGTAATCGAAATAGCTCTGGCCGATGTATTCGGAGAGGCGTTGGATGCGGGGCAACTTTCCGCCGCGCACTTCGGCGTTGATTTTCGAGATGTTGAAAATGTTGATGCGGACGCGGGTGAATTCCGCGAAGCCGCCCGCCCGCTGATCGTAGTTGTCGCCGGTAATGATTTCCGGCGGCTCGGTGGCGAACTCCGCGATGCCTTTGAAGACGTACTTCGGATGATTGCGCTCTTCAAATTCCCGCCGGAGTTTGTCGTAAATGGTCAGGTTGGGCGCGAGAACGAAGAAATTGTTAATGCCGTGCGCCAGGTGCAGGTAGGAAATGAAGGCGCCCATGAGCCGCGTTTTGCCGACGCCCGTTGCGAGGGCGAAGCAGACGGAAAGAAACTCGCGCTCAAAGTCGGTGACTTTGGGGAACTCGGATTTGATGGCCGCGAGGGCGGCGGCAACATCCGGCGCCTTGGTGAATGGAACGATTTCCGTGATGCGGTCAAGGATTTCGAGGGAGTCGCGTTGCGGCGAGCGCAAACTCATGCGGCCGGCAATGGCGTTGACGTGGCGGTTCATGGTGCGGCCTCCAGTTCGGCAAAGAGATCCTGCTGGCCGGGTTTGGGCGGCGCTTTGGGCAGGTTTTCGATTTTCAGGCTGTAGTCGTCATGACCCCACTCGCACTTGGCGAGGACGGCCTTAGGAATTTTTTTGATTTCCAGGTGTGGGTAGCTCTCCGGTTTGCCGCGAAACGCGCCGCAACATATCAGCAACGCCCGGCCTGGCCCGACTTCATCATTCAGTTGCGTCAACTGCTCGCGGGTCAAATGTTGGGTGGTCACGTAGATGAAGCTTTTTTCAGAAGAATGGCCGTGCTGCCAGTAGAGTGTTTCGCTGGGGGCGCAGGTGTAGCCCTCCAATTTGCAGATGGCCTCGGCGAGCATGGCGGCGTTGAACTCCTTGTTGATGACCAGATTGCCCCATTTGTCCGTTTTCAGGAGCGACGGGGCGAGCCGGTAGTAGCGGAAGCCGCCGCCGCCTTTCCAACCGACGGCACCCGTAATGCCGCCCGGGTCCGTACCATCAACGACCTTCTTCATGCGCGGGATAATGTGTGTGTGGCAGTGTTCACCAAGCTCGACCATTATCCAGCGGCGGCCCATCTTGTGCGCCACCGCGCCGGCAGTGCCAGAGCCGGCGAAGGAATCCAAAACCCAGTCTCCGGGGTTGGTGGCAATATGAAGGAGCTGCGCCAGCAGTTCTTCAGGTTTTGGACTGTCAAAGCCGCTTCCGCCAAACAATGTGTTCGAATGGCGCTTGGCCGTATCGTTAGTCCCGACAGCATCCGCATACCAAATGGTTTCCGGGGTTAGCCCAGACTCCTCGCCTTCTCGCAGAAATTTCTTCTGCCGAGGGACGTTGTTGCCAGTGGGACCAAAGTAGATACGTCCTTCAGTGATCAACTCCTGCAAGCGTTCATGGGTGAAGCGCCAACAATTCCCAGCCGGTGGATCTAGACGACGGCCGCTGGGAGTTGTGATTGTGTAAAATTGTGCGGCTGTTCCGTGCCCGGCCTGTGCAGTGATTGCAACCGATTGCCATGGCCCTCGCGCATCATTGTCTGGATTGCGATAGCGCTCCATCACCTCCTGGTTCAGAGGTATGGGATTTCTCACCTCCTCGAATATGGCACGCTCGCGCGCGTAGACTACGACGTAATCGTGTTTGAAGGAGAATACCCTTCGATTCTCTCTGCTCTTCCTTTTCTCCCAGATAACGGTTGCGACAAAATTTGACCGCCCAAACACTTCATCCAGGAGCACTCGTAAATAGGGCTGCTCGTTGTCGTCGATGCTGACCCAAAGCGAGCCATCTTCGCGGAGTAAATTTCGGAGCAACTCAAGCCGGTCCCGCATCAAGGAGAGCCAGAGTGAGTGCTCAACCCCGTCATCGTAATGCTCGAACGCACTGCCCGTGTTGTACGGCGGGTCGATGTAAATGCACTTGATGGTCCCGCTGAATTCCTGCTCCAGGGCTTTGAGAGCAAGCAGATTGTCGCCGTGGATGAGCTTGTTGTCGAAGATGTCCTTGGCGGTAACGCGGTGCGGGGCGTGATAGGATTTCTCCAGGTCTTGGAGGAGGATACGCGGCTCCAACCGGGGCCGATTCTCCTTCCCGATCCAGGTGAGTTCCAGTTTTTGCTTGGTTGCCATCAGTGCGGGTGTCTTAAAAAGGAACGTCGTCCACTATCTGAGCGGGAGTAGTGCTGGGCGGAAGTGGCGGCGGATTCAGGGCAAGGTGCCTGCGAATACAAAAGAGGATGAACGCGCCAGACAGGTGAAGGCATAACTCGGCGAGTTCTCGCGAGACAGCCACCACTTGCTGGCCTTGGCCGTGGCCTGCGAGTGTGTTTCGCAGGAACGGTAGAGCCTGAAGCACCTTGGTCTCGAAGGGCCTGCGGAGGTCCTTGGGCAGGGCGTCAAGGATGCCCGCCTTGCCCAATGCCTTTATCAAGTCATCTGCCGACCCGCCGTCCTTGCCGAGGATGGTTTTCATGACGCTCTCGAACGCTTTGCAGGAATTGAGAATGCTTCCCTTGAAATCGCTGGCGGCGAAATCGTTCCGAGCCTCGACAAACTCCTGCATGGCCCCCAGGTGGCCTTCCGTTTTCAGGAGCTCATGCACTTGCGCTTGCACCCTTTCTTCGAGGAACTTTGAGTCAACTTGGAAGAAGCTGCGTTCGCAGAAGCACCAAGGGAAGGTCTCTTCCTCGAACACCTCGTTGAGTTCCTGCTGAAAAGAGCGTTGCCTGTCTGGGGGCAACTCGTCATACCAAAGTTGAATCACGTCGAAAACCTGGGCCGGATCACCTCCAGCAACAAAGCCTTTGAGGTTAACTTTCATCTCGCGGCCCGTTGCTCCATCGGCCGTCAAATGATCAAGCCCATATAACCGATGCAATTGGGGAAGGATTTCGGTTGCAATGTCTGAATTATCAATCCATCGGTCGTTGGGATCCCGTTGCACGCCCAGCGGGTCGTTGTAGTCGGTCAACAGTTGCCAGACGCGGCTACGCAGTCTGTTCGACAGACTTACTATCAGGCGTTTCTCTGCAATGGCCTTTTGGTGCAGCTTCGAAAATGTCATGGGAGGGCGTCGGCTCATGAGTAGTTGTGCCATTTTCCCAACCGGTCCTGGTCTGTCATCTGGTGCGCCGCGTAACACGCCTCCTCTGGGTCTTGGAGCAGGATACGCGGCACCAGGCGGGGCCGGTTCTCCTTCCCAATCCACGTCAATTCAAGTTTCGGTTTCGTGGACATGGCAATTTAACCGCAAAGAGCACAGAGAGCGCAAAAAGGGAGGAGGGACAGGGTTTCATTTCTCTGCGTCCTTTGCGGTCTCTTTGCGGTTAATGGAACCGGGCCGAAACCCGCCAGGCTGCGGATGGCAGTAATGAAATGGGCGAAGCTGCGGGAACGGGGATTATCCAGCGCCAGGTGCGGTCCGATGGCCCGCGATCCGCCTATTTTCTGATAGGACGGGGCCAGCTGCGACAAAACACGGGATGGGGACTGCAGCTTGTCCGGCTCCTGATAGCGACGCTTGTTTTGGAGACGCCTCAGCCCCTTTTGGTCCAAAGCTGCCTCCACCGCTGCCAAGTCCGCCCAATACCAACTCTCCAACTCGCGGCAGGCGATTCGGACGATGGCCTTGGGACGGCCGGCTTCCAGGCACTTCTGACGGAGGCCATGCTTGACGGTTTTGCAGTCGGCTGAGTCCTGGTCCCGGAGCACAACAAAGCGCGCCTGCGGGTTGCGGTAGCCGCGCATCCGGCGGACCAGTTGCTTTTCGAGGTCTTGCTTGCCTTCAAAAACCACGCAGCGGAACGAGGTTTCCGGCGGGAGCACCCGCGGAAGCATGGTTTTCAGCAAGGCCTCCGCCGACGGTTCTTCGAGGAAGAAGACAATCTCGCTCATTGGGGATGCGCGCCGGTGAAGAATCCTTGTTTCCAGAGATAGCCCAACTGGTCGCCAGCGGCCATGTAGTCGGCAACCTGTTGATCATCGCGCGCGCGGCGAATGGCGCTGTAGCCCTGTTCCTTCACGAGCCAAAAGACCTCGTCCAACTGGGCGGCGTTCAGGAAATCGGGTGAGTGGGTTGAGACAAAAACTTGCCCGCCACGACTGGCGTAGCTGCGGAATTCCTCGGCGAGTTCCCCCAGCAGTTTGGGGTAGAGTTGATTCTCCGGTTCCTCCACACACAGCAATGGGTGCGGCTTCGGGTCGTGGAGGAGAACCAGGTACGCGAACATCTTGATGGTCCCATCCGAAACATGACGAGCCAGGAAGGGGTCTTCGAAGGCCCCATCCTGAAAGCGCAGGAGCACCCGGCCTTCTTCGGTCGTCTTGGCATCGACTTTGGCAATGCCGGGAACACGCCGCTTGAGCGTCTCAATAATCCGGTCGAAAATGGGCCGGTGATGATTGTATAGATACTCGGTCACCAGGGAGAGGTTTTCTCCCTCCCGGGAGAGGTGCTCGGCATACCCCGCCTCCTGTTCCGGTCGCGCGCGCTGGATGTGAAAGTCGGAAATGTGCCAATTCTCAATCAAGTCGCCCAGGGCCTTGCTGGCTGGAAACTTCTCGAACTGGGCCAGCCCTTTGACAGCCAGAATATCGGGCGACTTCAGGGTATGTTCCTCCCTTTTCAGATCGGCCTCATCAGTGACTTTGTCGGGCTCGTTGGTCACGGCTTTGCCTGTACCTCGCGAGAAATCCAAAAAATGCCACGGGCGCCCCTTGCTGCCGCGCCGGTATTTGAGGATTTCGTGTTCAACGATCGGGCGGCCTTTGTCTTCGGAAATGGCCAGAAAGTACGTGACAAGAGGGGAATCAGCTTTTTCCCTAAACTTGATTTCGATTTCAATTGGACCTTTGGCGTTTCGGCTGCGGACCTCGGCAAAACCCCGGCTCCCGCCGAGCTTTGTCAGGGCTACATGCACGTTGTCAGTCAGGGCGTCCTTTAAGAATCCGAACACGCTGAACAAAGTCGATTTGCCTGTGCCGTTGGCGCCGACAAGGATGCACATTCCGGGGATGTCGCGCATCTCAGTGTCCTGAAAGGCTTTGAAATTCTTGAGTCTGATCGAGTCGATTTTCATATCATTTCGTCATCGTTGCTACGCATTTAACCACAAAACCAGCAATGAGCGCAGAGAAAAGAGGAAGCAGATATTGGGCGCCGCTCTGCATTCTTCGCGGTCAATTCTTCGGGCTATCATTCGATTTTCCAGCGAATCGTGCACAACTTGGTTCGGTTGACGGTCTGTTTCAACCGTGCCTCCACTTCGGTCAGGAGCGCGTCTTTGCGGGCGTCCACGGCGTCCTGGGCCTCGAAGAGGCCCCGGCGTTTTTCGGAGCGCCGGGCTTCGAGTTCTTTGACGCGCTTGTGGAGGGCAACCTTCGTTTCGAGGCTGGCGGCGAGCTGCGCCTCGCGCTTGGTGTCTTTGATTTCGCGGTCGATTTCCTTCAGCTCGTGTTCGAGGCTTTCCTTCAAGTCGCCCGCCCAGCCTTCGAGCTTTTCCATTTCCAACTCGAAAAAGCGGCCGTTCTTTTCGCTGAGCGCGGCGAGGATGGTTTGCTGCTGCCGGGCGAACTGCGCTTCCAGGCGCGGGCGAACGGTGCCGTTCGCGGCCAGATTCAACTGCGGGGTTTCCGTGCCGGCCAGAGAGAACATGCGCTGGCACTGGTCGGGGTCGAGGTCCTGGCCGCCGTCCGTGAGGCCGGCGAACAGCAGCCAGTCTTCGGTGTCGAACGACGAAACCGTGAGGCTGGCGAGACAAAGCCACCCGGCCTTGCCGACGAGCGATTCCAGGATGGTGATGGTCTTGCCGGAGTCGGTGTAGCTGAACGCGAGCTCGGCGGGCGCGGGGGCAAGCGCCTTGCATTGCTGAATGATGCGCTGGGCCAGCGGATGGCCCACGCGGTAGAGGTTGGCGTCTTCCACGTTCCGGCCGCTGCGGTAGGGGCCGGGGTGGATGTTTTCCTCCGGGAACGGATTGCGCGTGAGAATGAAGGCATTCTTGCCGTCCTCGAACTGGGCGTAGGGCTTGAGGTAGTAGCGGGTGAGTTGCCAAAGCCAGTTGTCGAACCGCGTGAGGTAATCGCTGCTCTCGCGATCCTTGATTTTCAGCTTCTCGTGAACTTCCTCGTCGAAATTCTCCAGCAGCTTTTGGCGGGTCTGCTGCATGGTTTCGTCAATCTGTTGTTCTAACTCCTTTTGCAGCGCGTTGAAATTGAACTCGATTTGCTCCGGGGTGCGGCAGGTCTGGTAAATCTGGACGATGCGCTTCTCGAAATCCACGCCTGACTCGATGGCGCCCAAAACTTCATCGCTTGCGCCAAAGACGCCGCTGAATAGTCTGAACTTCTCGTCGAGCAACTGATAGACGCGCTGGTCGGCGGCGTTGGCCTTGTTGAGAAAATTCACCACCACCACGTCACACTTCTGGCCGTAGCGGTGGCAGCGGCCAATGCGCTGCTCGATGCGCTGCGGATTCCACGGCAAGTCGTAGTTCGCGACCAGGGAACAGAACTGGAGGTTGATGCCCTCGGCGGCGGCTTCCGTGGCGACCATGACGATGGCCTCGTCCCGGAAGTAATCCACCAGCGCGGCGCGCATGTTGGCACTGGGCGAACCGGTCACGCGGTCGGTGCCGTCGTGCTTCCTGAGCCAGGCGCGGTAAATCTCCTTCGACTTGGCGTCGGTGTTTGAGCCGTTGAACAGGACAATGCGTCCGGCGTATTCGGTCTGTTCGAGCAGGGCGCGCAAGTACTCCTGGGTGCGGGTGGATTCGGTGAAGATGATGGCCTTCTTCTGCGCGCCCTTTTCCGTGGCGGCGGCGAAACCACGTTTCAAGGCGGTGAGCAGGACTTCGCCCTTGGAATTCTTGATGATGGACCGGGCGAGCGATTGGAATTGCTTGAGCGCCTTGACCTCCTCGCCCATTTGTGCCAGTTCCTCTGGCGTGTATCGCCGCTGCTCGGGCGGGGGCGGCTCGTCGTCGGTCCATTCCTCCTCGGTTTGGTCAATGGCTTCGTAGTCGGGGGCGATTTCCTCCGGATTGAGTTCCGCCTGGGCCTGCTCGGCGGCGATGGTTTCGAGTTTGGCCGAAAGGGCGCCGAGTGTGGCGGAAATGGCGTAGGTGGACGAGGCCAGGAGCTTGCGGAGAATGAGCGTCATCAACTGGCGCTGGCTGGGGGGCAAGGCGAAGAGGTTTGGGCGTTGCAGGTAATCGGAAACGAGGTCGTAGAGCTTCTGTTCCTCGGATGTGGGGTAGAATTCCTGCACGATGGCCTTGCGGTTCGTGTAGGGGACGTATTCGAGGACCTGCCGGCGGAGCGTGCGCTGGCAGATGGGTTTCATCCGGGCCTTGAGTTCGGCGAAGTCCTTCGGGCCGGTTGCGTTGGCGAACTGCGATTTGAAGCTCTTGAGGTCGCCAAAGGTGTAGTCGTCAATGATGCTGACCAGGCCGTAAAGCTCCATGAGCGAGTTTTGCAGCGGCGTGGCGGTGAGCAGAACCTTCGGGAACGGGGCGACCGCGTTTTTGAGGGCGTTGGCGATACGGTTGGCCGGCTTGTACACGTTCCGCAGGCGGTGGGCCTCATCAATGATAATAAGGTCCCAGCGGACCTGCTGAATGTAAACGTCTTTCGAGCGGGCGAAGTGGTAGGAGCAAATGACGATTTCCGGCTGATTGAACGGGTTCAGGTTGCCCCGGCGGATTTGCTCGTTGAACGTGCGCGTTTCCAGGATGGCGGACGGCAGGAAGAACTTGTCGGTCAACTCCTGGTTCCATTGCTTGCGGAGGTTGGCCGGGACGATGACCAGAAGTTTGCGCTTCCGCTCGGCCCATTTCTGCGAAAGGAGGATCCCGGCTTCGATGGTCTTTCCCAAGCCAACCTCGTCTGCGAGGAGGGCACCCTTGGAGAGCGGGGAACGGAACGCGAACAGGGCGGCATCAATCTGGTGGGGGTTCAGGTCAACCTGAGCGTCGGCGAGGGTGGCGGCCAGTTTTTGGATACTGTCGGACGGGCAGCGCTTGGTAAGCTCATGGGCGAAGTACTTGGCATGGAAGGCTGTGCTCATTTGACAACAAGCGTCAAATCCTCCGCTTTGCGCTGAGCGCTTTCTCCCGGATGACGGCAAGCGGCAGGTCGAGCGGCTGAAACCGATTCCGTGGAAGCGGTCTCCGCAACGTGCCGTCTGCCTTGTGCTCTTTGCTTCGCATTTCGCCTTTGCTAGTGTGGATTGCTCGAGAAGTGTAGCGCGGCGCGTGAAGACTGCACGCCAAAAAGCCGGGTGAACGCGGCACATCACCATTTCCCTTCGCGACCGCAATGCCTCCGTGCGCCAGGCAGTTCGCGATGATGACCGCACACTGATGGTGGCGGCTTTGTCGTGCTGGGAGAAATTCAGATTACGTCCACAACTGCCGGTCCAGCGTACGGTACTGGACCGCTTCGGAGATGTGGTCGGCGATGATCCCGGATGAATCTGCCAGGTCAGCAATGGTCCGCGCGACCTTGAGAATGCGGTCGTAAGCTCGGGCGCTGAGTTTCAAATCGTTCATGGCATACTTGAGCATCTCCAGCGTGGCCGCATCCAGCGCGCAATGCGCCTTCAACTCGCGGCTGCCCATCCGCGCGTTGCAGGTGATGCGCGGCTTATCGGCAAATCGTGCCTGCTGCCGCCGGCGGGCGGCGATGACCCGCTCGCGAATTTGGCTCGATGTTTCGCCGGTCCGTTCGCTGGTAATTTCCTGAAACTTGACCGCCGGCACTTCGACATGCAGATCGATGCGATCCAACAACGGGCCGGAGATGCGCCCCAGGTAATTCTGGATTTCCCGGGGCGAACTGCGCGATTCCCCCGGCATTTTGCCGTCCGGGGTCGGGTTCATCGCCGCAATGAGCATGAATTGGGAGGGAAACGTCATCGTGCCCGCCGCGCGCGAGATGGTGACGCGGCCGTCCTCCAGCGGTTGGCGGAGCGTTTCGAGGACGTTGCGTTTGAATTCCGGGAGTTCGTCCAGGAACAACACGCCATGATGCGCGATAGAAATTTCGCCAGGGGTCGGATTGATATTGCCTCCCAGCAAGCCGGCGTCGCTGACGGTGTGGTGCGGCGCGCGAAAGGGCCGGCGGGTAACCAGCGCCTGACCGGAGGCAAGCAAGCCGACGATGCTGTGAATCTTGGTTGTTTCCAGCGCCTCTTCCAAAGTAAGCGGCGGCAAAATCGTGGCCAGCCGCTTGGCCAGCATCGACTTTCCCGTGCCCGGCGGGCCGATCAAGAGAGCGTTGTGTCCGCCGGCCGCGGCAATTTCGAGCGCGCGCTTGACCGATTCCTGGCCTTTGACCTCGGCAAAATCAAGGTCGTCTTCCGGCGCCTGTTCAAAGACGCTGGACAGGTCCACTTTCGTCGGGCGAATTTTCACTTCGCCTTCGAGGAAGCCGACCGCTTCCCGCAAGTTTTGGATCGGAAAGACTTGCAGCCCCGCCACCACCGCCGCTTCCGGCGCGTTCTCCGCCGGAACGAGCACGCCGACTTTGCCCTCGGCGCGCGCCCGAAGGGCGATGGGCAAAACCCCTTTGACGGGCCGCACCGCGCCGGTCAGCGCCAACTCTCCCACCACGACGAAGTTTTCGAGTTGATCGCTGACCAATTGTTCGCTGGCGGCCAGCATGCCAATGGCAATGGGAAGATCAAAGCTGGGTCCTTCCTTCTTCACGTCGGCGGGGGCCAGATTGATGGTCGTGCGGCCCATGGGAAATTTAAAGCCGGAATTGCCCAGGGCCGTGCTGACGCGATCGCGCGATTCCTTCACGGCCGCATCAGGCAAACCGACGATGACGATGAGTGTGTCACCCCACCCCGCGTTGACTTCGACCTCGACAGGATAGGCCTCGATCCCGTTGACGGCCGCCGAACAGACCTTGGCTAACATGGCGTGATTGTATGGACCAACTTGAGTGGGACTGCAACCTAGTTTTTTTTGGCTGGCCGCCGAAACATTTTCGACCAGCGAGTGTCCAATCAAAAACATTCTCCTCGTCCATCATCTTTCGTGAATCCGGGCATTGGCTATCTTTGTGTCAACGTGCGGTTTTGTTGCCGGCCGGGGCTGACGGAGTTTGAGATTTGAAACCGGGGCACATCTCGGCGCCGACGGCTCTCGCCATCCTGGCTGAAACCAGCTATCATCCGGTTGCAATGCGCATTGGATCGCTGACCTTGAAATCGAACTTGTTCCTGTCGCCTCTGGCCGGCTACACGAACCTGCCTTTTCGCCTCACCGTGCGGGAACTGGGCGGCTTGGACCTGGCGACGACGGATCTGGTCAATGCCCGATCGCTGCTGGAAAAGAACCCGAAAGCTTTAAAGCTGATTGAGACTAACTCGGCTGACCGGCCCCTGGCCGTGCAACTCTTCGGTTCCGTCCCGGAGGAAATGCGGGACGCCGCTTCCTATCTCGAGTCGCTGGGCATTTCGGCCGTCGATATCAACATGGGTTGTCCCGTCCGCAAAGTCTGCCGTGTCGGCGGCGGCTCCGCCATGATGACCGAATTGGACAAGACCGCCCGCCTCGTCCACGGAATGGTGGAGGCGGTCAAAATCCCCATCACCGCCAAGATGCGCCTCGGCTGGGACGACGACAATCTGACAGCGCCCGACCTGGCTCGCGCGCTGGAGGAGGCGGGCCTCAGCGCCATTTTCGTTCATGGGCGGACACGCGAGCAAGGGTTTGCCGGCGCGGTCAATCTGGCGGGCATTCGCGCGGTCGTGCAAGCCGTCAAAAGCATCCCGGTCGTTGGGAATGGAGACGTGATCACGCCCCAGGCTGCGGAAAAAATGTTGGAAGTAACGGGCTGCGCGGGCGTCAGCATTGGCCGCGGCGCCTTTTATAATCCGTGGATTTTCTCGCACACTTCCCATTATTTGCTCACCGGGGAGTTGCCGCCCGAACCGAGTTTCGAGGAGCGGGTGCGCGTTCTGTGCCGGCACCTGGACTTGATGATCGAGGTTTTTGGCGAGCAGCACGGCTGCCGGATGTTCCGCAAAGTGGCCCCGTGGTATGCGAAACGCTTCGGCCCCGCCAATGTCTTTAACAAGAAGGTGGTGACGCTGGCCAGCCGCGCCCAGTTTTTTGAAATCCTGGCCGAGTACGTCCGCTGGCGCGAACAGTTCCTGGATGCGACAGGGAAATTGAAGCCTAACTACGCGCCGCCGCCGCTGGTCGCTTCCTTCATGCAAGAACCCTCGGCGGCCCAGCGCGATCAAGTTCCCGTGCCGAAAGGCCCCGTGGAGGTTTGGTGAGACAGCGCACGGGGCGCACGCGCTATGAACCTTAAGTCCCTGAGTTTAAACCACGAAACACACGAAAACAGAACAGCTTAGGCAAAGGCTCTT
>ERZ1292640.1273-Hain-H43-02um-R1-1273-length-20874-cov-5_pt1 | contig 20874 bp, 36 predicted proteins | sample MGYA00564404_ERZ1292640 | MGnify/ENA primary metagenome ERZ1292640 (study PRJEB36523, sample SAMEA6512636) | groundwater metagenome | collected 2019-01-08 | study: AquaDiva: Metagenomics assemblies of 32 groundwater samples
CCAAGCACTTTCACCGGAAGAGAGTCACGAACAGCACCTTTAGCGATGAGATCTGCAACAGTTACATCGCCACCCTTAGGGAATAGCGCGTTAATTGTTGAGACGTTAACTGCTTGGTACTCAATACGAGCTGGGTTCTTGAAGCCGCGAAGCTTAGGTAAACGCATTACGAGAGGTAGCTGACCACCTTCGAAACCTGCACGAACCTGATTACGGGCACGAGTTCCTTTGCCACCACGACCTGCTGTCTTACCCTTTGATGCCTCACCGCGACCCTTACGAGTTTTAGCTTTCTTAGCACCAGGGGCTGGACGGAGATGATGAAGTTTTAGTGTCATCGTTATTCAACCTCCTCAACTGTGATCAAGTGACGAACTGCGTAGACCATTCCGCGAATCTCTGGACGATCCTCTTTAACAACAACATCGTTAATGCGCTTGAGGCCCAATGAACGAAGTGTGTCGCGCTGCTCTGGCTTGTTTCCAACTTTCGAGCGAATTTGCGTTACTTTTAAACGTGGCATTAGACACCTACTGTGATCTGTGAAGCGCGGATAATTGCAGCTGGTGCAACATCTTCTAATGGAAGACCACGTCGAGCAGCGATTTGCGCTGGACTCTCAAGCATCTTTAGCGCTGCAACAGTGGCGTGAACCATGTTGATTGCATTGTTAGAGCCAAGTGACTTAGTCAATACATCCGTGATGCCTGCACACTCAAGTACTGCACGCACTGGTCCTCCGGCAATTACTCCGGTACCAGGGCTGGCTGGGCGCAGTAGAACTACGCCAGCTGCAGTCTCACCTTGTACTGAGTGAGGAACAGTTCCTTGAATACGTGGAACAGTAAAGAAGGATTTCTTAGCCTCTTCAACTGCCTTTGCAATCGCTTGTGGAACTTCCTTTGACTTTCCGTAACCAATTCCAACCTGACCATTGCCGTCACCGACAACAACCAGAGCAGTGAATGAGAAACGACGTCCACCCTTTACAACTTTAGATACGCGGTTAATAAATACGACGCGCTCCATAAATGGATTTTTTTCTTTTTCGCGATCATCGCGGCGTTCGCGGCGTTCGCCACGACCTTTACCCGCACCGGCGCGATCATTTCCTGCAGGAGCTGCAGTAGTTGGATTAGCGGCCATTAGAACTCCAATCCATTCTCTCGTGCACCATCAGCAACTGCTGCAATGCGTCCGTGATACTTATTACCGGCGCGATCAAAAACGACAGAATCGATTCCGGCAACCTTAGCGCGCGTTGCAATTAATGCACCGATCGCCTTTGCCTTAGCGCTCTTGTCGGCTTTATCGTTACGGAAATCTGCCTCCATTGTTGAGGCGAAGGCAAGTGTCTTGCCGACAGTGTCATCGATGACTTGAACGAACAAGTGACGTGACGAGCGTGAAACGACTAAACGTGGACGTGCTGGGGTTCCCGAGACCTTTTTGCGAACTCGGAAAGCACGACGGGCGCGGGCATTTGTTGCCGAACCTTTGCGGACCTTTACACCAATAGCCATTACTTCTTACCCGTCTTTCCTTGCTTGCGGCGAACAACTTCACCTGAGATGCGTAAGCCCTTGCCCTTATATGGATCGGCCTTACGAAGCTTCTTTATCTTGGCAGCTACTTCGCCGACTTTCTGCTTATCAATTCCAATGATTTGGAACTTAGTCGGTGTCTCAACTTTGAAAGTGATTCCAGCTGGTGCTGGGAAATCAATGTTGTGGCTGTATCCGAGTTGGAACTCAAGGTTGGCGCCCTTTTCAGCGACACGGTAACCAACACCAACTATTTCAATCGTTGTTGTATATCCATTTGTAACGCCCTCAACCATATTCGCAACTAATGTGCGAGAAAGGCCGTGAAGAGAGCGAGTTAAGCGCTCTTCATTTGGACGAGCAACTGTGATGACGCCCTCTGTTTGTGAGACTTGAATTGGCTCGGCAACGTCTAGAGAAAGAGATCCCTTAGGACCCTTCACTGAAACGCTCTGGCCTGCAATTGTGATTTCGACGCCACTTGGGACGGCGATTGGCATACGACCGATACGGGACATTAGCAATCACCACACATAGGCGAGAACTTCTCCGCCTACGCCCTGCTTGTTGGCTTGCTTATCAGTAAGCAAACCAGATGAGGTTGAAATGATTGCAACGCCTAATCCACCGAGTACTTTTGGTAGAGATGTTGACTTTGCATAAACGCGAAGTCCTGGCTTGCTTACTCGACGTAAACCAGCGATTGAACGCTCACGGTTTGCGCCAAACTTAAGGTCAAGAACTAAGTTCTTAACTACTCCATCTTCTGCTTCTTCAACGCGATATGCAGCGATGTATCCCTCTTGTTGAAGGATCGCTGCAATTCGTACCTTGACCGATGAAGACGGCATTGATACCGAATCATGGTAGGCAGAGTTCGCATTGCGCAGACGAGTCAACATGTCTGCGATCGGATCTGTCATTGTCATACGTGGCCTCGTGGCCTTTCTCGAACTGGTTTCCTTCTCGGACCTATTTCGTTGTAGTTAGTTGGATAAAAAAGGGTGGGGTTACCAAGATGCCTTGGTGATGCCAGGAAGTTCACCACGGTGCGCCATTTCACGGAAGCACACGCGACAAATTCCAAACTTTTGGTAGACAGCGTGTGGACGACCACAACGGCTGCATCGGGTATAGCCGCGAACCTTGAACTTTGGTTTGCGAGCCGCTTTGACGATCAGTGATGTTTTTGCCATCTCTTATGCCTCCCTAAATGGAAAACCAAGGGCTTTTAATAGCGCATGGCCTTCTGCATCGTTCTTTGCTGTAGTAACGAAGGTGATATCCATTCCACGTGGACGATCGATTTTGTCCTGTTCGATTTCTGGGAATACCACTTGTTCTGTCAACCCAAAAGTGTAATTACCCTTGCCATCAAACTGCTTTGGAGATAGACCACGGAAGTCACGGATACGTGGAAGTGAGATTGAAAGCAAACGATCTGCAAACTCCCACATACGATCTCCACGAATTGTTACGTGCGCGCCAATTGGTTGACCTTCACGAAGCTTGAACTGTGCAATTGATTTACGTGATTTAGTAACTTGTGGCTTCTGTCCAGTAATAGTTGCTAAATCGCGGATTGCACCTTCAATGAGCTTTGAATCACGAGCAGCGTCACCAACACCCATGTTGACCACAATCTTGGTCAGGTTTGGAATCTGCATTACGTTCTTGTAGCCGAATTGAGTTTTAAGTGCAGGAGCGATTGCGCTCTTGTACTTACTCTTTAGACGTACATCTAACTCTGTAGACATTAGATGTCCTTTCCGGTGCGACGTGAGATACGAACATTTTTGCCCTCGTCATCTTTACGTGAGCCAATGCGTGATGCCTTGCCATCAGAATCTGCGACCATGACATTTGAAATGTGAATTGCAGCTTCAACGGTGATGATTCCACCAACTTTAACGCCGCGATCTCCAGTTGACTCTTTGGTGTGGCGCTTTTGGCGATTCACACCTTCGATGAGGATCCGCTCCCCGTCAACGGAAAGAACTTTTCCAGTAACGCCTTTATCTTTTCCGGCGATAACCAAAACAGTGTCATTCTTCTTAATCTTTGCCATTTTTTATAGCACCTCCGGAGCTAGCGAGATGATCTTCATAAACTTTTTATCGCGAAGTTCGCGTGCAACTGGTCCGAAGATACGGGTTCCACGTGGTTCGCCATCGGCTTTTAAGATCACTGCGGCATTCTCATCAAATTTAATGTAAGAGCCATCTGGACGACGACGCTCCTTGACTGTACGAACGATGACGGCCTTAACGACCTCACCCTTCTTGACCTGTCCACCAGGGATTGCATCCTTGACGGAACACACGATGATGTCTCCGATACCGGCATAACGGCGCTTGGATCCACCGAGCACACGGATACAAAGAAGCTCTTTAGCCCCAGTGTTATCCGCAACGCGTAGGCGCGACTCTTGTTGAATCATTTCTTATCCACCAGCCCTTACTTGGCCTTCTCGAGAATCTCAACTAAACGCCAGCGCTTTGTCGCTGAGAGTGGTCGAGTTTCCATGATGAGTACACGATCGCCCATGCCGGCTGTATTTGCCTCGTCATGTGCCTTTAACTTATGTGAGCGTGAGAGAACCTTTGAGTACATACCGTGCTTTACACGATTTGATACCTCGACAGTGATGGTCTTATCCATCTTGTCACTCACGACTACGCCTTCACGAACCTTGCGGAATCCGCGATCTTCATTAGCTGTTTCCATTAGGCAGCTCCCCCGATTCCTAGTTCGCGCTCGCGCATAATTGTGTAGACGCGTGCAATCTCTTTACGTACCGCACCTAAACGGCCATGGCTTTCAAGTTGACCGGTTGCTGCTTGGAAACGAAGATTAAATAACTCTTCCTTCATCTCGCGCACTTTGTCAGTTAACTCCTCGGCCGATAATTGGCGCAACTCTTCAGTTGTAGTTGTAGTAGCCACTTATGCCTCCTCACGCTTCACAACACGACATTTCATTGGAAGTTTATGTATTGCAAGACGCATCGCTTCATTAGCAACAGCTTCAGTTACACCTGATATTTCAAACATCACGCGACCTGGCTTTACGTTTGCAATCCACCACTCCGGTGAACCCTTACCTGAACCCATGCGAGTTTCAGCTGGCTTCTTAGTGATTGGACGATCTGGATAAATATTGATCCAAACTTTTCCACCACGTTTGATATAACGAGTCATAGCGATACGAGCGGCTTCAATTTGACGGTTAGTTACGTATGCAGGCTCTAAAGCTTGAATACCATAATCACCAAAAGCAACTGCGCTGCCGCCCTTTGTTGCACCACTACGAGAAGGGTGGTGCTGCTTGCGGTGCTTAACGCGACGTGGAATTAACATATTAGTTAGCTCCTTCGACTGCAGCCACAGGCTTCGTAACTGTCACTTCACCACGCGCTGGGCGTGGTGGACGTGGTCCGCGACGCTCTGGCTTTGGCGCGCGAGCTTCAGCTAGCGCTGTTGCTGCACGCTCTGCACGTGAACCGATAATTTCACCCTTATAGATCCAGACCTTTACACCTAAGCGACCGAAAGTAGTTGCCGCTTCGTAAAAGCCATAATCGATATCGGCACGAAGTGTGTGCAATGGAACGCGACCTTCACGGTAGAACTCTGAGCGAGACATTTCAGCCCCACCAAGACGACCACCACACTGAACACGAATGCCCTGTGCGCCTGCCTTCATCGCAGATTGCATGGACTTCTTCATTGCGCGACGGAATGAAACACGGGCAGCTAACTGCTCGGCGATTCCCTGTGCAACAAGCTGTGCATCAATCTCTGGGTTCTTAACTTCAAGAATATTTAACTGAACTTGCTTGCCAGTTAACTTCTCAAGACGCTGACGCAAGATATCTGCCTCTTGGCCACGACGACCAATAACAATTCCTGGACGAGCAGTATGTAGATCGATACGGACACGATCGCGTGTGCGCTCGATTTCAATTCGAGATACGCCAGCGCGCTCCATACCCTTCTGCATCATGCGACGGATTTCGACATCTTCCTTGACGTAATCCTTGTACAACTTGTCTGCATACCAACGTGACTTAAATTCAGTTGTAATGCCGAGACGGAAGCCGTGTGGGTTTACTTTTTGACCCATTACTTGGACGCTCCCTTCACGATAGTTTTTCTGGCATTCATAGTTTTAGTTGCAGCTTTAACATCACTTACTGCAACAGAGATATGTGAAGAGCGCTTCAAGATACGGAATCCGCGACCCTGAGCGCGTGGACGAAAGCGCTTCATTGTGCGACCTTCATCATCGAGAGCTTCAACTACCCACAGTTCTGATGCATCGCGGATAGCTGGGTTTTTCGCCTTTGCATTTGCAACGGCGCTGTTAAGAAGTGTGTACACATCGCTACCTGCAGCTTGTGGGGCGAACTTCAAAATTGATAAGGCTTGATCGGCGCGCTGGCCACGGATGAGATCGACAATACGTCGAGCCTTCTGTGGCGTATGGCGGATGTCGCGCAAAACTGCTCGAGCAATTAATGGAGCCTGAGTTGAATCTAGGTCTGGCGTTGTATTAGGCACGTGTTGCTCTCCGATCTTCGCCCTTGACGTGACCACGGAAGGTACGAGTTGGTGAGAACTCACCAAGCTTGTGTCCAACCATCGCGTCGGTAATGAAAACTGGGATGTGCTTGCGACCATCGTGTACTGCGATGGTGTGTCCGATCATTGAAGGAATGATCATTGAGCGACGCGACCAGGTCTTAATCACGTTCTTGGTATTGGCATCGTTTTGAGCATCTACCTTCTTGAGTAGATGTCCATCAACGAATGGACCCTTCTTGAGACTTCTTGGCATGAGGGCTCCTACCTACCGCTTCTTATTCGTTTTGCGACGACGGACGATCATTGAATCTGATGCTTTCTTCTTACGAGTGCGGCCTTCAGGCTTACCCCAAGGTGTCACTGGGTGACGACCTCCAGAAGTCTTGCCTTCACCACCACCGTGTGGGTGATCTACTGGGTTCATAACAACTCCGCGAACAGATGGGCGCTTGCCCTTCCAACGCATACGTCCGGCTTTTCCGTAGTTGATATTGGACTGCTCAGCATTTCCAACTTCACCAACGGTTGCACGGCAACGCACATCGACGTTACGAATTTCACCAGATGGCATACGCAGTTGTGCGAACGCACCCTCTTTTGCAACTAATTGAACTGATGCGCCAGCTGAACGAGCAATCTTTGCTCCTCCGCCTGGACGTAATTCAATTGCATGAACGACGGTACCTACTGGAATATTACGAAGTGGCAGGTTATTGCCAGGCTTGATATCTGCCTTTGGGCCGTTTTCAACGGTTGCACCCTGCTCTAATTTATTTGGCGCGATGATGTAACGCTTTTCTCCATCTGCATAGTGCAGAAGTGCGATACGTGCAGTGCGGTTTGGGTCGTACTCAATGTGAGCGACCTTTGCTGGCACACCATCTTTATCATTGCGAATAAAATCGATGAGACGGTAGGCACGCTTGTGACCGCCACCTTGGTGACGAATAGTGATACGTCCTGCATTGTTGCGTCCACCCTTTGAGTGGATTGGACGAACAAGTGACTTCTCAGGTGTTGAACGTGTGAGTTCAGCAAAATCTGGAACGCTTGCGCCGCGTTGACCCGGGGTCGTTGGCTTTAATTTACGAAGTGCCATGATGATCCTTTTCTCTTAGAAGTCCAGTTCCGGCTAGGAAACTGGTCCTCCGAAGATGTCGATACGGTCGCCAGCTGCTACCTGCACAATTGCGCGCTTTGTGTCTTTACGTTTTCCATCGCCGAAACGGGTCTTCTTGTTCTTACCCTGACGGTTCATAGTGTTAACGCTGACTACCTTTACGCCAAACACCTTTTCAACCGCAATTTTGATCTCGGTTTTATTAGCATCTGGTGCAACGATAAATGTGTATTTGTTCTCATCAAGTAGTGAGTAGCTCTTTTCAGAGACAACTGGTGCTACTAGAACATCGCGGTAATCTTTCATGCGCTGACCTCGCTTTCGCGTGCTACAGCCTTAACCACTTTGCGTGGTCCGGCTAGAAAATCCTTGATTGCGCTTTCAGAGAAGACAACGTCATCACTTTTGAGAATGTCGTAGGCGTTCAACTGGTCTGGAACAAGAAGATGTAGATCATCAGCGTTACGAAGTGAGCGCCACGCTAGATCTTCTGAGCGAGATACAACAACGAGTAGATTCTTACGTGTGCTGAACTGACGAACCGCTGCAATTGCCGCCTTAGTTGAAGGCGCAGTTGAAACTGAATCTAAAACGTGAATGCGATCATTGCGCTGACGGTCAGAGAGAACTCCACATAGAGCTGCGGCGATCATTTTCTTTGGTGTGCGCTGGAAATATGTACGAGGGCGAACTGCATGAGCTGTACCGCCACCTTTCTGGTTAGGTGAACGTGAAGAACCCTGACGAGCGCGACCTGTTCCCTTCTGCTTGAAAGGCTTCTTACCACCACCACGTACTTCTCCACGGTTCTTAGATTTCTGAGTACCTTGGCGAGCAGCGGCAAGTTGTGCTGTAACAACTTGGTGGATTAGTGGAACGTTTGTCTGAGCGTCGAAAATCTCTGTAGGTAGATCAACTGATCCAACCTTCACGCCTTCAGCGTTCTTAACTTCAATAGTAAGCGCCATGAGTTACGCACCTGCCTTTGCTGTTTCAAAGATCGCATGCTTTGCAGCAGAGCGGATGAAAACAAGTTGTCCATCTGGACCAGGAACTGATCCTTTAATAAGTAGCAAGTTGCGCTCTGCATCAACTGAGTGCACAACTAAGTTTTGTGTTGTGACCTTTACTCCACCCATAACACCGGCCATGCGCATTCCTTTGAAAACGCGACCTGGTGTTGAACATGCACCGATTGAACCTGGCATACGGTGTTTACGATCAACACCGTGAGATGAGCCAAGACCATGGAAGCCGTGGCGCTTCATAACACCGGCCGTTCCCTTTCCAGTGCTTGTACCAGTTGCATCGATAAGTTCTCCGGCAGTGAAAACCGTTGCACCAATCTCTTGTCCAACCGTGTACGAAGATGTATCAAGAGTACGTAGTTCTGCAACTGAGCGACGTGGTGTTACGCCAGCTTTAGCAAAGTGGCCAGCAAGTGGCTTCGTAATCTTCTTTGGGTCGATTGCACCGAAAGCGATTTGCACCGCTGAGTAACCATCTACTTCAGGGGTACGAATCTGCGTCACGACGCATGGACCGGCTTCAACAACGGTTACTGGAACCATTTTGTTGTTAGCATCAAAAACCTGTGTCATTCCTAGTTTCTTACCGAGAACGCCCTTGATGGACGAGCCGGCAGCTTGAGTTGTATATGTCATGTTTCTCGTCCTTTCCCTAGAGCTTGATCTCGATGTCGACGCCAGCTGGCAGATCGAGACGCATCAATGAGTCAACAGTCTTAGGTGTTGGGTCGATGATGTCGATGAGGCGCTTATGTGTGCGCATCTCGAAGTGTTCGCGGCTGTCCTTATATTTGTGAGGAGAGCGAATAACACAGTACGTGTTCTTCTCTGTTGGTAGCGGCACTGGACCCGCGACCGTTGCACCAGTGCGCTCAACTGTCTCAACGATTTTCTTCGCTGATGAGTCAATCACCTCATGGTCGTAGGCCTTGAGTCGAATGCGGATCTTTTGTCCCGCCATGTCGTTCTCCTTCGTTTTTAGTAAATCTTCGTCAATTCTGCATTAATTTTCTTGTCAAACTTTTGTTAACGCCCGGCGGTTTTTATGCCGCCGGGCTTCAACAATTACTTCTTAATCTTTGTTACGCGACCTGCTCCTACTGTGCGTCCGCCTTCGCGGATAGCAAAGCGCAGACCTTCTTCCATAGCGATTGGCTGGATGAGAGTTACTGACATCTCAGTGTTATCGCCAGGCATAACCATTTCGGTTCCTGCAGGAAGTGTTACAACACCAGTTACGTCAGTTGTACGGAAGTAGAACTGTGGACGGTAGTTGTTAAAGAATGGAGTGTGACGGCCGCCTTCATCCTTTGAAAGGATGTAAGCAGATGCATCGAACTCTGTGTGAGGTGTGATTGACCCTGGCTTGCAGACAACCTGACCACGCTCAACATCTTCGCGCTTTAGACCACGGAGAAGGAGTCCAACGTTCTCGCCAGCTTGACCTTCGTCGAGCAGTTTACGGAACATTTCAACGCCTGTAACTGTTGTCTTCTGAGCATCTGTACGGATTCCAACGATTTCAACTTCTTCGTTGACCTTTACAACGCCGCGCTCGATACGACCAGTGATAACAGTTCCACGACCTGTGATTGTGAAAACATCTTCTACTGGCATAAGGAATGGCTTATCAATTTCGCGAGCTGGCTGAGGAATAAATGCATCTACTGCATCCATGAGCTCAATGATCTTCTCAGCCCAAGCAGCATCTCCTTCGAGAGCCTTAAGTGCTGAGATGCGAACGATTGGAGTGTCATCTCCAGGGAACTCGTACTTAGTGAGAAGTTCGCGAACTTCCATTTCAACGAGTTCAAGAATCTCTTCGTCATCAACCATGTCTGACTTATTAAGTGCAACAACGATTGATGGAACGCCTACCTGACGTGCAAGGAGAACGTGCTCCTTAGTCTGTGGCATTGGACCATCAGTAGCTGCAACGACGAGGATTGCTCCATCCATCTGAGCTGCACCAGTGATCATGTTCTTGATGTAGTCGGCGTGACCTGGGCAGTCAACGTGTGCGTAGTGACGCTTCTCTGTCTGATACTCGACGTGAGCGATAGAGATTGTGATACCACGTTGACGCTCTTCTGGCGCCTTATCAATATCAGCGAACGCTGTCGCTGCATTAAGAGTTGGGTACTTATCGTGCAGCACCTTAGAAATCGCAGCAGTAAGAGTTGTCTTACCGTGATCGATATGTCCGATGGTGCCAATGTTTACGTGCGGTTTTGTCCGCTCGAACTTTGCCTTTGCCATTTTGGTTCCTCTTTCGTTTGCTAGTGCTTAGTTATTAGGGTCTTTATTTATTTTGTTTTTTAGTGCTAGGGGGTTTATTCGCCACGAACTTTTGCAATGATTTCCTTCGCTACGTTGCCAGGTACTTCGGCATACGAATCGAACTCCATTGAATAGCTCGCGCGACCTTGAGTTCTAGAGCGGAGATCTCCGACATAGCCGAACATCTCTGACAATGGAACTAGCGCCCTAACAACGCGGGCACCTGACCGCTCATCCATGGCCTGGATTTGGCCACGACGACTGTTGATGTCACCGATGACGTCACCCATGAAATCTTCAGGGGTAACAACTTCGACACGCATCACTGGCTCGAGAATCGCAGGATCGGCAAGCTTTGCCGCTTCCTTAAACGCTGCAAGTCCAGCAATCTTGAAAGCGAGCTCCGATGAGTCAACATCGTGATACGCACCATCAAGAAGAGTTACTCGTACATCTGTAAGTGGGTAGCCAGCAAGTGGTCCTGATGTCATTCCCTCTTTACAGCCTGCATCGACTGATGGAATGTACTCGCGAGGAACGCGGCCACCAGTGACTTTATTTACGAATTCATATCCGCCCTCAACAACACCAGTTGGAAGTGGCTCGATTGCAATCTGGATCTTTGCGAACTGTCCAGAGCCACCGGTCTGCTTCTTGTGTGTGTAGTCGTGACGCGCAACAGGCTTGCGAAGAGTTTCGCGGTAAGCAACCTGAGGCTTTCCAACATTTGCATCGACTTTAAATTCCCGGCGCATGCGCTCGACTAAAATTTCAAGGTGAAGTTCACCCATGCCAGCGATAATTGTTTGCCCAGTCTCTTCATCGGTCTTTACGTGGAAAGTTGGATCTTCTTCAGATAAACGCTGAATAGCAATACCAAGTTTTTCTTGGTCGCCCTTCGTCTTTGGCTCGATAGCAACCGAAATAACTGGCGCTGGAAAGTCCATTGATTCAAGGATCACTGGTTTAACTGGATCACAGAGAGTTTCACCAGTTGTTGTGTCCTTAAGACCCATAACGGCAACAATCATTCCTGCTCCAACATTGTCACGCTCTTCACGCTTATTAGCGTGCATCTGGTAAATCTTTCCAATGCGCTCTTTACGATCTTTAGTTGAGTTAAGAATTGTTGAACCGGTCTCAAGTACACCTGAATACACGCGAATAAATGTTAGCTTTCCAAGGTGTGGATCGGTCATGATTTTAAAAGCAAGGGCTGAGAAAGGCTCTTTATTATCTGGGTGGCGAACAACTTCAATTTCAGTGTTGTACATATCTGTGCCCACGATTGATTCAACATCGAGTGGGCTTGGCAAGTAGCGAACTACAGCATCTAGCATTGGTTGAACACCTTTGTTTTTAAAGGCTGAACCAGTTACTACTGGAGTTAGTTTTGCTGCAAGAGTTGCGCGGCGAATACCGGCGATGATTTCAACTTCAGTTAATTCAATTCCCTCTAGGAACTTCTCCATGCACATGTCGTCATTTTCAGAAAGTGTTTCAATCATGTCGTGACGAGCCTGCTTTGCTTTTTCAAGTAAGTCAGCAGGAATCTCTTCGATCGCATAATCTTCGCCCTTTTGTGTTTCTCCACGCCAGGTAAGTGCCTTCATTGCAATGAGATCAACAACTCCGAGGAAATCTCCTTCGATGCCGATTGGAATCTGAAGAACAAGAGCTACTGCATTAAGGCGATCTTTAATCATATCTACGCACTTGTCGAATGATGCTCCGGTGCGATCTAGCTTATTTACAAAACAGATACGTGGAACTGAGTAGCGATCGGCTTGACGCCAAACAGTTTCAGATTGAGGCTCTACGCCTGCAACACCATCGAATACTGCAACTGCGCCATCGAGCACACGCAATGAGCGCTCTACTTCAACAGTGAAGTCAACGTGGCCTGGTGTATCGATAATGTTAATGAGGTGGTCATCCCACATACAGGTAGTTGCAGCAGAGGTAATAGTGATACCGCGCTCTTGCTCCTGCTCCATCCAGTCCATCGTTGCTGCACCTTCGTGCACCTCACCGATTTTGTAGTTAATACCAGTGTAAAAAAGGATGCGCTCAGTAGTAGTGGTTTTGCCCGCGTCGATGTGAGCCATGATTCCAATGTTGCGAACCGTAGCTAGATCGATCTTCTCTACTGCTGACACGTATTGCCTCTTCTTCTGTTAGTACTTCTTGGACCGAATCTGACGTTCTCTTTTCCTTAAGACGCTTAGCGAAATTTCTTTAGCTAACCGGCCGTAGCCGTTTTACCAGCGATAATGCGCGAAAGCCTTGTTAGCTTCAGCCATTTTGTGAGTATCTTCGCGACGCTTTACAGCAGCACCAAGGCCATTGCTTGCATCGATAAGTTCATTCATTAGACGCTCTGACATTGACTTTTCACGACGTGATCGTGAGTAATCAATTAACCAGCGAAGTGCCAAAGTTGTGGAACGTCCTGCTTTAACTTCAACAGGCACTTGGTATGTAGCTCCACCAACGCGACGTGAGCGAACTTCAACTGTTGGCTTGATGTTATCTAGTGCGCGCTTCAAAGTGATTACTGGATCAACTTGATTCTTAGCGCGGCAACCCTCAAGTGCGTTATAAACAATTGCTTCGGCAGTTGAACGCTTGCCGTGAAGTAGTACACGGTTGATGAGTGCGGTTACAACTGGTGAGTTGTAAACAGGATCAGCAACAACGGCAGCTTTTACTACGGGACCTTTACGTGGCATTAGGAAGCCTTCTTCTCTCTCTTTGTACCGTAGCGAGAACGTGACTGCTTACGGTTCTTTACACCTTGTGTATCTAATGATCCGCGAATGATCTTGTAACGAACACCTGGTAGATCTTTAACACGACCACCACGAACTAGAACAATGGAGTGCTCTTGCAAGTTGTGACCTTCACCAGGAATGTATGCAGTGATTTCCATGCCACTGGTAAGACGAACACGTGCAACTTTGCGTAGCGCAGAGTTTGGTTTCTTAGGGGTCGTTGTGTAAACGCGTGTACAGACTCCGCGTCGCTGTGGTGAACCCTTAAGTGCAGGTGTGCTTGTCTTCGTAGTCTTCTCTTCACGACCACGACGAACTAGCTGTTGAATTGTTGGCACTTCATCTCCATTCGTATCTTCGTTACTGATCTTTTTTCACGCTCAATCGCCGACCCACGCGGTCGGGTGTGTTGCACCCGTTTCGCATGGATGATGCAAATAGTTTTTCAACTTTTTACACGCACAAGCAACAAAGCTCTATAAAAGAGCAGGGGTGAAGATTAACCCAACCGCGCTCATGGAGTCAAAACGGCCCTTTTACTCCTCAATTCCCCCGGCATGGGTGAAAATGCCTAATTTTCTACATCCGGGCGTGTCTTTCACAGATTTTCGATCCCCCCGAAAGATGTACATATTTACGTACATCTTTGATATCCTATCGGCATGAATCTCAAACAATCCGCAGTACTTCCAACGTCTGAGGCACGTTCAGAGCTCTCTGCCATCATTTCGCGCTTTCGGGAAGAGGGAAAAGAGTCGGCCCCCGTCTTATTTGGGAGCCACCGAAAGCCAGAAGGTGTGATTATCCCCTTCTCGATGTGGCAGGAAATTCTCGAGCAGATTGAGGACATTGAGCTTGAAAAGTTAGTCCGTGATCGAATTTCAGATGGCAGCAAATCACTTCTATTTGATGAGTTAGTCAAGAAACTCAAGCTAGATAATCCCGATTAGTTATGCCGCCACTCCCCCCGGAGCTTATTAGAACGTACCACCCACTTGTTGAAAGAGATTTACTTGAACTTGGCTCAAAAAACCTTCAATTAAGAGCCGTTGAGATCATACGTGCAATCTCCTGTGGAGAAATTAGAGGGCAAAGACTAGAAAACAATGATCGAGTTGGTAATTTAAATGGGTATTTCAAAATATATTTTGATGAATCACCTGATGTGTCTCCACGGTTTCGAATCGTCTATCAATTAATTCCTAATAGCAGTGCTCCACACACGTTAAAAGTAATTGTCATAGGCGAAAGAAAGAACTACAAAGTCTATTTGGAAGCAATTCATCGGCTCTAAAAACTCCGACTTTCATCATGAGGTGGATACATTTCAATTGCAGGAGCGAACTCGTTTGTGATGGGATTGCCCCATGGAGATTGTTCGCCCCGAAGAGCGTTACTTGGAAAGTTACAAATTGGCACTGATCCAATCGATTTCTTCCGGTACGGCCGCATATCTTGATCGCGCTCAAAGTGAACTATTGGAGATAGAAACAGCGCCTGAATCATTCCTGGCAAAACAAGATGACCCTTCTGCATTGAGTGGAGATATAAAGCTATCTGATGGTTCGCTTGTGCCTCGGCTGCCAGGATTTACCCGATGGATGTGGGATGGACAGGTATGCGGGGAAATAAATTTCCGTTGGAAAAATGGCACGACAGATTTGCCACCTCATTGTTTGGGGCATATTGGGTATGAAGTATTTTCATGGAAGAGAAATATGGGATATGCATCAGAGGCGCTCAGGCAGATACTTCCGGAGGCGAGAAAATTAGAAATGCCTTTTGTGGAGCTAACTACAGATGTTGACAACTTATTTTCGCAAAAGGTAATTAAGAATAATGGCGGAGTACTTCACGAGAAATTTGTTAAACCTGCAGTCCACGGTGGCACGGATGGTCTGCGTTTTCGTATTTATCTATAGTTTGTCCAAGAGAATTTTGCGATGCCATATCAATGCGATTTACATTGATCAAGTAATATTTAACGTTTTCCGCGCATGCTCAAATGTGCAACGATCACGCTGGTAACGAACGCCAAACTAAGAATTATTATCCAATCCATGAGGACCTCCTTAAGGTAGAACTCACTTACCCATCAACTGATCAATCTCCCGCTTTTGTATTCTTCACTCTGCCAATTCTGCTAAGTAAAAAGAGAATCAGAAGTGAACCGATCATGACTTCCATGTTGTGAAGAACAAAGTTTGAGTAGAGAGAAAAGCTTGCTACGAGCAAGGAAAGCCAGATTCGAACCCTCTTCGTCATAATGATCTTACTCTGACTTGTCTTCAGGATGCTTACGTAAATATTGCAATTTCAAAATAGAAAAAATTATAACAATAACTGAGCCAATTGTTCCAAACTTCATATAGTCCTCTTCACTAGTCCATGCCAAAAACGAAAAAGTAAGGACGAGGATTCCGACCGCAATTGTCAGATATTTCATGGGCAGATCCAATTAGAAAATGATGTCGCAGCGGCAATTGCTCCCACGATTGCCTTGTTGTTTGGTTTCTTAGTTACGATGACAAAGCCTGCGACTGGCATCACTATGGTTACTATTCGACAGAAGGGGATAGAAATTGCCGATGCCTTGTGTTGAAATTCCGGTTGCGCTTCGAATACTAATGTTGATTTTTGTGTCGGGCTCGGACTTGGTTTAGGTTTTGGTGCTGCGCTTGCACTCCCGGTGCCGACAATCCCAATTCCAGATATGAGACCCAGTGAGAGAATTATTGCCATTAATTTTTCAGGCATTGACAAACTCGTTTCTGTTTTTCAGATCAAATGATGTGAATTCCGGGAACGTTAAACCCTTTGCTCGATGTCAAAGGTGTGAATGAGGCAGCCTGTGGATTACTGGTTGCTTTCGCGGAGATAAAGTAAATTTGCCGCTTAAGGATTTTCAAGGTCAAAAATTGCAATATCTGTTTTAACGAAATCATCTCCCTTACAAATTAGTTTTCTGCGAGAGGTTGTAGCTAATGCATAAGCAAAAACATCTCCAAAATTCAGTCGAGCTGGATGCCCGCCACCTTTTCCATAATCACGATAAGCCGTGCGGGCGACTTCAACTTGCTTTAAATCGACTGGAAGTATTTCGATTCCAGCCTCTTTTATGAGTGCATCAAATTTACGGATTACAATTGGATTCTTCGTCGAATCTACAACGATCGCCGTTTCTAAATAGTTTCCAGCAGAGATCACACAGCTATTACTACTAATAGCAACGAGTATGTCATCGCTATCGGGCTCAGCAAAGAGAATTGATAAAATAGCTGAACTGTCCACGACTACCTTCATCGAGGTAGGCCTAAATCGTTGTAGAGCATTGAATCGACTGATTCTCTGGTCATTCCTTTTGGCATCTGTATTGCGATTTCGTGAGCCAAAATCCTTAACCTTTCAAGGCGATCCTGGACCGTGGCTCTTGCCAAACGCTCGCGCAAGGCCACGGTCACGGCCTCAGTAAGAGTCTCGTCATAAATCGAGGCCACTTGGGTGGCAAGGCGATGAGCCTCTTCATTCTTGATGTTCATTCCCATACATCAGATGTTATACCCTCAAAAAATTATTTCTACCATATTCGCAATTCAGGGCAGGGTTGGAGCTGGCCTTATCTAACAGCAGACGAGATGACCCTTCCATGCTTGCCGACCCTCTCTAATTGCAACTCCTCCGATAATGAGGGCAGCGATTGGATCCGTCCAACTCCATCCAAAGAGGGTATTGAGCAGGAGGCTGATGAGTACTGCTGCGGAAAGGTAGGTACAAAGGAGTGTTTGTTTTGAATCGGCGACTGCAGTGGCCGAACCAAGTTCGCGTCCAGTACGACGTTGAAGTAGGGAAAGAATGGGCATGACAATCAAACTAAGGGAGGTTATGACTATGCCGGTTGTACTGTGTTCTGCATTTACAACCCCAGTCATGGAAAGAATTGCGTTGACAATGACATAGGCTGCAAGGGCGAAAAAGCTAATGGCGATTGCGCGGAGTGTGGGCTTCTCAAAACGCTCCGGGTCGCTATGAGAGAACTGCCAGGCGACTGCGGCGGCGGAAAAGACTTCAATGAGCGAGTCCAGTCCGAAGCCGACCAAAGCTCCGGAAGATGCAGCTAAGCCGGCGGAAACTGAGACGACAGCCTCAATTATGTTGTAGCTAATCGTGGCGGTAACCAACCAACGGATACGTCGACGAAGGAGCGATTTGCGCTCGGCAGATTGAGCTTCCACGGTAGTAGAAATTACTTCGCCTCCTTGCCCCTTGAATTCAAAGGATTCAGCAGGAGCATACCCTTTGGGCTTAGGGTGAGTTCCATGAGCACACCGCATATTTCTGCCAATAAAGGCGATATCGCCCAGCGAATACTTCTGCCAGGAGATCCACTGAGGGCTAAATGGATTGCAGATACCTATTTGGAAGGTGTCACACAGTACAACGCAGTCCGTAACATGTTTGGTTATACCGGTACTTATAAAGGTGAACGAGTATCAGTTCAAGGAACTGGAATGGGTCTTCCATCTCTTTCCATCTATGTAACTGAACTCTTCAATGAGTACGGAGTCCAAAGTGCAATCAGGATTGGTACATGTGGTGGATTATTAGAGAAAACTAAAATTGGAGATGTCATTTTGGCCATGACGGCATCAACTGATTCAAATATTAACCGCAGGTTTACAAATAATTTAGATTTTGCACCGCATGCTGATTTTAAATTGCTCCTTGCAGCCCATGAAGCATCCAAAAATCTACCGAATGTTCACGTCGGTGGAGTCGCCTCCATGGATTACTTTTATGATGAAAGCGATGCCATACAGAGATTGATTCAACACGGAGTTCTTGGAGCAGAGATGGAAGCTAACCAGTTGTATTCAATAGCTGCACGCAAACAGCGGCGGGCACTTGCGATTCTCACTGTTTCAGATCACGTAATCACTCATGAATCTATGTCTTCGACTGATCGTGAAAAATCATTAAATACTATGGTTGAAATCGCCTTCGCTGCACTCCTAAACGGATAGGAAAACTATGAATACCTCTGATTTCTTGTTGCTTAGTATTGTTACTTTTGTATTAATTGATTTTAGTGCAAGTATGGTAATTAACTACCTGAATGAGAATTCGAAAAATGCACCTCTAAGTGCAGAGGCAGCAGAGATTTATAATCCAGATGAATACGCAAGGTCTATGGAGTATGGCACTGCTAAATATAAATTTGAGATGTTAACTTCGGTAATAACTACAGTTGTAATTCTGTCGGCAATAATTCTGGGTTGGTTTGCCAAGCTAGATTTACAAATTCGTGACCGAATTGAAAATAATTTGTTAGTAACTATCGTCTTTGTGGGAATTCTCATCGTTGTAAGCTCTTTGAGCTCGATTCCCGGCAGGTATTACTCAACTTTTATTATTGAGGAAAAATACGGTTTTAATAAGACCACAAAGAAGCTCTTTATAACTGATTCTGTTAAGCAACTGCTCTTAAGTTTGCTCATCGGATTGCCTCTTCTTTACCTCATTGCCTGGATCTACCAAGAAATCCAAAGCATGTTTTGGTTGATGGGCTGGCTCCTTGTGGCTGCATTCTCACTCTTTATGTTTGTTTTTGGTACACGAATCTTCTTGCCAATGTTCAATAAGTTAAAACCATTGCCGGCGGGAGAACTGCGTGATGAGATTGAAATGTATTGCCAGTCCCAAGGTTTTCCGCTTTCCAAACTATATGAGATGGATGCATCCAAGCGCTCTACTAAATTGAATGCTTTCTTCTCTGGAATGGGTAGAGTAAAAATAATTGGCCTCTTCGACACCTTGATCGAAAAGTTAACGATTAAAGAGGTCGTCGCAGTTTTAGCTCATGAAGTCGGACATTACAAGCGCAAGCATGTGTACACAATGTTTGCCTTTAGCAATGTTCAAACTCTAATAATGTTTGCTCTAATGGGTTGGTTACTTAGTAATCCAAATCTGTCGAAGGCGCTTGGTTCAGATATTCCAAGTTTCCATTTGTCTATGTTGGCGTTTTTCTTGCTCTTTACTCCACTATCTACACTTCTTGGCTTGATTAATAACTCATTCTCTCGGCACAACGAGTACCAAGCCGATCGATTCTCGCTCGATACTTATCCTGATGCACGAGAACACATGTATTCAGCGTTGAAAAAACTATCGGTTGAATCGTTGAGTAACTTAAACCCTCATCCACTTTATGTGGCAGTTCATTACTCGCATCCACCAATACTTGCCCGACTTGCTAACTTGAAGAAGTAGTTTTTCTCGACGACCAAAATCCATAAGCGATGATCAAAGCTGGAATGGCGTTCCAGCGCTCATTAGGGCTGCGAGATATCAGATTAACGAAGGCGCCAAGAAGAGAAATGACGAGAAATAACCTTGGTAACCAAGTTGGATATATGCTGCGATGTGCCCATATTTTTAGAAGTGTGCGGTACTGCCACACCACAATGAGAGTGTTCAAGATATAGGCGATGCGGATTCCAGTTGGGAAAGTTTCAAATTGACCGCCCGCGGCACGAGTTAACGCGTACTCCTGATTAAAAATTACACCGAGAACTAATGTGAGATTCCAAGCCAAAGCTAAAGTTATTAGTGCTTTTTTCATGGAGAGAAACTACCCAATATGAGGTGGAACTGGAATGCCTACGGCATTTGTCGCCGTTATTGGTGGGCCAAATGATGTATTTATAGGCAATAAACCTGCCCAGAGGGGAAGTGCGATGTCCTCATCATCATCAGATGGCTCCCCTGAACGCGCTTTCGCTGAAACCTTATCCAGACTTAACTCCACGATAAGCGTCGCCGCGGACTCTTTTTTCGTCAAAGGCCGCCCGTATTCCCAGAGACCAGGAATCAGTTTTGTTGTGATGCGCTTTAATGCAACTTCTTTTTCGGATTCATTTAGAACGCGCGCCTTTCCAAAAATCATTACCGACTCATAGTTCATTGAAGAGTTGAAGGCAGAGCGTGCCACAACAATGGCATTTAACTGTGTAACGGTTACACACAAATCGATTTCATTTGCTAACGCCATCATAATTCGAGAACCAGTAGATCCATGAATCAGAATTCGGTTTCCATCTCTTGCGAAGCCCATAGGAATTACAAATGGCACATTGATATCTGGGTCAATAAAACCCACATGGCATACGTACTGGCTATCAAGAAGTTTTTCAATATCTAAACGCTCACGTACTTCGCGATCTGCATGGCGCTGAACATGGAACTTTTCTTCATTACTCATTTGGCAAGCATAGTTGCAAATATTGAAACACAACTTTAATTATCGAAAGGGAAGAACTTTAACTCCTGGCAAATCAATGAGTTCCCACTCATTGTCATGTAAACGAATATCGTTCCAAGTAAGAAAATTAATACTATTTGTTAAAAACTGCCGCAAGAAGTATCGCGCCTCGTTTATCGGCTTCAGAAGCAGATAAGTAAATTGGATTGTTCAATTTCTCAAAGTGCTTTTTTTTCTTCTTTCGCCACTAAGCCAACTTCTTGATAAAGTTGCTGCGGTAA
>ERZ1292640.1276-Hain-H43-02um-R1-1276-length-20867-cov-7_pt1 | contig 20867 bp, 22 predicted proteins | sample MGYA00564404_ERZ1292640 | MGnify/ENA primary metagenome ERZ1292640 (study PRJEB36523, sample SAMEA6512636) | groundwater metagenome | collected 2019-01-08 | study: AquaDiva: Metagenomics assemblies of 32 groundwater samples
GCCTCTCGCCGCGCACGCTGGAGAAGCAGCGCGTTCTCGGCGGTGGCCCGCGTTATCGGAAGTTCGGTGCGCGTGTGCTGTACGCGGTGGGCGATCTGCGTACCTGGGCCGACGGCCGTGCTTACGGCATGACCTCTGATCCGGGCAGCCCGCAGCGGGCCTCGGTGCGTTGAGTTGGCTTTGATTCAGTGTCAGATGCACGAACAGGATCGTGGCCATGGTCAAGCCCTTGAGTGAACGCGACCAGCTCATGCTGTTCCGCGCACTGCCGGGCGGTGACATGGCCCCGCGTGATGCGCAGGACCTGATGGCCTACCCGTTCTTCTCGTTGGCCAAGTCTCGCAGGGTGGTTCCGATACGCTTTGAGGCCGGTGGGGTGAGCTTGACGGTCGAAGGTGTACCAGAGCATGGCATCGCGACCATCTGGGACGCCGACGTGTTGATTTGGGCGGCCAGTCACATCGTGCAGGCGCGGGATCAGGGCCTGCGTACCTCGCGCCTGATGGCCGCGACGCCGCACGAAATCCTGACCTTCGTGCAGCGTGGCACCGGCTTCAAGGACTACCTGATGCTCAAGGCGGCTTTGGACCGGCTGCAGTCCACCACGGTGGCCACCTCCATCCGCCAGTCTGCGGGGCGGCGCATGCACCGCTTCTCCTGGATTAACGAGTGGAAGGAACTGCCCGGCGCCCATGGCCGGGCCTACGGTATTGAGCTGATCCTGGCGGACTGGTTCTATGCCGGTGTGATGGAGGATGCCTTGGTCCTGACCCTGGACCCGGCCTATTTCAAACTCACGGGTGGCTTCGAGCGCTGGCTGTACCGCCTGGTGCGCAAGCATGGGGGCCGACAAGTGGACGGCTGGCGTTTCGACCTGCGCCACCTGCATCTCAAGTCGGGCAGCTTGCAGCGGTATGCGGACTTCGCCGTTCAGTTGCGGCGCCTGGTGCACCGCCAGTCACTGCCGGGCTACTGGCTCTCCATTGAGCACGTGGGCAGCACGGACTGGCTCCGGTTCCGCTGCTGGTCGCATCTGTCCCAGCCCGACTTATCCACAGGCACGGGTGACAAGTCGGTGGACAAGCTGTGTCCGGACTCGGGAATCACCCGCACGCCATTCGGGGAATCGCCCGCAAACGACACGGGTAATCACACGTGCGCATCGACCGCCAGCCCATGCCCAGCAACGGTTTCGGACCTCCTTAACTCTTCTAACTAAAGACATAACTATGGATAAAAGAGGAAATGTCGCTGCTCAAAAAATGAGCAGCGCTGAATCCGAAGGCATCGAATACCGTTTGTCAGAGGGAGTCAAGCCACCCGGCAAGGTGATCGCACTGCTCAACCAAAAAGGCGGGGCCGGCAAGACCACGCTGGCCACACACCTTGCAGGCGAGTTCGCCATGCAAGGACAGCGCGTGACGCTTCTGGATGCCGATCCGCAGGGGTCTGCGCTGGACTGGGCGCAACGGCGGGCACAAAGCGGGCAGGATCGCTTGTACGGCGTGTTTGGCCTGGCGCGAGACTCCTTGCACCAGGAAGCTCCCCTAATCGCCTTGCAGGCGGATTTCGTCGTGATTGATGGTCCACCCAGGGTCGCAGCACTCGCACGCTCCGCGTTGCTGGCCGCGGACCTGGTGCTGATCCCGGTGCAGCCCAGCGCCTACGACGTCTGGGCCAGCCAAGAGATGGTGCAGCTCATTGCCGAAGCGCGGGTGTTCAGGCCGCAGCTTCGCGCAGCCTTCGTGATCAACCGGCGTGTGGTGGGTACGGTGATCGGGCGTGAGTCGCGTGCGGCGCTCGCCGATCAACCGTTTCCGGCGTTGCAGGCGGAAGTCTCACAGCGCATCGTGTTTGCCGACAGCGTGGCTGCGGGCCGGCTGGCGTTTGAAGTGGCTCCGAGCTGCGCAGCCGCGCGCGAGATCGCGGCGCTGGCGCAGGCGGTACGGGAGATGCTGTTATGAGCAAGCCACAAGTATCCAATTCGCAGCGACGGGCACCGATTGGCCGCAGGCCCGGTGCCGATCCAGCATCGGCCTGGGTGCAGCAGGTCGATGCGGTGATGGCAGCCGCAAAAGCATCGGTCTACACGGCACGGCTCACCATCGATGTCACACCCGCAATGCGTGGACGCATCAAGGTTGTGGCGTTTCAGCGTGGCATTACGGCCGTTGAGATGTTGCGCGAGATGCTGGAGCGTGAGTTTCCTGAGGCGACGCCATGATGCAGCCGAGCATGCAAGTAGTGGGGCAGGTGACGCGGCCCGAGTTGCAAACGCGCAGAACCGTACCCATGCAGGTTTCCCTTGCCTTCGTGGAACGGCGGGTGAACGTGTGGCTGCGCTTTGGTTGGCCTGTCCGCGAGACCGTTCTGAACCGCTGGCGGCGCGTCGCGGTGTTTGAGCCTGGCGCGGTCTGCTGTCGTGTGAAGTGGATTGCCAATGACTACGGCACCACGCTCTGGCAGTTGATGGTGTTGCAGGCACCCACGCAGTTTGACGGCGCACGGCGTATTGCGGGCGTGGTTCCAGGCGCGCGCGTCCTGCTGCGTGCCGACGGCGAACAGCAAGTCAATGCAGTGCTTGCCGTGGTTGACGCCATGGAACGCCTGGGCATCGATCCATGTGCCGTGGCCGTGACGTACTGGAGTGGGGTCGGCAACCCGCTTGCTGCACACCAGCCGTTGCCCGAGTACACACTCGAACGGCATGCTGCGCACATTGCGCGTGGAGCGCTGCAATGAGGCGGGCCGTCGTGATTCTCTGCATGGACATCGGCCTGGCGGCGCTGCTTATGCCGTTGGCCGTGCCGCACCGGGCGCAGATCGTCTACAACCCCAGCGACAGCGTGCCGCGTGGCTGGTACCGCATTGGGCCTGCCGACGCGCTGCAGGTTGGGAACATCGTGCTGGCCCGACTTCCGGCACCTGCCACTGCGTTGGCGGCGCAGCGCGGCTACCTGCCAGCGGGTGTTCCCTTGCTCAAGCGCGTTGGTGCCATGGCACCGCAACGGGTGTGCATCGATGGCATGTCGGTACGCATTGACGATGTGGTTGTGGTCGCCGTGATGCGTGCCGATGGGCATGGTCGTCCGCTGTCTGACTGGTCGCAGTGCAGACACCTGGTGCGCGGTGAACTGTTTCTCTTAAGCAATACCAATCCGGCGTCGTTCGATAGCCGTTACTTCGGCCCCATCCGTGCGTCGGACGTGATTGGCAGTGCGCAGCCACTGTGGACCTGGAGTGCGCCATGATGGTGTTGTCCATGGTGCGGATGTTTTGTCGCCAGCGTGCAGTGATCGTTGCGTTGGCGCCGCCCATTGGGCTATTCGGCGCACCCCGTGTGCGGTTGGCGCGGCGTCTGAGCTGGGCACCTTGGGGACCGGGGAAGACAGAGGGCAAGATAAAAGGGCCGGCACGTGCCGAGCCGCTAAGCCAGTCTGCACGTGGGTTGGGCGCGGCACGGCGGCTTGCAGCCTGTGTGTCGCCAAAGAACGCAAACCCGCAGAGCATCAGGGTTGGCGGCGTGCCGCTTTGGATGCGATTCGCTGCATTACGCTGGAGCTTGTGCCGTGGCATCTCGTGACGATGACCGTTTCAAGGTCAAACCAGGAGCACCCAAAGGCGGTGCCGGTGCAGGTAACGGACAGCGTTCGCAGCGATTTGTATCGCAGGTGCTGAAGCAGGTTTCCAAGGCGGGGGCGATTGCTTCCGGCGTGCGTGGTGCGCGGCCTGCATCGACTTTCGGACGAGGGCGCGTCGCAGCGGGCAGGGCGGGCCAAACGCTGACGGTGACTACCCGGCGCGTGGTGATCAAGTCCCGCTATGTCGTGCTGAAGAAGGCAGGGGCCAAATCTGTTTCAACGCATCTGCGCTACATCGAACGCGATGGCGTGACACGCGACGGGCAACCCGGCCAGGCCTATGGATCTGAGACCGACACGGTCGACCTCAAGGCCTTCGAGGAACGCGGTAAGGGCGACCGGCACCAGTTCCGCTTCATCGTTTCGGTGGAGGATGCCGGGGAACTGGAAGACCTTCGCGGTTACACGCGCGAGTTCATGCAGCGCATGGCCACCGACCTGGAAACCCGGCTGGACTGGGTGGCCGTTGACCACTGGGATACCGACAACCCGCATACCCATATCGTGTTGCGTGGGCGGGCAGGGGAGGGTAAAGGAAAGGGTCAGGACCTGGTGATTGCACCGGACTACATGGCGCACGGCATGCGCATGCGTGCCAGCGAGCTGGCGACCGAATGGCTGGGGCCGCGTACCGAGCTGGAGATCCGGCAGGGTTTGTTGCGGGAGGTAGAGCAGGAGCGGCTGACGAGCCTGGACCGGGCGCTGTTGCGGCAGGCCTCCGTGGATGTTGTGGACCTGACGCAGGAACCCAAGGACCGACAGCGCCAGACCCTTCTCCGTGCCCGGCTGCAGCGACTTGAGACGATGGAGCTGGCCGAGCGAATCAACGCGAATCGCTGGAAATTGCCCCCAAACATGGAACAGACGTTGATCGGCATGGGCGAGCGCGGCGACATCCTGCGCGCTATGCAAAAAGCTTTGAAGGGGCAGCAGCGGGAGTTGGTGTTGGAAACGGAACTGGCAACCCCTGTCATCGGCCGTATAGCGGCCAAGGGCCTGGCCGACGAACTGAATGACCGGGGCTATTTGGTGGTGGATGGCATTGATGGCCGTGCGCACTACGTCCGCTTGCCGGTCAGCGCTGACCTGACCGCACTGCCGGTGGGAGGCATTGTGGAAGTGAAGGCCGCTGGAGGAGAACGAGCAGTGGACCGCAACATTGCAGGTGTTGTGCGCGAAGGTCTGTACCGTAGCGCTGACCATCTTGTGCAGCTTCGACAGGAAGGTGCAACAGACCCACAAACTGCGGTCGATGTTCACGTGCGTCGGCTCGAAGCACTGCGCCGGGCTGGCATCGTGGAGCGGGTGACTGATGGCGTTTGGCACGTACCGCCTGACTTCTTGTCGCGAGCACAGGCACATGATGCGCAGAAGACTGCAGGAGTCACCATTGAGTTGCGCTCACACCTATCGATTGAACAGCAAGTGCGCGCCCAGGGCGCGACGTGGCTGGACCATCAAATGGTGGGGGAGGCCAGAGATCTGCCGCCAAAGGGCTTTGGTGCTCAGGTGCACGATGCCTTGCAGGACCGAATGGGTTTTCTGGTCGAGCAGGGCTTGGCCGAGAGGCGCGGTTCGCATGTGTTTTTGGCGCGCAACCTGCTTTCCACCCTGCGAGACCGGGAGCTGACCGAGGTGGGCAAGGTGATTCAGAAGGAGGCCGGGCTAATTCATCGTCCGTTGCGCGATGGCGCGCGCATAAATGGCGTTTTCCGCCGTTCTGTTCAGCTTGCCAGCGGGCGCTTCGCGATGTTAGATGACGGCGTGGGATTCAGTCTGGTGCCGTGGCGGCCAGTGGTGGAGCCGCGACTGGGACAGCAAGCGTCGGCTATCGTGCGTGGTCAGTCGGTGACTTGGCAGCTAGCGCGGCAACGGGGGCTCGCAATATGAGTATGGTGCAACACTTTCGCAGCATTCCACAGTTCAGCGTTGTCATCGGAGATACTGGGACCGCTGCGGAGTTCCATGCGAGCCTGACATGACGATATCAAACCCTACAGAAGTTCAAGTATCGGCCAGACGAATAGTGACGGCCGAAGTAGCGATCATTTCCATTAGGATGTCTCGGGCGAAAGTCTCAGCGTAGTCGTTTCGCGCCACTGCGGTGTCAACTGCGCCCTTGATGTCTCTCGCTATAACCGCCTCCACCTGCCGGATATGGAGGTCGCAAATCTGTTCAACATTGTGACGGGTTGGATGAAAATACAGGAAGCGGCGTGCCAAGGTCTGCAGCTTCGAATAAAACTCGGCAGCATAACTGTTGCGAGAGGCTTCGCCAAGAACACGCGTCAATGCGAAATGCAGGCGCATATACATGCGCATGTCCTTCGACTTCTTCAAGTTTTCAAGCTCTCGTGCAATCTGCTGGAGTGACGCCAGTTCCTTTGCATTGGCCCACTGCGCGGCTTGCGCGACGATCAGCCGTTCGATCTCACGCCGCGCCTGAATGACCTTAAGCTGCCCCTGGTAATCAACATCGGAAATGAAGACGCCCTGGCGTGGCGCAATACGTACCAGACCTTGGTACGCCAGCTTCTGCAGAGCCTCGCGCGTGGGCGTGCGCCCCAGACCGATGGTTTCGGCCAGCGCGATTTCAGACCATTGACTGCCCGGCGGCAGGCCGCCAATAACAATCAACTCCTCCAGCGCGCAGTAGGCTTTCTCGTTCTGAGTAACCGTCGTTCGGGCGAACAGGGTGTCGGATTCTTCATTGGGCATGGGTGGGCAGGGCGATGGCGGCGAAAGTTTCGCGAAGTACATCTTTTAACACTTTTCCAGTTGGATTTTTGGGCAGCTGCGGTACGAATACATAGTGTTTCGGCCGCTTGAAACGAGCGATGCTGGCGATGCACAGCGCATTGAGCGCCGCCTCGTCTACCGACGCGTCCGCATGTCGGACCACGAAAGCGGTGACCGATTCGCCCCACTCGGTGTCCGGCACGCCGATCACCGACACCTCTTCCACCGCGAGGTGGCGCAGCAGTACCTCTTCGACCTCGCGTGGGTAGATGTTGGTGCCCCCGCTAATGATCACGTCCTTGGACCGGTCCTTGAGGTGCAGTAGGCCCCGCGCGTCCACCAGACCCACGTCGCCGGTGCGCAAGGCGCCGTTGGGCAACGTCTGGGCGGTGGCTTTGGGGTTGTCCCAGTATCCGAGCATCACGGTCGGGCTACGTACGGTGACTTCACCCGTGGCGCCCGGAGGGACGGGTTGACCGTCTCCGTCGAGGATGTCGATATCTACCGTCGTCTGCGGGTAGCCCACCGAGGCCAGCATTTCGTCGTCGCCGGTTGTGACCGCAGCGGCTATGTGGTCCGCACCAATTGCGCTGATAGTCATTGGCGTCTCGCCTTGACCATACACCTGCGCGATGCGAGGGCCGAAGCAGGCGACGGCGGCCTTGATGTCCTCCACGTAGAAGGGCGCGCCTCCAGTGAGGATGCAGCGCAGGCCAGGGCAGCATTCATTTCTGGCCGCGAGCTGCAGCGTTTTGGCATGCTGCACCATGCGCCCCACGATGGTCGGTGCAGCGAAGAGACTTGCGCGCCGGTAGTGGTTCAGCAGGCCGAATAGTTCGGGTTCGTCAAGACCTCCGCTCGGTGCCACTACCTGCAAGCCGCCGCGCAGGAAATAGGGAATGCTGTAAATACCGCCGCCGTGTGACATCGGCGCAACATGCAGCAGCACATCGTCCTCGTCAATCGCCAGTACGTCGGCGGAGAAATTCAGCGCCATCATTGCCAGATTAGCATGGCTGAGCATGACACCCTTGGGCCGCCCCGTAGTCCCGCTGGTGTAGAAAAGCCAGGCCACTTCGTCGTCGCCGTCACGCACAGGATCGACCGCCATCGCGGGGCCGGCAAGTGCGCTACGCCAGGACTCGCCGCATACGTCCACGAGCTGCAGTCCTGGAATCAATTTGACCGTGGCACACAAGGACTCGTGCAGTTCACCATGCGACAGGCATACACGCGAGCCGGAGTTTTCAAGCACGTAGGCGATCTCGATCGGATGCAGCTTGTTGTTGACCGGCACCGCGCACAGCCGTGCGTGCCAGATGGCGAGCAGCGCCTCAGCGTACTCGGTGCAGTTCTTCATGGCCAGTGTCACGCGGTCTCCTGGCTCAAGCTTCAGGTCTTCGCGCAGCCAGCGCGCAAGGGCGCGCACACGCAGGTCCAGTTCGGCGTAGCTGAGGGCGGCGGCGGATCCTAGCGCCAGCGCGGGCCGGTCTCCGAACATGTGCACGCTGCGTTGGAATAGTCGACTCAAATGCATGGAGTTTTTCCTGTGGTGTTCTTTGGGGCTCAGCGGCCCAAGATCGTGATGCAGGTCACTGCTTCCTCAACGCCGTTGAAGCCGCCCCCGTTCTCGGCAATGGCGAAGCGCGCGCCCTCAACCTGCCGCGCGCCAGCTTCGCCGCGCAGTTGCGTGACCATTTCATGCACCTGCGCCAGTCCAGTCGCGCCGATCGGGTGCCCGCGCGAGAGCAAGCCTCCGTTGACGTTAATCGGAATACGGCCGCCGAGTGTGGTGACGCCGGCCTCGGCCATCGGGCCACCCTCGCCGAAGGCACAGAAGCCCAGAGCCTCGGTTTGCTGGATCTCGGCGAAGGCCGTGGCGTCGTGGACTTCAGCCAGCGACATATCCTGCGGCCCGACACCGGCTTTCTCATAGGCTTCGAGTGCGGCTAAGTGGCACAGGTGTTGGTCATAACGGTCGACCTGGCGTTCTGTGGCGGTGCGAAGCACGCTGGCGTAGACGCGTATCGCGCGCTCACGTCGCAAGTGTCGCAGACGGTTCAGGCCCGCTTCGTTGCAGACGATGGCGGCGGAAGCACCGTCGCCGATAGGTGCGCACATTGGCAGCGTCAATGGCCACGAAACGGCGCGAGCCGCCAGCACCTCGTCGACGGTCAGCGGGTACTGGAACTGGGCCTTGGGGTTGCGCGTGGAATGCACATGGTTCTTGGCTGCCACGGCGGCGATCTGCCGTTGCGTGGTGCCGAAGGTCTGCATGTGCAGGCGCGCTAGGCTGGCATAGATGTCCATGAACACGCTGCGCCGTCCCGGCTCCACATAGTCGGCGGGCGGTCGCACGCCCGGTGCGAGTTCACGCAGAGCCTGGGCCTGCTCCTTCGCGGTATGCACGTCCCAAGCGCCATCGAACACTGCAAAGCTCTTTTCTTTGTCCGCCGAAAACAGTTTGTCCACGCCCACCACGAGGCAGATATCGCCGCCGCCTGCAGCCACGTACCATTGCGCCGCGTTGAGCGCCGTGCTGGAGCTGGCGCAAGCGTTCTCCACGTTGGTCACCGGAATGCCCGTTATGCCTATGGCCTTGAGTGCGATTTCACCAGCCACCATGTGCTGGCCTTCGATGGCACCCTGGCCGGCGGTGGCGAAGTAGGCGGCCTGCAGATCGTGCGCCTCGCAGCCAGCATCTTGCAGGGCCTCGGTGACGGCCTCGCGGACCAGGTCCTTGACGCTTTTATCCGGCTGCTTGTCAAACCGGGTTATGCCAACGCCGGCGATATGGATGTTTTGATGGCTCATGCTGCTGCTCCTAATGTGATGATGGATTCGACCTGCTCGCGCTGGGCGAGAAGTTCTTCAGTGCTGCCCGACCAGGCGACGCTGCCGTGGTCCAGCACGTACTGGCGCTGTGCCAGGCGCATGGGCACCCTGAGGTTTTGTTCGACCAGCACGATGCCGGTGCCCTGTCGGTGCACTTCGGCAAAGACGCCAATCAGTTGGCCGACGATGACTGGCGCCAGGCCTTCGGTGGGCTCGTCAAGCAACAACACGCGCGGGTTACCTAGCAGGGCGCGCGCGATTGCCAGCATCTGCTGTTCCCCGCCCGAAAGCTGGTCTCCACCGAAGGCGATCCGTTCTTGCAGGCGCGGGAAGATCTCCAGCACGCGCGGCATGGTCCAGTAGCCGGGCCGGTGTGCCAGCGCGCCGATGCGCAGGTTCTCCTGCACCGAGAGGTTGGGGAAGATGCGGCGCGTGTCGGGCACCAGAGCCACGCCCAAACGGCTAATGCGCTCCACGGAATCGCGCGAGGCATCCTGCCCGTCGATCATGCGCCGCCCGTGCATCAGAGGCAGCAGGCCGGCCAAGGTCTTCAACAGGGTCGATTTTCCCGCACCGTTGCGGCCCACGATGGCGACGATCTCATCAGTGCCTGCGTGCAGCGTCACTTCACTCAGCGCCAGCGCATGGCCATACTGCACGCTGGCCTGTTCAAGCGCGATCATGCCTCCACCTCTTCATCGCCCAAATACACAGAGCGCACCAGGGCGTTGTCGCGAATATCCGCAGGCGTTCCATCGGCGATCACGCGGCCCGCGGCCATAACCACGATGCGCTGCGACAGGCGCATCACCACATCCATATTGTGTTCAATCAGCAGCACGGTGCGGCCCACTGAGGCGACCTCGATGAGGTTTGTCGAGCTTTCGATCTCGTGGTGGCCCACGCCGGCGAGCGGCTCGTCAAGCAACAGGATGCGCGGGCCGGGCATCAGGGTGACGCCGAGTTCCAGGGCGCGTTGCAGGCCGTATGACAGCGTGCCGGCCACGGTGTCTCGGTGCGCGGTCAGGCCCGTGAGGTCGAGCATGGCGTCGATGCCCTGGGCCAACCGGCGGTCGTAGCGCGGCGCAAGCCAGAACGGCAGAAAGCGTCCATGGCCGATTTGCGCGGCAATGCGCAGGTTTTCCAGCACGGTCATGTCAGGAAAGATCTTGGTGATCTGGAAGCTGCGCCCGATGCCGCAACGCGCACGCTGGTGTGGCGACATGCTGGTGATGTCCACGCCTTCGCAGACGATGCTCCCGCTGTGACGCATCAGGCGCCCGGCCAGCACGTTGAGAAGAGTTGTTTTGCCCGCACCGTTAGGACCGATTAGACCGTACACGCCACCGCGGTGGAAGTTGTAGCTCACGCCGTCGACAGCCTTGAGCGCGCCGAACTGCACGCCCACGTCTGCGCAACACAATGCGATGTTACTCATGCCTTACGCTCCTGGGGTGGAATGGCGTGCGCTACTTGCACGATGGGCTTTGCTCTACAGGGCCGAACCATGCGAAGTCGATGCTGGATTTCGCCTAGCACACCGCGCGGGCAGTAGATCGTAGCCAGGATGAAAATCAAGCCTAGGATGCCGTACCAATACTGCGTCTTGCCGCTTAGCCACTCCTTGAGCACCTCGAACAGCAGCACACCGGCCACCGGGCCCCACAGCGTGCCAGCGCCGCCGAGCAGAGTCATAATGATTACATCGCCCGAGGTCGTCCAGTGCAGCATCTGCGGATTTACATACATCAGCAGCGAGGCCAGCAGTGCGCCGGCCAGCCCACTGATGCCGCCCGAGACCACGAAGGTGATCTGGCGCACACGCTGCACGTCGTAGCCGAGCTGCTCACAACGGATTTCGTTCTGCTGGATGCCAGACACCACGCGTCCAAAAGGAGAGGCCCGCAATACTGCCACACCCAGTAGCACCAGAAGGAAGATCGCGGCCACATAGCCGTAGAAGTTCAGCGAATTGAAGAAGTCAATGCCTGCCAAGGACGGGCGGTCCACGCCCGGCAAGCCGTCGGCGCCGCCGGTGAAGGAGCGCAGCTTGCTATCGGCCAAGATGTAGAGCAACTGCGACAGCGCCAGTGTGACCAGCGCGAAGAAGATACCCGAGACACGAAGCGCGAAGAAGCTGATGAGCCAGGCGCTTGCTGCCCCCAGCACTATTGCCGATAAAATCGCGGCCGAAAACGGCAGGCCAAGACGCTGAGTGGCAATGGCTAGCGCATAGCCGCCAATGCCCAGGAAACTCGCATGCCCGAACGACACCATGCCGAGGGCGCCGAACACCAAGTCGAAGCCCACAGCGAAGATGGACCAGATCATCACCAGCGTGGCCAGGTTGAGCAGGAAGTCGTCGTGCGTAACCAGCGGCAGTACCACGATCAGCGCGCATACCAGCGCGCCGACCCAGCGATCGAAGCGAGAATGATTCATGCGGCCCTCACATGGTGGCGGGGGCTGTGGATGGTATGCATGCAATTGAGTGCGCTCGCGTGCCAGACCATCCTCGAAATGAAATCGATGAGCTTATTACACATGGGAGATCTCCAATAGTGCCTGTAGAAACGAGGGATGAAATCAGTGGCCGCTCATGGCGACGGTTCACTAACAAGGTGAATGGGGGCTATCAGGCGGAAAGACGTCGATGATCTTCATCATGTAGAGTGGCTGCGGCGTGGTACCTTTTACTGCCACACCCCACAATCCGGAATGGCTCGAATGGTGGTCGCAGGCACCCATCACTTTCTTGCCGCTGATTGAATAATCGCGTGTGCTCGCCGCGAATGCATCGATCCACTTTTCTTTGTCCCATACCCCTGTTTTTTCGACCACGTCGAGCCACCAGGTCATTCCATCGAATGCCTCGCCCGCTGCGCTGGAAGGATATTCATTGAACTTCTTGCGAAAGGCTTCGACGAAACTCTTGTTCGCCGCGTTGTCCAGCGAGAAGCGCGAGCGCACGCCGGAGTAAACGCCGACGACGCCCGGTCCCACTGCCGTAGCCAGAGCGTCGTCTATCAGCCCCGGGCCGAAGACAACACGGTTGCGGCCCAGATTCACGGTGGCTGCCTGCTTGAGCAGCGTGACCGAGTCCGAACCGGAGGTGAAAATGGCCACACCATCGGCATCCGAGTTGGCAATGTTGTTAATGATGCTGGCGTAGTCGCGATTGCCGAGTGGGGCGAAATCTGCGCCGACGATTTTTACGCCCGATTTTTCCGCTTCGCGCCGGTACCACTCCCAGCCGTCGCGCGTTGCACCGTAGTCGGCGATGACTCCATAGACGCGGGTGAGTTTTCGTGCCTTGGTGAAGTTGAAAGCCATGCGCGTTTCCAGGCCGAAGTTGTTCCCGGTGCGGAAGGTATAGCGCGAGCCATTGGGCTGGGTGATTTTGTCGTCGGCCGATGTCGTGACCAAATGCGGGACCTTGCGCTGCTTGGCCAGGTTCATAATCGCCAGCGACGAGGTGGAGCTGACGGCGCCGAAGATCATGTCCACGCCCCCCCCAATAAGCTTGGCGGTTTTCTGCACCGCTGGCTGGGGCTTAGTTTCGTCGTCCTCCCAGAGCACCTCGATGGGCTTGCCGAGCACCTTGCCACCACGCTGTTCGATGGCGAGGGTCACACCCTTTTGCATATCAACCCCGTAGATGCCGTAGGTACCCGACAGCGACACCACGCCGCCGATTTTAAATTGGTCAGGCTCGGCGCGGGCCATGCCGGACAGACATGCACTCAAGGCAAGTACGGCAACTACATTGCGTTGCAGGCAGGATTTTGAGTCGTTCATGAAGGTCTCCTTTGTTGTCGATGCTTCGATACTGGACACGGCGCGCTTCACGCAAACTTCGCCGTCAAGCCACCATCTACAACGATTTCCGCGGCTGAGACGTATTTGGAGTCATCGCTGGCAAGCCAGAGCGCCGCATGCGCCACGTCCCATGCGTCACCCATACGGCCCATTGGACATTGCTTGCTGCGCTTATCCAGCATTGCCTCCTTGCTGCCGACGCCGTAACCTGCCTTCAGATGCTCGGCGACCATTGGCGTATGCATCAGTCCGGGCAGGATCACGTTTGAGCGGATGTTCTGCGCCGCATACTGAAGCGCAACGCTGCGCGACAGCCCCAATGTCGCAGCCTTGGTCGTGCTGTAGGACACATAAGCCACGCCGCTGTCGCGGATACCTGCGACCGATCCGATATTGACAATGCTGCCGCTGCCCTGATGCAGCATATGTGGAACGACATACTTGCACATCAGGAACATGGAGGTGACGTTCACCGCCCAGGCCTTTTGCCAATCCTCAAGCGGACAGTCGACTACACCGCCGAGATTCGCGATGCCCACGTTGTTTACCAAAACGTCGATGCGGCCATAGCGGGCAACGCATTCCGACACGACTGCGGCGACCTGGGTGTCGTCAGCAACATCACATTGCATGACCGCCATGTCAGCGCCTTCACTGGTTGCGAGGTCCCGCGTCTCTTCTGCCGAAGCCTGCTGGATGTCACAGCCGAAGACACTCGCGCCCTCGCGGGCAAAAAGTACCGACATCGCCTTGCCATTGCCCCAGCCTGGGCCGCTCGAACCACAGCCTGTTATCAAGGCCACCTTGCCTTTAAGACGTTCGCCCATCTGTTTATTTCCTTGTATTAAGTTAAGTTAAGTCAGTCCACAGCCGCATGCTTCATGCGGCCCTCACAGGTCGGGAAAACAGCCCCTGCGGGCGAGTCAGCAGCGTGGCGATTAGCAATGTGAATGTCATCACGTCCACCCAGCTCGGCGCGAAGGTGTAGCCCAGTGCGCGTACCATACCGATCAGGAGTGACGCCGCCACCGCACCGCGGATATTGCCCAGGCCGCCAAGGATGACCACGATGAAGCAGTCAATGATCGTGTTAGTGGCCATGCCCAGCTCCACCGGGAACAGCGGCGCGGCTATGGCTCCAGCCAGACCGGCCAGTGCAGCGCCCAGCGCGAATACGGCGGTTCGCACGGCTGAGGCCGGGAGGCCAAGTAGACGCACCATCTCATCGTCGCTGCTGGCGGCGCGCACTAGCATGCCAAAGGTGCTGCGCTCAAGCAACAGGAAGAGTCCTGTGCACACTATCGAACCCAGGGCGATCACGAACAAACGGTATACGGGAACAGTGCTGCCGGAGATTTGTAGCGTGCCGGACAGCGCAAGAGGTATGGAGACTTCCTGATAGCCGAGGCCCCAGGTAAACTTGACTAGTTCGCTAATAACCAGAATGAAACCGAAAGTCAGAATGAGCTGATAGAAATGCGGGCGCTGGTAAATTGGCCGTAGCGCCAAGCGCTCTATCAGCGCACCAGCGGCGCCCGTCAGCAGCGTTGCCAACACCACGCCGGCTGTGAACGAGCCGGTACGCCGGCCGATGTCGAATGCAAGGTACGCGCCCAGCATGTACAGAGCACCGTGGGCGAAGTTGATGACGCCTAACATACCGAAGATAAGCGTGAGACCAGATGCCAGCAGGAACAACAGCATTCCCAAGCTAAGACCGATGATGAGTGAGGACATGGGCGGTATTTTGTGAAGAACGAAGGGCCTGGAATGCGCGGGCTCCCATTGGAGCCCGCGCGGTGGCGTTCAGCGCTGGCAGGCCTCGAACATCTCGTTTGGCGGAAACACCTTGACGATGTTCATCACATAGGCCGGCTGCGGTGGTTTTCCGCGCGCCACCACACCCCACAGGCCGTCTTGCATAGCCTGATGGTCGCAGGCTCGCATGGTCTTGCGGCCTTCCACAGAGTTTTCGCGTACGCTATTCTCAAACGCGGTGATCCACTTTTCTTTATCCCAGGAGCCGGTCTTGTCCACCACGTCGAGCCACCACGACATGCCGTCAAAGGCCTCGCCTGCCGCACTGGAAGGAAATTCGTTGTATTTCTCCCGGTAGACCTGAACAAAGGCCTTATTGACCGGGTTGTCCGTTGAGAAGTGGTAACGGACGCCCGACTGCACTCCAATGGAGGTGGGTCCCACGGCTGCCGCCATGGATTCGTCGGCGATTACCGGGCCAAAGATAGCGCGCGTAGCACCCAGGTTCACCTGTCCTGCTTGCTTGGTCAATGTGATGACGTCCGAGCCTGTCATGAACAAAGCCACACCGTCTGCATTGGAGCGCGCGATTTTGTCCACGATGGATGAGAAATCGCGGTTACCCAGCGGTGGAAAATCGTCACCGACGATTTCAACGCCGGCTTTTTCGGCCTCCTTGCGGTACCACTCCCAGCTATCACGCGTGGCTTGGTAGTCGGCCGTCACCCCATAGATTCGCTTGAGCTTTTTGTCCTTGGTAAAGGATAGCGCCATGCGCTGCTCCATGCCTAGCGTGTTGGAGGTCCGGAATGTGTAACGCGAGCCGCCAGGCAAAGTGATCTTGTCGTCTGCCGACATGGTTACCAAGTGTGGCACCTTGCGTTGTTTGGTGATATTCATCATTGCGATGGTGGAGGCTGAACTGACTGCGCCGAAGATCATTTGCACATCGTCTGAGATGAGTCGAGTGGTCTTTTGCACGGCTGGCTGAGGTTTGGTCTCGTCATCCTCCCAGATCACTTGAATAGGCTTGCCCAGCACCTTGCCGCCACGCTGCTCAATGGCAACTTCCACACCCTTACGCATATCCTCGCCGAAGATGCCATAGGTCCCCGAAAGAGACACCACACCGCCGATCTTGAATACGGTGGGTTCTGCCAAGCTGCTCGTGTGCGCAATGCACAAGCCGAGCGCCGCAAGGCCGACAAAAACCTTTCGTTGAATAGCTGAATGTTTCATATGTCTCCTATTGTTGATACGTTACGATAACGTTGTGATATGTTACGAGTAAATTTTAAATATGTTACTGGGGTTTATACGTAGACGGTTTTCAAAATGACGGAATGGGACTGTGAATGTGAAAAAGTCTGAGGTCACCCCCTTTTGATTTAGGGTGGCTGTCGACACCCGTACTTCACGAACACGTGATTTGCTGCGGCCCCTTGCGGCTCCGGAAGGTACGTATGTCTTCAATCTTTGGTTCAGTATTCCCGCTGGCGTTCGCTGGGCTACGCCTCAATGAGTGTGAAGTGATGCGACTTGATTCCAAACTCGGGCGACGATGCCGCTGTGGCATGTGAACAGGTGCGAGTGAAGATGTGAATGAGGTGGTAAATGCCGACCGGTATCCTCTTTGGGCAAATCATGGTAGTGCTGGGCGTCCCGCTATGCGGCGTGTGGACCGCAACCCAATGGATAGCGGCAGTACTGGGTTACCAGTCGCGGCTCGGACTGCCGTGGTTCGACCTGTTCGGCACCCCGATCTATCACCCATGGAGTCTGTTCGAGTGGTGGTACTTCTTCGATGCCTATGCGCCCGATGTCTTCTTGCGTGGCGGCATCATCGCGGCATCGAGCGGATTGCTCGCCACGGGGGCTGCCATTGCAATGGCAGTCTGGCGGTCACGCCTTGCAAAGCGCGTCACGACCTACGGTTCAGCACGATGGGCAGATCCTGAAGAGGTTCGTGCGGCGGGCCTGACGCAACCGGCTGGCGTGTTCCTCGGTCGGCTGCGGACCAAAGAGGGCGACTACCTGCGCCACGAAGGCCCGGAACACGTGATGGCCTTCGCACCCACTCGCTCTGGCAAAGGCGTCGGCCTGGTTGTGCCGACGCTGCTGTCCTGGCCCGGCTCCGCCGTCGTCCACGACATCAAGGGTGAGAACTGGGCCCTGACGGCAGGATGGCGCTCACGTTTCTCGCACTGTCTGCTGTTCAACCCCACCGATGCGCGCTCAGCCGCATACAACCCGCTGCTCGAAGTCCGGCGCGGCATGCACGAGGTGCGCGACGTGCAGAACATTGCTGACATCCTGGTGGACCCCGAAGGCGCGCTGGAGCGGCGCAACCACTGGGAGAAGACTTCGTATGCCCTGCTGGTCGGTGCCATCCTCCATGTGCTCTACGCCGGTGACGATAAAACCCTGCGCGGCGTCGCCAACTTCCTGTCCGACCCAGCCAATCCATTCGAGATCACGCTGCATCGGATGATGACGACACGGCACCTGGGCGACGTTACCCATCCTGTCGTCGCTTCAGCCGCCCGCGAAGTGCTTAACAAGAGTGACAACGAGCGTTCCGGCGTTCTCTCAACTGCCATGAGCTTTCTGGGCCTGTACCGCGACCCTACGGTGGCTGAAGTCACCTCGCGCTGCGACTGGCGCATCGCCGACCTGATTTCTGCCGTGCACCCGGTATCGCTGTACCTGGTGGTGCCGCCGTCGGACATCAGTCGCACAAAGCCGTTGATTCGATTGATCCTGAACCAGATTGGCCGACGACTGACCGAATCGCTGGACGGCTCGGACGGCATTGCCCGGAAGCACAAGCTGCTGTTGATGCTCGATGAGTTCCCGGCCTTGGGGCGTCTGGACTTCTTTGAGTCGGCTCTGGCCTTCATGGCCGGCTACGGTCTGCGAGCCTTCCTGATTGCGCAATCCTTGAACCAGATCGACAAGGCCTACGGCCAGAACCATTCGATCCTGGACAACTGCCATGTGCGCATTGCGTTCGCGACCAATGATGAACGCACCGCCAAGCGGATCTCCGAAGCGCTGGGCACTGCCACCGAGCTTCGGGCGCAGCGCAACTATGCAGGTCACCGGCTGGCGCCGTGGCTGGGGCACTTGATGGTCTCGCGGCAGGAAACCGCGCGCCCCCTGTTGACACCGGGCGAGGTGATGCAGTTGCCACCCGATGAAGAAGTCGTGATGGTGTCGGGCCATCCACCGATCAAGGCCGCCAAACTGCGCTACTACCAGGACCGGAATTTCATGGGGCGGATGCTGGCGCCGCCGGTGCTGGCGCTGGACGGGTATGCAGACAAACCTACCCCGCGGTCAGACGACTGGAGTGGATTGGCGATTCCTGCCATGTCGGAGGCCTTGACCGCAAACCCGTCAGGTGGCTTTGCCGACGAGGGAGGCCATCAGCTCAAGCCGGAGTTGGACCTTGCGTTGGATGCCCAGCCCTTAGTGGACGTCGACGACCTGCTGGTGTTCGATGACGAGGACGACATGCCACTGCAGCCGCACAGCCTGAAGCGGGAGAGGCGGGATGAGCGGGATATAGGGGATACAGACCAGAGAATGCAGCGCACTGCGCGACTCGCAGCACTGGACCCTGACGACGGGATTGCACTATGAGCAGAACCCGTCTCAATGTCTTCATCGAGCCTGACCATGCGAAGCGGCTGGACCAGCTTGCCGCGCACAAGGGCGTGTCGAAGTCGGCAGTGATTGCGGCGGCACTGGCGTCCTTCCTCTCACCCGATGCAGCCGACCAGCGCGAGGAAGCCATGGGTAAACGACTGGACCGCCTCTCGCGCCAGTTTGACCGGTTGGAGCGTGATCAGTCCATCCTGATTGAAACGGTGGCGCTTTACATCCGTTACTTCCTGACGGTCTCGCTGCCCGTGCCCGACGGCCAACAGGATGCGGCCCGTGCGCAGGGTCGTGCCCGCTATGCCCAGTTTGTCGAACAACTCGCCCGCCACATCCAGCGCGGGCGCAGCCTGGTTCGGGAAGTCCATGAGGAGGTTGCGCCAGATGACCTGACTCCGCAGGCGACCACACCAGAACACAAGGAAGGGGAGATAAGCAATGACTCGCAAGCCTGATAAGGATGGGGAGGACGGTGGCAGCGCCGCCGTCTCCCTGGAGCGCCGCATCCGCATGCTGCGAACGGCCATGGGGCCGGAGATTGCGGCAGCGCTGGAAGACCCGGAAGTCGTGGAAGTGCTGCTGAATCCGGACGGCACCCTGTGGCTGGACCGATTGGGTTCGGGCCGTGCCCCAACCGGTGCGACGTTGCCGCCAGCCGTGGCCGAGCGAATCATCCGCCTGGTGGCGGCGCATGTGCGGGCCGAGGTGAATGCAGGGGCGCCCATCCTGTCGGCCGAGCTGCCCGAGACCGGGGAGCGTTTCCTGGGGGTTCTGCCACCGGTGGTGCGCGCGCCTTCGTTTGCCATCCGCAAGCGGGCGCTGCGCATCATGACGCTGAACCACTACGTGGCCGACGACATCCTGACCGAGGCGCAGGCCGGGTTTCTGCGTGCTGCCGTGCGCGAGCGGCTCAACATCGTCGTATGTGGCGGCACCAGCACGGGCAAGACCACGCTGGCCAATGCGCTGCTGGACGAGATCGCCGACACCGGCGACCGGGTCATGATTCTCGAAGACACGGTGGAGTTGCAATGCCGCTCCGATGATCATGTCTGCATGCGCACCGAGCCAGGCGTCAGCACGATGGCCGACCTGGTGCGCGCCACGCTGCGCCTGCGGCCGGATCGAGTGGTGGTCGGCGAAGTGCGCGGCGGCGAGGCGCTGGACCTGATCAAGATCTGGGGTACTGGGCATCCGGGTGGTATTGCCACCGTGCATGCCGGTTCAGCCCACGGTGCCCTGGTCCGGCTGGAGCAACTGGTCCAGGAAATCTCCGTCACGGTTCCCCGCGCCCTGATTGCCGAGGCGGTCAACGTCATCGTCTTCATCGCAGGGCGAGGTCGGCATCGGCGCGTGCAGGAGATTGCCCGTGTCGTCGGTTTTGACAGCCACGGCTACCAGCTCAGTACCGATCTGATGCCTTCGTTTCCATCCATTTCACCCACCACCAACCTACCCACCACCGGAGAACCGCTATGACGATTTCACGCACTTCCGTAAAGCCAGTCTTCCAGGCTGCCGCCATTGGCGCGCTATTGCTGGCCGTTACCTTGCCCGCCTTTGCGGCCGGCTCAAATATGCCGTGGGAAGCACCGCTACAGTCCATCCTCGAATCGGTTCAGGGACCGGTGGCGCGCATCGTGGCGGTGATCATCATCATCACCACAGGCTTGACGCTGGCGTTTGGTGACAGCAGCGGAGGTTTTCGGAAGCTGGTTCAGATTGTGTTCGGGCTGTCGATCGCGTTTGCAGCATCATCATTCTTCCTGACCTTCTTCAGCTTCTCGGGTGGGGCGGTGCTGGCATGAGCGCCGGCATTGCCGCCCTGGCCAACACGCCGGGCTTCGCCAGTGGTTTTGAGATTCCGCTGCACCGGTCCCTGACCGAACCCATCCTGCTGGGTGGTGCGCCGCGCACCGTGGCAATTGCCAACGGAACACTGGCCGCCGCAGTGGGACTGGGCTTGCAATTGTGGCTGCCGGGTATCGCACTGTGGATCATCGGCCACTCGCTGGCGGTCTGGGGTGCCCGCCTGGACCCGCAGTTCATGCAGGTCTTCGCACGGCACATCAAGCACCGCGTGCTGCTGGACGTGTGAGGTAAGCCATGGAGAACACCGCATGATGCACCTCGCCGAATACCGCAAGCGCCCGGCCTTGCTGGCCGACTGGTTGCCTTGGGCCGGGCTGGTGGCACCGGGGGTCGTGCTGAACAAGGACGGCTCATTCCAGCGCACGGCCCGGTTTCGGGGGCCGGACCTGGACAGTGCCACGCTGGGGGAGCTGGTCGCGACCTCTGCGCGACTCAATAACGCTTTGCGTCGGCTGGGGTCTGGCTGGGCCTTGTTCGTGGAGGCTGAGCGGCGCGAAGCGGCGGACTATCCCGAGTCCTCTTTCCCGGAGCCGCTGTCCT
>ERZ1292640.1277-Hain-H43-02um-R1-1277-length-20862-cov-6_pt1 | contig 20862 bp, 13 predicted proteins | sample MGYA00564404_ERZ1292640 | MGnify/ENA primary metagenome ERZ1292640 (study PRJEB36523, sample SAMEA6512636) | groundwater metagenome | collected 2019-01-08 | study: AquaDiva: Metagenomics assemblies of 32 groundwater samples
CCACTCGAGCCGGGCGGCGAGCACGCGTCCGGCGAGCCTGCGCTCCCACTCCGCCTTCCCGACCACTTCCTGCGCCTCGCGCCGGCCGAAGGCGAGCGCGCCGCCGAAGCTCTCGTGCCAGCTGAAGCCCCGCGCCAGCGCCAGGCGCGCGAAACCGGTGGGCGTGCCGTAGCGCCACGCCAGCTCCCCGTTCTCGCCGGCCGCCGACTGCTCCTCCCCGCCGTGGAGCTTGCCGGCCGCGCCGCGCTGCGCGAACGAGCCCTCGAGCTGGTGGCGGCCGCGCGTGAGCCGGCCCGCGACGCCCCACAGGTGGCGCCCGGCATCCCCGAGCGCGCCGGCGGCGCCGCGCGTGCCGCTCATGGTCTCGGCGCGCAGGTACGACACCGAGTCGCCGCGCGTCACCGAGAGCGCGTTGTCGTCGAATCCCTGCGTGCCGCTCCCGAGCACGAGCGCCGCCCGCGCGCGCCGGGTGGCCAGCGTTCCTTCGGCACGCGCCGCGGCGAGCGCGGCGCCGTAGCCGCGCCACGCACCCGGCCCGTCCGGCCCCACCGCGAGGGTCTCGGCCCACACCAGCGGCGCCCGCGCCGCGCCGATGCCCGGGAACGGCAGCTGCTGCGGAGCGCGGCCCGGCTCGGCCAGCGACCAGGCGCCGCGCGCGAAGCCGGCCAGCGTCCACGGCGGCGCGGCGCCGAGCCACAGGTCCGGTGTCCAGCCCGCCCGGCCGGGCTCACCCCACCACGACGCCGCGTCCGGCAGCCCGGAGTGCGCGAGGTCGCTGGCCGCGCCGCCCGGGGCCTGCGCCCGGGCCGCGGCCGCGGCCAGCGTCAGGAGGAGAGCCGCGCCCGATAGCGCGCGAACACCGCGACCAGCGGCGTTCCGAGCAGCGCGAAGAGCGCCACGTTCGAACCGGTGTGCCATAACGCGAAAGGGATCCCCTGGATGAGCCACACGCGCATCTGACCGTAGATCAGCGCGCTGGCCAGGTTGGTGAGGAGGTCGAAGAACGCGGTGAGCGGGAGCGCCAGCAGCGCGAGCAGCAGAGCGCGAACGCGCGCAGGCCGTTCCGCCAGCCCGGCGCGCGCGCACAGCCCACCCGCGATCCCCGCCGGCACCTCCCCCGCCGCCTGAGCCAGCGTGACCAGCGGGTGCGCAGGACCGTACGGGTTCAGCAGCGAGTACGCCAGCATGGTGAGGACCCCCACCAGCGCGCCGTCGCGCGCGCCCAGCAGCACGCCGGAGCAGAACACGACCAGGGTGAGGACCTCGAAGTTCGGGATGGTCTCGGCATAGACCCCGGTGAGCCCGGCGGCGACCATCAGGGCCGCGTAGGAGAGGCGGCGCGAGGTGGCTGGGGTGCGGACGATGGCGGGTTCTCCGCGGGGCGGTCACGAGGGGCATCGAGGGCCGCGGGACTCTAGCCGGGCGCGGCGAGGTAAGTCAACGGGCGCGGCGTTCTGCGCGCGGGACGAGATCAGCCCGGGACGCCAGCGGCCTGCTTGAGGGGCCCGAGCACGCTCGCGGGCACCGGCAGCTCGCCGAGGTCCACGCCGCGGCCCTGGTCGTGGAAGTCGGAGCCGCCGGTCTCGATCAGTCCGAGCTTCGCGGCGAGCGCGTGGTAGCGCCGCACGCTGGCCATCCCGTGCTGCGGGTGCCACACCTCGATGCCGTCGAGGCGGGCGGTGGCCAGGTGCTCGACCACTCGCTCGGACAGCCCGGCGCCGGGATGCGCGAGCACGCTCACGCCGCCGGCGGCGTGGACGAGCGCGATCGCCTGCTCGGGCCGGAACGCGGGCCGCTGCACGAACGCCGGGCCGTGCGCGCCGAGGAAGAGCCGAAACGCGTCGTCCATGGTCTCGACGTGCCCGGCGCGCAGCAGCGCCTCGGCCACATGCGGGCGGCCCACCACGCCCGGGCCGGCCAGCGCCAGCACCTGGTCGCGGTCCACCGGCACGCCGAGCGCGGTCAGCCGCTCGACCATCTGGAGCGCGCGGTCGAGCCGCTCGGTGCGGAAGCGCGCCAGCGTCTCGAGCAGCTCGTCGTCGGCCGGGTCGAGGTAGTAGCCGAGGATGTGGAGGTCGAGGCCGTCGAGCATCGAGGAGACCTCGATGCCGGGCACCAGCTCGATCGCGCTGCCGGCGGCTTCGCGCGCCCGTGGCACGCCCTCGACCGAGTCGTGGTCGGTGATGGCCAGCGCCGCGAGCCCGCGCTCGACCGCGAGCGCCACCACCGCCTCGGGCGCCAGCGCGCCGTCCCTGAAGATGGTGTGGGAGTGGAGGTCCACCCGGCGTCCGCCCAGTGCAGCGGGCGGCCGTGGCATCAGACCTTCTCCAGCGTCCTGCGCAGGACGCGGATCTTGAGCCCCACGTCCGGGTAGTTGGCCTGCGCGGCGTAGACGCGCTCGAACTGCGCGAGCGCCTCCTGCGGCCGTCCCGCGGCCTCGTGCACGAGGCCGAGCTGGAAGCGCAGGCTGGCTTCCACCTCGGGCCGCGCGCCCAGGGTCTCGAGCGCGGTCGTGAACTCGCTCACCGCGTCGTCCAGGCGTCCCTGGTCGAGCAGGCAGCGCCCGATCATCTCGGCGCAGCGCGCAGCGAACGCGGGATCGCGCGCGGCGAGGCGGAACGATTCGATCGCCTGCTCGAGCAGGCCCATCTCCCGGTAGGTCATGCCCAGATCGTAGTGGCTCTGGGCGTCGTCGGAAAGCTGTGCCTGCACGCCGCGCTGGAATTCGGCGATGAGGGCCGCCATGTCGAAGCTCCCCGCCGCCGCCCGGCGGCGCGCCACGTCGAGTCGCCCGGCCGCCCGCGGTGGGTCCGCCGCGTTGGCGGCGGGGGGGGGGGGGGGGGCCGCGGCGGCCAGGCGCTGCAGCCGGCGCTGGGCCAGCTCGTTCTGCGGGTCGAACGCCCGCGCCCGCTCGAACCACGCGCGGGCACGGGCGAGGTCGTCGTCGTTGAGCGCGTGGTCACCGAGCAGGCAGGCCACCTCCGCGGCCTCCTTGCGGTCGTCGCGCCCCTCGCAGTTCGCGAGCCACAGCTCCAGCACGTCGGTCGAGGCGTGGGCGCTGCGGCTCAGGCTGCGGTAGATGGCCGCTGCGCTGTCCGCCTTGCCGAGAGCCTCGTACGAGCGCGCGGCACGCACCAGCGCGGCGCCCGCCCCGTCGCGGTCGCCGTCGCGGAAGCGCGCCGCGGCCTCCTGCAGCAGCGCCTCGATGGCCGCGAGATCGGGGACCACGTCCTCGGTGGCGGCGGGCCCGGGCCCGGCGGGTGAGTCGAAGCGGAGCCCCTCCGGCTGCGGCGAGGTCACGTCGGGTCCGCCTTCCGCAGCAGCCGCAGCCTCCGCCTCGACGGCGGAAGCCCCGGAGGGCGCGACATCCTCAGCGGGCCCGGCCGCGCCTCCCGCGTCGTCCGCCGCTTCGGGCCCGCGCCGCGTCTCGAAGCGCGGTGTCGACTCGAGCGGGCCCCGGGCGTCCCGCTCGGACGCGGGAGCATCGTCCCGCGTCCGCTGGTACGACTCGCTCGCCCCGGGGTGGAGCTGCTCGGCGCGCGCCGCCACGCGCTCGGCATCCTGCGTCAGCCCGGCGCGGCGATGGTGCCCGGAGGCTTCCATCAGGACCGCCGCCGCCGCCGCGAAGTCGCCGGAGAGCGCCAGCGTCTCGCCGAGCTTCTCGAGCGTGCGCACGTTCTCCGGCGACACCTCGAAGGCCTTGCGCAGCGCGCCCGCGGCCTCGGAGTACTTCTCCTCGCGGGCGAGCACCTCGGCGTACTGGTGGTGGTAGAGCGCGGCCTCGGTGCTGAACCCGTCGAGCGTGTGGAGCTGCGCCAGCCGCTGGAGCACCAGCGTGGGCGAGAGCGCCAGCCGCATCATCTTCTTGCAGACGGCGATCGCGTTCTTGTAGAGGCCCTGGCGCTCGTAGGCGTCCACGGCCTGCAGGTAGCGCCGCGAGGCCTCCTCCGCGTCGCCCTTCTTGAAGTGGAGGTCGGCGAGGAGGACGAAGTGGATCGGCTCGGAGTCCTCGGCCTGCGTGAGCTTCTCGTATTCGCTCAGGGCCCCATCCAGATCACCGGTCTGGATGCAGCGCTGGGCCCGTCGCTTGATCTCGATCGCCTTTTCCAAGCTGGCTTTCTCCGCGAGGCGCACACGAAGGCGCGTGCCCGGACACGACACGCGCGCGGCGCGCACGCAAGACGCAGTCCCTGTCAAGCGCTCAACGCGGCGTGCACGGCATCCAGGCACCGCCGGGCCGCCGGGCCCAGGGCCGCCTGGATGCGCTGCAAACCCATCTCGACGTCGTTCTTATCGGCGGACGGGGCGGCGGACTTCAGGTTGATTTGCACGTTGAGGAGCGCCCCCTCGGCGGCCGCCCGGGCGAGCAGCCCCGCGACCCCCGAGTCGGTGATGGCATTGGCGTTGCCGCGCGCGGCCGCCTCCCCCGCCAGCTCCAGCACCTCGAGGCAGGCCCCGGCGGTCTCGAGCGGGACCCGCATGGCTTCCAGCTCCGCCGCCGCCAGGGCCTGCCCACGCGCTTCGACCTCGGCCGGGGTGGCCTGCGGCATGCGGCGGGCCTTGAGCACCGCCTCGAACGCCTCGCTGTCCCTGCGGGCCAGCCCCAGCAGCCGGAGCCGGAGCGCCTGCGAGCGCCGCCGTGTCTCGCGCATCGCCTCCTCGCTCCCCGCGTACTTCTTCCTGCCGATCGTGAGCCCGGCCACCATCGCCGGCAGGGTCGCAGCGAGCGCGCCCACGAACGCCGCCACCGTGCCGCCGCCCGGCGTGGGCGCGGGCTCGGCGACCTGATCGAAGAAGGTCGCGATCGGCACCGCCTCGGTCAGCGGCGGGCGCCGGAGCCTCAGCTCCAGGACCTGGTCGCGGCGGAAGCTCTCGAGCTGGAGCGCGTGCTCGGCGGCGTCCAGCAGCGCGAACTCCGGCACCAGCCCCACCACCTCGCAGCCCGCGATCGCCGCGCCGTGGCGCGCCGCCTCGGCGCGGACCAGCGCCAGCACCCGGTGGATCGGCGTGGCCTCGGTGTTCACCAGGTTCATGCTCACCTGGGCGCGCCGCCCGCCCTCGATCGAGAAGCCGAGCGCACGCACGTGCTTGAGGCCCCCGCTCTGCTCGCGGACGGCGGATGCGATGGCCTTCGCCACCCGCACGTCGCCGGTGTTCAGATTGGCGTTGAACGCCACCAGGAAGCGCCGCGCCCCGACCGCGGTCGCGCCCGCGGTGGGATGGATGCGCTCGGGGCCGAAATCCGGCCGCTTCGCCGGATCCGCGCCGATCTTCTCGCGCAGTCCCTCGAAGCCGCCGCGCCGCACGTCGGCGAGGTTCGCGCGGTCGGGCCGCGAGGCCGCGGCCTCGTAGAGGAACACCGGGATCGCGAGCTCCTCACCGATGCGCTTCCCCACCGCGCGCGCCATGTCGGCGCAGTCGTCGAGCGTCACCCCTTCGACCGGCACGAACGGCACCACGTCCGCCGCGCCCATGCGCGGGTGCTCGCCCTGGTGGTGGTTCAGATCGATGAGCTCCGCGGCGCGCTTCACCGCGCGCACCGCGGCCTCCATCACCGGCTCGGGCTCGCCCGCGAAGGTGAGCACCGAGCGGTTGTGGTCGGCGTCCATCTCGCTGTCGAGCAGCGTCACGCCGGGAACCGTCGCGATGGCCTGCATGATCTCCTCGACCACCTCGCGGCGGCGGCCCTCGGAGAAGTTCGGAACGCATTCGACGAGTCGGGGCATGGTCAGGTGCGATCTCCAGTGGGCGTCGTTCTTCCGGTGCGGGACTCGCGCGGACGGGATCTCACGGCCACACCCTGCGCTCCACGGTCGGCAGCGCGAGGTCGGCGCCGCGCATGAAGACGGTGTCGGGGCGCACCGCCGGCATCCAGTAGGGCAGCTCCTCGAGCGTCTCGCACTCCCACGCCACAGCGTCGCCCCAGGCGCCGGGATTGAGATGCCCCACCTCGGCCTCCACGCCGAGCGCCTTCGCCGCGTTCCAGGTGATCGCGAGCAGGGTCTCCTCGGCGTCGAAGCCGCACAGCCGGGCGGCGAGCGCGGCGCATTCCACCAGCGACTGGGCGGGCGCGGTGCCCGGGTTGAAGTCGGTGGCGACCGCGACGCGCGCGCCGCTCTTCCTCAGCATCGCGGCCGCGGGCAGGCGCTGGCCCAGCGTGAGCGCGGCGGCGGGCAGCAGCACGCCCACCGTGCCGGCGGCGGCCAGCGCCTTCCAGTCGGCCTCGGTCGCGCTCTCCAGGTGATCGGCCGAGCACGCGCCCAGCTCCGCCGCCAGCTTCGCGCCGCCGTTGCGGGTGAGCTGGTCGGCGTGGAGCTTGACCGCGAATCCGAGCTGCTTCGCGCGCGCGAGCAGGGTGCGGCATTCCGCGACGCTGAACGCCGCCTCGTCGCAGAACGCGTCCACCGCGCTGGCCAGCTCGCGGGTGCGGATCTCGGGCAGGGTGCGCTCGCACAGCAGGGCGATCAGCTCGCCGCGCCGCTCGCGGTACTCGTCCGGCACGGCGTGGAGCAGCAGCGCCGTGCGGTGGAGCCGCGCGGGCACGCGCTGCGCCGCGCCGCGCATCAGCTCGAGCAGCCTGAGCTCGGCCGACGGCGTGAGCCCGTAGCCGCTCTTCACCTCGACCGTGGTGCAGCCGTTGGCGCGCCAGCGCTCCAGCCGGTTGGCCAGCGACTTCTCGAGCACGTCGTCGCGCTCGGCCGCGGTCGCCTTCACGGTGGAGCGGATGCCCCCACCCGCGGCGGCGATGGCGGCGTAGGACTCGCCCCCGAGCCGCTGCTGGAACTCCGCGGCGCGGTGGCCGGCGAAGATCATGTGCGTGTGGCAGTCCACCAGGCCCGGCGTCACCAGCCGCCCGTTCGCGTTGAGCGGGCGCGCCTCGGCGTGGCGTCGCGACAGCTCGGCGCCGCTGCCGACCTCGAGCACGCGGCCGTCCTGGAACACGATCGCGCCGCGCGGGTAGCGCAGTACCCGGCGCCCCTCGGGATCCGGCGTCACCACCTCCGAGGTGTTGTGCAGGATCAGGTACGAGGGGCGTCCGGCCACCGCCCGGCTCGAGGGGTCGCGCGGCACGAAGCTCATCGGTCGCCTCTCACATCGTGATCCCGGGGAGCTTCATCCCGGTCTTCCGCGCGTGCTCGACGGCCTCCGGGTAGCCGGCGTCGGCATGGCGCATCACGCCGGTGCCCGGGTCATTGGTGAGCACGCGCTCGAGCTTCGCGTCGGCCTCGCGGCTGCCGTCGCACACGACGACCATGCCGGCGTGGATGGAGTTCCCGATCCCCACGCCGCCGCCATGGTGGACGCTCACCCACGAGGCGCCCGAAGCGGTGTTCAAGAGCGCGTTCAGGATCGGCCAGTCGGCGACCGCGTCCGAGCCGTCGCGCATCCCTTCGGTCTCGCGGAACGGCGAGGCCACCGAGCCGGCGTCCAGGTGGTCGCGCCCGATCACCACCGGTGAGCGGAGCTGCCCGTCGCGCACCATGCGGTTGAAGCGCAGCCCCAGCCGCGCGCGCTCGCCGTAGCCGAGCCAGCAGATGCGCGCGGGCAGGCCCTGGAAGCGCACGTGCTTCTCGGCGAGCGGGATCCAGCGGTGGAGCCGCGCATCCTCCGGGAACTCCTCGAGCGCCGCGCGGTCGGTGGCGAGGATGTCCGCCGGCTCGCCCGAGAGCGCGACCCAGCGAAACGGCCCCTTGCCCGCGCAGAACAGCGGGCGGATGTACTCGGGGACGAATCCGGGGTAGGAGAACGCCCGCTCGTGCGGAAGCCCGCCCTGCTCGGCCTCGCCGCGCAGGTTGTTGCCGTAGTCGAACAGCACCGTGCCCCGCTCCTTCATGCCGAGCAGCGCCGTCACCTGGGCCGCCATCGAGGAGCGCGCCCGCCGCACGTAGTCCTCGGGGTCCGAGGCGCGCAGCTTCGCGGCCTGCCCGAGCGTGAGCCCGGCTGGCACGTAGCCGTTCAACGGGTCGTGCGCCGAGGTCTGGTCGGTGGCCGCATCCGGGACGATGCCGCGTCTCAGCAGCTCGGGATGCACCTCGGCCGCGTTCCCGGTCAGCCCCACGCTCAAGGGGCGCTTCGCCGCCAGCGCCTCTCGGCACAGCGCCAGCGCCTCGTCGCGGTCGCGCGTGATGCGGTCGCAGTAGCCGGTGTCCACGCGGCGCTGCGCCCGGGACTCGTCCACCTCGACCGCCAGGCACACGCCCCCGTTCATGGTGACGGCGAGCGGCTGCGCGCCGCCCATCCCGCCCAGCCCCGCGGTGAGCACCAGCCGGCCGGCGAGCGTGCCGCCGAAGTGGCGCGCCGCGCACTCGGCGAAGGTCTCGAAGGTGCCCTGCACGATGCCCTGCGAGCCGATGTAGATCCACGAGCCCGCGGTCATCTGCCCGTACATGATGAGCCCCTTGCCCTCGAGCTCCCAGAAGTGCTCCCAGGTGGCCCAGCGCGGCACCAGCAGCGAGTTCGCGATCAGCACGCGCGGCGCGCCCGGGTGGGTGCCGAAGACCCCCACGGGCTTGCCCGACTGGACCAGCAGGGTCTCGTCGTTCCCGAGCGCGCGCAAGGCGGCGACGATGCGGTCGAACGCCTCCCAGGAGCGCGCGGCGCGGCCGGTGCCGCCGTAGACCACCAGGTCGTCGGGACGCTCGGCCACGTCGGGATCGAGGTTGTTCATGAGCATGCGCAGCGCGGCCTCCTGCGCCCAGCCCCTGCAGGAAAGCTCGGCGCCGCGCGGGGCGCGCACCAGGCGCGCGCTGGCGGGCGGGTTCATGGGGCCAGCACCTCCTCGGCGAGGCGCTCGGGGGCGCGCGAGAGCACCCACTGCGCCACGGTCTCGCACGGGCCGGAGAGCGGGCGGTCGCCCTCCGGCGCGGGCACCTGCCGCCGGATGGCGGCGTAGACGCGCTCGGTGCCCGGGCCCGCGGTGAGCGGCCGCCGGAACTCGAGCGCGCGGCAGGCGCACAGCAGCTCGAGCGCCACCACCCGCGCCGCGTTCTCGACCACCGCGCGCGCGTGCCGCCCGGCGATCGGCGCCATGCTGACGTGATCCTCCATCCCGGCCCCGGTGGGGATCGAGTCCACCGTCGCGGGATGGCACAGCACCTTGTTCTCGGAGACCAGCGCCGCCGCGGTGTACTGCGCCATCATGTAGCCCGACTCGAGCCCCGGGTTCGCGGCGAGCGCGGCGGGCAGGCCCGAGACCCGCGCGTCCAGCAGCAGGGCGCTGCGGCGCTCCGAGAGCGACGCCACCTCGGCAACCGCGATCTTGAGGTAGTCCGCCACCATCCCCACCGGCTCGGCGTGGAACAGCCCGGCCGAGACCACCTCGCCCTTCTCGGCGAGCACCAGCGGATTGTCGTTCACCGCGTTCAGCTCCACCGCGAGCTGCTGCTCGACGTGGGCGAGCGCGTCCCACGCCGCGCCCATCACCTGCGGCACGCACCGCAGGCTGTAAGGATCCTGCACCCGGCCGCAGTCGGCGTGCGAGGCGACCAGCGCGCTCCCCGCGGAATAGGCGCGCAGCCGGCGCGCGGTCTCGAGCGCCCCGCGGTAGGGCCGCAGCGCCTGCACGTCCTCGCGCGCCGGCTGGAACGAGCCCAGCAGCACCTCGGTCGAGAGCGCGGCCGCGGCCACCCCCGCCTCCCACACGCGCCGCGCGTCGGCGCAGGCGAGCGCCGCCAGCGCGGTCGAGAGCTGGGTGCCGTTGATGAGCGCCAGCCCCTCCTTGGCCTCGAGCGCGAGCGGCTGGAGCCCGGCGCCGCGCAGCGCCAGCGCCGCGGGCATGCGCGGGGCGCCCGCGTTAACGGGTCCGCCCAGCCACGCCTCGCCCTCGCCCATCAGCACGCAGGCGAGGTGCGCCAGCGGCGCCAGGTCACCCGAAGCCCCCACCGAGCCCTGGAGCGGGACGACCGGCGTCACGTCGCGCTCGAGCAGCGCGAGCAACGCCTCGACCACCTCGGCGCGGCAGCCCGAGCACCCGGCCGCGAGCGAGGCCGCGCGCAGCAGCAGCATGGCGCGCACCACCTCGCGCGGCGCCTCGGCGCCGACGCCCGCGGCATGCGAGCGCAGCAGGTTCACCTGGAGCTGGCGCACCTCCTCGCGCGGGATGTGGCGGTCCTTGAGGTCGCCGAAGCCGGTGGTGACGCCGTAGACCGCGCGCTCCCCGGCGACCGCGCGATCCACCACCGCGCGGCTCCGCGCGATACGCGCGCGCGCCGCCGGAGCGAGCGCGACCCGGGCGCCGTCGCGCGCCACCGCGACCAGGTCCGCGAGGGTGAGGGGCTGCTGCCCGAGCACGATCACGGATGTTCCACCGGCGACCGGCCGGCCTCCAGGAAGCGCGCCGCCGCGCCCGCCAGCGCCACCGGGTCGCGCAGCCGCTCCGGCGGCACCGGAAGCGCCGCGAGGAAGGGGCGGCGGTACGAGGCCGCGACCAGTCTCGGGTCGCACACGATCAGCACCCCGCGGTCGTCGGTTCGGCGGATCAGACGGCCCACCCCCTGTCGGAATCGCAGCACTGCTTCGGGCACCGCATCATGCTGGAACGGATCGAGCCCGCGCTCGCGCAGCCGTTCGCCCCGCGCTTCCACCAGCGGGTCGTCCGGGACCGAGAAGGGTAGCTTCGCCACCACCAGGATCTCGAGCGCTTCGCCCGGAAAGTCGACACCTTCCCACAAGCTCTGGACTCCGAGCAAGACGGCGCCGCGCTCGAGCCGGAAGCGCTCCGCCAGCAGCCCGGCCGGTCCGTCCCATTCCTGCGCCAGCAGCACGCGGTCCGCGGGCAGCAGGCCGAGCAGACGCTCGCGCGCGCGCCGGAGCCGCTCGTGCGCGGTGAACAGCACGAGCTGGTTGCGCCGCACCGCCTGCGCCAGCGCCGCCACCAGCTCGGACACGGCGGCCGCCTCGTCGGGGCCACCTTCGTAGACGAACACCCGCATCTGGCGCTCGAGCGGGAACGGCGACGGGTAAGAGACGGTCTGGTACGGCATGCCGTGCTCCTCCCCCAGGCCGAGGCGTTCGCCCACGAACGAGAAGTCGCCCCCCGCCGAGAGCGTGGCCGAGGTGAGCACCGCCGCCTGCCCGCGCCCGATCACCAGGCGGCGCGCGTGATCGCCGACCGTGACCGGCGCCCCGTGCAGCTCGACGCCGCGCGCGCCCGCGGTCCGCCAGTAGACCCAGCCCGGGTCCGCCGCGTCGGAGAGCGCGTCGAGGTCCGCGCCGAGCAGCGCGAACCGCCCCGAGACCTCCTCCAGCTCGCCCGCCAGGTCCTCGCCCGCCGTCCCCGCATCCTGCCCGCCCACCTCCTCGGCCAGAAGGTGAAGCGCGCGCGCGAACTGCCTGCAGTGCGTGAGCATGGCCTCCAGCGGCTCGAGGTCGCGCCCGAGCAGCTCGAGCGCCGATCGGTAGCGCTCGCGCGCGCCGTAGATGGCGTGGCGCTCGCCCTGCGGCTCGACCGCCGCGAAGAACCGGTCCGCATCCTCGCGCGCCGCGCCCACGCGAGCGGCCAGCCGCTCGAGCCCGGCGCCGGCCTCGCCCGCGCGCTCGCGCTCGAGGAGCGGGAGCGCGTAGCCCTTGAGCCGCGCCAGCAGCCCCGTGCCCCCGCGGCGGCCCGTGCCGAGGAGGCGCAGGGTCTCCTCGATGCGGTTGCGCGACACGCTCTTCTCGAGCTGCGCGAGCAGCACGCCCTCCAGCCGGTGCGCCTCGTCCACGATCAGCACGTCGAAGTCGGGCAGCAGCCCGTCCACCGCGCCGGAGAGCGCGAGCAGCGCGTGGTTCACCACCACGATGCGCGCCTGCGCGGCCAGCCGCCGGGCGCGGACCCAGAAGCACTCGCGTCCGCGCCGGCAGGTGACGATGGTGCAGGCCGCGGGGTCGGTGCCCACCCGGCCGCGCACGCGCCGCATCGCCTCCGCGTCCGCGGGCACGAAGCGGTCGAGGTCTCCCTCCTCGTCGCTCGCCGCCCAGCGCCGCAGCTCCCCGAGCACCTCGTCCTCCTCGGCGCCGCGGCCATCGGTGAGCTCGAGCGCGCGCGGGCAGACGTAGTTCTGCTTGCCCTTGAGGCGCACGCACGGCAGGCGGACGTCGAGCGACTCGAGCAGCGCGGGCAGATCGCGCTCGTAGAGCTGATCCTGGAGCGAGCGCGTGCAGGTCGCGATCACCACGCGGCGCTCGGTGGCGAGCGCGGTGAGCACCGCGGGGAGCAGGTACGCGAGCGACTTGCCGACGCCGGTCGGCGCCTCGGCCAGCAGCACGCCGCCGTGCTCGATGGTGGCCGCGATGTCGCCGGCGAGCCGGCGTTGCACCTCGCGCTCCTCGTAGCGTGGCCAGCGCCCCGCCAGGCGCCCGCCCGGCTCCAGCAGCTCCTCGACCCTGCGCGCCAGCGACATCGCCCCCTCCCGGACCCCGTCAGAACGTCGAGACCAACCGCAGGTGGATCTTGCCCTCGAGCGGCGCGCGCCCGGGCTCGAGCCCGTAGTCCACGCCCACCAGCCCGCCGGCTGCCTCCAGGCGCAGGCCGAAGCCCAAGCCGTCGCGGTGGAGCTGCTGGAAGCGGTCGCCGCCCGCGGGCAGCGGCAGCCGGGTCGCCATCCACGCGTGGTCCCAGAACAGGAACACGCGCTGCCCGGCGCCGCCCACGAACCAGCGCCACTCCAGCCGCGACAGCGCGTAGCGGTCCACCCGGAACTCCTCCTCGTCGTGCCCCCGCAGCGTGGCCGCGCCCCCGACAGGATAACGCTCGTAGGGCGGCAGCACCCGCTGCGAGCTGAAGCGCCCCGCCCCCGCCAGCTCGAGCGCGAACCCGCTCGCCGCCGAGAGGGCACCGTGCCACTCGGACTTCAGCTCGACCGCGCTCGCGCGCGCCGAGCGCGTGCCGGTCGGGCGCAGGCCCTCGCGCTTGAAGATCTGCGCCGCGCCGAGCCGCGCCCGCGCGCCCCGCCGCGGCGCCAGCGGGTCGTCGAGCGCGCCATGCTCGAACGCGAACACCGTGCTCTGCAGCTGCGCCTCGCGCACCTCGCCACGCTCCTGCACCACGCGCTCCTGCTCGTAGCCCACCTCGATCCGCTCCTGCGTCGAGAGCGCATAGCGGGCCCGCGCGCCCCAGCGGGTGCGCGCGTACAGCGTGTCCTGCACCTGCTGCGCCACCGCGCCCTCGAGCCGCAGCGGCGCGCCCAGCAGGAGCGGCTCGGCGGCGCGCGCCTCGAACACCGAGATGCCGCGCCCGCGCGCCTCCCAGCGCACGCCCGCCGAGCGCCCGGTGCCGAGCAGGTTGCCGAGCTCGAGGTTCGCGAGCCCCGCCGCGCCGGCGTCGCCCTGCACTCCCAGCGCGCCCTCGAAGCGGTTATAACGCGGCTCCTCGACCTGGTAGACGAGCTGCGCCCGGCTCCAGTCGGGCTCGCCCTCGAGCCCGCGCAGCGAGACCGAACGGAACAGCCCGAGCTGCGAGAGCCGCTCGCGGGCCGCCTCGGCCGCCGCGCGATCGTACGGGAGTCCGGCGATGCGGCCCATCGCCCGTTCGGCGATGCGGGCGCGCGTCACCTTGAGCCCCTCGATGCGCACGCGCGAGACCGTGACCAGCGGTCCCGGCGCGCCGGTGAGCCGCAGCGCCACCGTGGCCCCGGCCTGCCCGCTGCTGTCGCGCGCCACCTCCGGCTCCCAGCCGCTCACGCCCAGCCGCGCGTACGGGTAGCCGTGGCCGGTGACCTCCCGCAGCGCGGCTTCGACCGCGCGCGTCGTCTCGAGCGGTGAGGCGACGCCGCCCGGGCGCAGCGCCAGCCCGCGGCCGAAGCGCGCGGAGTCGGCGCTCGCCATGGCCTCCAGCGTCACCGCACGCCAGCGGTAGCGCGGGCCTTCACGCAGCGCGAGCGAGAGCCGCGCGCCGCCCGCCGAGTCCCACGACGCGTCGGCGCGCGCGTCGAGCCAGCCGCGCTCCTGGAGCCGGCCCACCACCTCCGCGAGCAGGAGGACGGTCGCCGCCGAGTCGCGCGGCGCGCGCAGCGCGGCGGCGGCGAGGGTCTCGACCTCGCGCCGGGTGAGCGCGCTGCCCCGGTACTCGAGCCGCGCGGGGGCCGCGGAGCCGGGCGCCGGTGCGAGCAGCGCGGCGGCGAGCAGCAGCTCCGGCCCGAGACGCAGGGCCGCGAAGGCGACGGGTTTCGAAGCTGCGCGCATGGCTAGAAGAACGCCCTCAGCTCGGCGCGGCCGGTGGTCAGCGCGGCGCGACCCGGCCGCTCGCGCACGTTGAACGACACGCCCGCGGTGGTGCTCTCGCGCACCCGGTAGTCGAGCCGCGTAGTGCCCTCCCAGCGCGGCGCTCCCGCCGGCTCGGCGCTCGGCAGCAGGCCCACCGCCGGCGGCCCGCTCAGGAACGCGCGCCGCGCCGACACCTCGACGCGGCCGCGGGCGCCGAGCGCCACGCCGAGGTCGGGACCGAGCGTCACGACGCGGGTGAGGTCGGGCTGGCCCGTGGGCCGGCTCCACGCGGCATCGAGCGCGGCCACCGCGCGCAGCCGCGCGTCCGGCGTCCACGCCAGCCGCGCGGCACCGGCCTGCTCGAGCAGCGTGCGCCGGAAGCCGGCGGCGCCGGCGAGCGCCTGCACCGCCACCTGGCGGCGCGCGCGCCCCTCGATCTCGGTGGTCACGGTGTTCCCGGGCCGCGCGCGCCACCGCGCCGACAGCGAGCGGTCGTCCAGCGTCTGCGCGAAGTTCTCGTAGAGCCGGTCGGCGGTGACGCGCCGCTCGGCGCGCAGGCGCAGCGCCGCCACGCGCGAGTCGGGCGCGATCTCGCCCTCCAGCCGCTGCAGCACCATGCCGCGCGCCAGCGCCGCGTCGCCGAGCGCCGCGTCGGGCGCGATGGCCGGATCGCGCAGCTCGAGCTCGCCGCGGCGCCGGGTCTCGGTCTCGAAGTCGAACGCGGCGCGCGTGCCGCGCCAGCGCTCGGGACCCGCCGCCTGCCACTCGAAGCGCGCGCTGGTGGCGGCGCGCGCGATCTTCTCGAGGTCCTGGCTCACGATCAGCACCAGGTTGTAGTCGCCGACGCCGACGAAGTTGCCGGTGGCGTCGTAGCCGCCGCGCCCGGGCCCGACGAAGACCACCTGGCGAACCCGGCGGTTCTCGCCCTCGCTCGTGACCTCCAGGTGGACCAGCGCCTTGAGGCCGCGTCCCGCGTCCTCGCCGCGCAGCCGCACGCTGGCCAGGTCGCCGCGCGAGCGCCGCGGGTCGGCGAGTGGCCGCAGCTCGCGGCGCTGCAACTGGAGCGCCGCACCCAGCCTGGCGTTCGCCGGCGTCTCGAGCGCCAGCCGGATCGTGCGCACCTGCGACTGGTCCACGAACCCGCCGGCGGTCATGCGCGCGTCCCGCCGCAGCGACAGCCCCGCCACCGCGTGCCAGGCCAGCGCGCGCGGGCTCGCCAGCTCCACGCCACCCTCGCGGAAGCGGTCGCCAACCCGGCCGCTGTCGGCCGGCGAGCGCCGCGCATCGGACTCGGCGCGCACCGCGGGCTCGAGCCACCGGAGCCTGAGCCGGGCCTCGGCGGACAGGCGCTCGCGTCCGCCGGTGGAGAACCGCACCCCGCGCTGCGTGGCGTCGGCGCGCTCCCAGCGCGCGCGGGTGGCGAGCGTGCGGTCCATGGTCCACTCCAGCGTGCGCCGCCACGCGCCGAACCCGCCGGGGGCGGCGAGCCGCCCGGCCCCACCGCGCAGCTCGCCGCCCGCGCGCGGCCGCACGAAGCCGGTGAGCTCGACGCGCCGCGCGTGCTCGAGGCCGCCCCCCGCGGGCAGCCCCCAGTCCTGCTCGGCGAACGGCCGCTCGAGCCGGCTGAAGGGGGCGAAACGCTCGCCCACCGCGCGCGCCGAGAGCGCGAGCCCGCCGCGCCCCAGCAGGCCGGGCAGCCCGCCCTCGAGGCTCAGCGCGGCGCGCCCCGCGCCACCCACGTGGTGGCGGTCGTCGAGGCTGGAGAAGGTGTTGAGGTCGCGCTTCGAGGCCGCCCCTTCCAGCTCGAAGGCGAGCGCTCCGAGCCGACCGCCGCCGCCCAGCGACCACAGCAGGTGCGACTCGGGCAGGGGCAGCGCGCGCCCGACGCGGAAGGCGCCCGCGCCCGGGCCCACGTAGCGGTAGGCGGTGCGGCCCGAGATCATGGTCGAGTCGGCGTAGTCGCCGAGCCCGGTTCCCAGCCGCGCGAAGCGCACGCTGAAGTGGCCGGAGTCCGGGCCGGCGTACGCGAACACCAGACCGGAGGCGACCCGCACGGTGTCGTAATCGCCCACGCCCGCGGTGACCCCCGGGCCGATCGCGCGCGCCGCCGAGTCGCCGGCGGCCGCGAGCACCAGGCGGTCGGCGGCGTCGAGCGCGAGGTCGAGCGGGCGGCCACGGTCGTCCGACTCGGTCACCGCCTCGGTGAACAGGTGCAGGCGGCCGCGCTCCCAGCGCCCGGAGGCGAGCGCGAGGTTGCGGCGGTAGCGGTTGAGCGCGAACTGATAGTCCACCGTGATGCGCGAGGTCGCGGTGATCGGGCGGCGGTTCGTGAAGGTGACGCGGCCGCGCTGGTAGTCGAGCGCGTAATCCGCGCCCTCGCCGCGCGTCATGCGCACCCCGTCCACGGTCACCACCTCGCTGCCCGCCACCACCGAGATCCCGGTGTTGCCGTCGCGGTCGGTGAGCAGGTAGGGCCCCTGGCGCCCCTCGACCCCGTAGAACTGGACGCGGAAGTACTCGCCCTGCGCGCCGGCCGCCGCCACGGTGCCGCGGAAGCTCCCCTGCGACCACTCGCCGCGCACGCCCTGCACGCGGCGCTCCAGCCGCGCGAACTCGCCCTGCGCGAGCACCAGCGGCACGTCACCCAGCGCCACCGAGCCGCGCGGCGCGTTGAGCTCGATCAGGACGCGATCGAGCGCCTGCAGGTCCTGCGTGCTGCCGGCCGCCGTCAGCGGCAGGTTGCGGTCCGAGAGCACGCCGGTGAGCTGCACCCCCGGCGCCAGCGTCCCGCTCACCGCGAGATCGAGCGACTGGCGCAGGAACGCGTCCTGGCTCGAGCCGAACTCCACCGCCACCGTCTTGTTCCCGGTGACCGAGAGCGCGGTGCCGGCCGGCGCCGCGAACGGACTGTGCGACGTCACCGGGCGCGCGGCCGCGGGCGCGCCCGAGCCGGGCGGGGCGGCCGCGCTCTCGGGCGCGGCCGGACGTGCGGCGCGGTAGCGCTGGAGCTCCAGCTCGAGCGGCGGCGGCGCCAGCAGCCAGCAGGCCGCGATCCACAGCGTCTCCCCCGGCGCCGGCTGGCGCAGCACGCGCAACTCGCCGCGCAGCGGATCGAGCAGGTAGTCGGCGCCGCGCCGCCACGCGCCGCCACGCGTCCACACCGAGTCGCTGCCCGCCCGCACGAAGGTGTGCGGCAGGCGGTAGACCACCGCGTCGGGCCGCGCCGGGAACGCCGTCACGCCGCAGCCGGGGTCGGAGAGCGTCCCCGCCGCGGCCGCGCCGGCGAGCGCCAGCACGGCGAGCCCGCCGGCCGCGAAGCTCACGGCGCGCGGCATCGGCTACTCCCCGCGCGCGACGGCGGGGACCAGGGTGAAGCGGCGGACGCGCCCCGCGGCCGCCTCGGCCACCAGCAGCGTGCCGTCGGGGGCGAAGGCCAGCGCGCGCGGTCCGCCGAGGCCGGCGAGCGACGCGAGCGTGCGCCCCGCGGAGTCGAACACCCACAGCCGGCCGCTGGCCTCGTCGGCCACCGCGACGCGCGCCGAGTCGTCCACCGCGACCGGCAGCCTCCCGCGCCCCGGCTTCACGTCGAGCGGCCACGCGGCCGCCACCCGCCCGCCGGCGTCGAGCCGCTGCACTCGCGCGCCCACGCGCTCCGCCGTCACCAGCTCGCCGCGCGGCGCGGCCGCCACGCCCGCGAGCCCGCGGAACGAGCCGGCGCGCGCGCCGTAGCCGCCCAGCTCGCGCACGAAGCGCCCGGAGAACTCGAAGGCGAGGATGCGGTCCCGCTCGGCGTCGGCGATGAACAGCGCGCCGCCGCGGTCCGACGTGAGCGCCACCGGGTCCACGCGCCCGGTGCGGTCGGTGAGCGCGGGATCGGCGAGGCCCACCAGCACGCCCATCAGGCGTCCGAACAGATCGTACCCGACCACCCGCAGGTTCTCGCGGTCGAGCACCGCGACGCCCAGCGTGCCGTACGGCACCACGCCCGCGGGCCGGTGGAGCTGCCCCGGATCGCTGCCGAGCGCGCCCGACTCGCCGAGCCAGCGGCCCTGCGCGTCGAACCGCTGCAGCCGGTGGAGCGCGGCGTCGGTCACGTAGACGCGGCCGAAGGCGTCGACCGCCACGCCGCTCGGCTCCACCGCCTGCGCGCGGCCGCCCCCGCCCGAGGCCAGGGTGTCGCGCGCGACGAGCCTGAGCGCGAGCGTGTCGCGCGGCGCGGCCGGCCGCGCGTCGCCCGCGGTCAGCGCCGCCAGGAGCGTGAGGCAATGGACGAGGGACACGGGAGATCGGGCTCCCTTCAGCCCGGCTGGCCGGCTAGAACTTCGCGCGCACCCCGAGCCGGAACGCCGTGGGGTCGGTGCCGTCCACCGGGGCCATCTCGAGATTCCACGAGCGCGGCCGCCCGGCCGGGCGGCCCGCCACGCGCGCGGCGTGCACGGCACTCACGATGCGGTTCGCGATGGCGAGCGCCAGCGCGGTGTTGGCGCGCAGCGCCGCCCGCTGCGCGTCCTTGCGCTGCCCGCGGAAGCGGGTCTGGTCGGCGTCGCTGGCCCAGCTCCACGCGTCGCCGCCCCCCAGCCGGTGCGCCTCGATGTAGGCGCGGTAGCCGTCGTAGTCGGGATGCTGCGGGTCGCTCAGGTACAGGTTCGCCGCGTCGCGCGCCACCACCAGCCGGTTGTACTCGTCGCTGCTCGCGAACGCGCCCACGATGCGCCGGAACTCCACGTCGCGGCGCGCCAGGTCGATCCCCGCGAACAGCCGCGCGGTGCGCTCGTAGGTGTCGGTGCGCATCTGCTGCTGGAGGTGGAACGCGGTGAACGAGCCCCACACCCCGGCTTCCGCCAGCGCGAACAGGGTGGCCGCGGTCGAATGGCCGAGCGTGGCCTGGCCCCAGCCCGGCACCGTGAGCGAGCGCAGCAGGATGCGCGCGCGCTCGGCGCCGAGCGCGGCGGGCGGCGCGGGCGGCGCCTTCGGCTTCCCGCCGCGGCGGCGACGGGACGGGATGGCGAGCGGCTCCTCCCCCGCCGCGACCAGCCCGGGCGGCGTCTCGCGCCCGGCGCCGTAGGCCAGTCCCGCGGTCTCCCGCCCCACGGCGCTCCCCGTGAACGCCGCGGCTCCCGCGGCGCCGAACGCGCGCTCCGCCCAGGCGACCGCAGGGTCCTCGGGGCGCGCCTCGGCGCGCGCGTCCCAGGCCACCAGCACCGCGAGCGCGAGCAGCAGCGGGCCCCTCATCAGAACCTCCTCACCAGCGTCGCCACCAGCCCCGGGCTGCCGCCGCGCCAGGAGCTCTTGAGCTTGAGCTCGAGGTTGCGCTGGAGCGGCAGGTTGTGCATGCGCGCCGCGTGGAGCGCGTCCACCGCGGCGACCACGTGGTTCACCAGCACGCCGAACGCCGCGTAGCGCGCGCGCCGGGAGTGGTCGTGCATGCGCCCGCGCAGGTCGTCGTAGCCGGCGCGGGTCGCGGATGCGCTGCCGCTCCAGCCCGCCAGGTACTGCGGGTCGTCCGCGATCAGGTCGTAGAAGCCCTCGCGGTCGGCGGCCCAGATGCCCATGAGATCGTCGGGATCGCGCTGCGTGGCCGCCGCCCAGCGCGCGAACGACCAGGCGCTCGCGCTGTCCGTGGGCGCGCCCGCGTAGCGCTCCGAGCGGCCGCGGTAGTCGCGGGCCTTCCGGGCGTACACGCGGTTCGCGGTCCAGCCCGCGGCCTCGGCGAGCGCGAACCACACCGCGCTCCCCTCGCCGACGTAGGCGTGGCCCGCGCCCGGCAGGATCGCCGAGAGCGTGAGCGCCAGCGACTCGTTGCGCCAGTCGGGGACGTCTACCTCGACGTAACTGGTGTCCGTGGAGAGCCCCCACGTGCGCTCGATGGCGCGCTGCGCCAGCACCAGCGTCGGCCGCTCGGCGCCCGTCACCAGCGGCAGCGCGAGGTCGGCGCCCGCCGGGACCGCCGCGCGCGCGGCCGCCGCGCACAGCCCGCCCGCGAACGCCACGGCCAGGGCGAAGGCCCGCGTCATCGCAACACCGCCACGGGCAGCACCTCGGAGCGCGTGCCGCGCGCGCCGCGGAAGCGCAGGTGCGCGAGGTAGAGCCCGGCCGGCAGATGCCCGGGGTCCCACACCGCGACGTTGTCGGTCTGGAGCCCGGCGCGCGAGAACGACGCCACCTGGTGTCCCGAGGTGTCGAGGATGCGCACCTCGACATCCGCGGGCTCGGTGAGCGTGAAGGCGAACGAGACGGGGCGCCGGCGCGCCGGATTGGGATAGGCCTTGAGCGAGCCCGGCACCAGCGGTCCGGCCGCCGGCGCGCGCGCGACCGGCGTCGAGGACGGCAGCAGCGCCGAGGTGCGGCCCGGGTCGCCGCCCAGCATGGTCCACGAGGTCGCGACCGGGTCGCTGACCGGCGCCGGCAGCGCATACGCGTAGAGGGTCCCGAAACGGTCGGGCACCACCAGGTCGAGGGTACCGTCGCGGTCCAGGTCCGCGGCCACCGGCGCGCCCGCGGCGCCGCTGCCGCTGGCGAGCGGCCAGCCCTCGGGCATCCTCCCGTCGGCGCGCAGAGCGGCCACGATCCCGCTGCCGTTCATGCCGACGACCTCGCTCCTGCCGTCGCGGTCCACGTCGAGCGCGCGCGCCGGGCTCGCGGTGCGCAGGTCCTCCGGCGTGCCGCGCTTCGGCCAGCCCG
>ERZ1292640.1278-Hain-H43-02um-R1-1278-length-20858-cov-4_pt1 | contig 20858 bp, 14 predicted proteins | sample MGYA00564404_ERZ1292640 | MGnify/ENA primary metagenome ERZ1292640 (study PRJEB36523, sample SAMEA6512636) | groundwater metagenome | collected 2019-01-08 | study: AquaDiva: Metagenomics assemblies of 32 groundwater samples
GGCTCGTCGCGATGCCGTACTTCGCGCCCGACGCGCCCATCCCGATGACCTCCTGCGCGCCGAGGTTCGCGGAGATGAAGGCGAGCCCGGTGACCCAGGCGGGGATCGAGCGGCCGGAGAGGAAGAAGTCGGTGCTGGTGTGGATGTACCGCTTGAGCGTCACCCCGATGCCGAGGACGAAGGCGAAGTACACCAGCATCACGACGTAATCGATCCAATGGAGCGACGTGAAGTGGCTCACGGACGACCTTTCGCTCGATGTCGGGGCGCGACGCCGCTCAATGCGTGGCGGCCGCCGGCTTCCCCTTCTTCTTCCCACCGTGCTTCGGCCGGCTCTTGCCGAAGCTCTTCCGCCACCGCTTGCCCTTCTCCGTCTTCTTGTCGCCCTTGCCCATCGCACAGCCTCCAGCGGTTCAGGTCTGAGACGCGTTGCACCGGCCCGCGTCGCTGGCGGGTCGGTCGGCGAGAGATAGCAGCGGGGCCGCTCCGATTCAACCGGGGGCGCTGAAAGCGGGTGCTACGGCCCGAGCCCGACGCCGGCGAGGGCGTGCAGCGCCACGTTCGGCACACTCGCCCGCCCACCGGCCACGGGGACCCGCACCCACGCTCCGGTCACCTTCGCCTCGACGCCGAGGCGGAACGGCCCCGGCCCGTCCCAGCGCCGGCCGGCGGCAAGCTGGAGCGCAGGCCCGGCCAGGTGGTAGCCGCTGCCAAGCAGCGTGCGAGACCACGGCAGCGGCAGACCGCGCACCGTGTTCTCGGGGTGCGCCACGACGATGCCCGGGCCTCCCCGAAGCACGACGCCGTTCACGGCGATCGCCCGATTGACGAGCAGGAGATTGAACCCGTGCGAGACGTCGAAGCGCTGGACCTCGGTGGGCGGATGCGCGAGGTACAGCTTGTGGTGCACCAGCTCGATCTCCCACGCACCCGCGCGGTCCCAGCGCCCGATGCGCACGGCATAGTAGAGCGGCGGCTCGAAGGGCCGCGTCTCCCAGCGAGCGGTGAACCGGAGGTCCGGCGACCCCGCCTGTCGGATGGTGACCGGTGCAGGAAGGTTGAATGGCGCGCCAATCGAGACTTGGAGCGACCACCCGCGCTCCCGCGCCGTCCCCTGCGCCGTGATCGCCGGCGCAGCGGTCAGCGCCTGAGCTGCCAGCGCGAGAGTGGTGAGTGCGCAACGCACACGGATCCTCGGATCAGCGGGCCGGAACCGGCACCTCGCTCATCAACGCCAGCACGTTGTCCTCCGTGTCGCGGAGGAACGCGATCCACAGCTCGCAGGTCCCCATGGTCGCGGTGAGCTGGGGCTCTCGCATAGTACGCGACCGCGCGGTCGAGATCGTGGACGTTGATGGCGATCTGTCCGATCCGGTCGAGGCCGGAGCCGGCTGGTGGGGTGGTCATTCGCGCACCTGGGCCTGTTGGGGATGGACTTTGGGCTGCTTCACGAGCTCCTACCTTGTGTCGCGCTCCAGCTTCCGGCGCACACCTTCGCGCGAGTCGCCCTTCGAGCCGTCACCGAGTTTCCGTACCGGTATACGAGCTGGTGCGAAGCCTCACGGCCGGCGCGGAGGCGGCCCGAGGCCCTTCGCGGTCAGCCGCTCCGCCAGCAGCACCCGGACGAAATCCCGGTCCTTGTCCCGGAATGCGGCGAGCTTGCTCGCCGCGAGGTCGTGTCCCTCCAGGCACAAGCCGGTCTTGCCGTGCGTCCTGACGGCGTCGCGCACGGGGATGACGCGCTTCCGCCACCCGGGTGGCAGGCAGGCGGCCGCGATCGGCAAGCCGTACACGTAGAACCCGAACGTCTGGTGGAAGAGCGATAGCTCGCCGAGGCTCCCGTCGATGGCGTCCACCCGGTCGAGCTTGGTACGGGGGGCGACGTCCACCTCCACCGACTGCCGCAGCGCCGCCGGGGCCGCGGGGTATTGCCCCAGGATCGCCTGAGAGCCGAAGACGTAGACGGCGTCGTCGCCCGCCACGTCACACGCGGCGCGGATCGCGTGTTCCAGCTCCTCCCGGGTCACGGGGCGCCGGCCGCCGCGGCAAGGAGCGCGCGCCGCTCGTCGCCGGAGAGCACGGCCAGGAAGGGCGAGGACTGCCGGAGCCGGCGGCCCCGCGCGTCGTCCCGGACCAGGAACCGCCGCAGCCGCGCGGCGGGCATCGTGGCGAGGATGCGCCGCCATTCCGTGAGTTCCAGACGCTCCCCGGGCGACGCGCGCGGAATGCGCCGCGCCAGGTAGCGCCTGGCCTCCTCGACGAGCGACGGGTCGTGCCGAACGCGCTCGGCGAGGAGAGCGGCAAGGGCCAGCGAGCGCGCCTCCCGGTCGGCGTGTCGCGTGGCGCGGGGAGGCCGCGAAGCCCGCCGCGGTGGCCGCCGCGTGGGGGTGAGGTCGAGCGGCGGCGGTCCCAGGAGCGGGAGCGCCGCCGCCAGGTCGGCGCGCCGCGGGGCGTCCGCCGTCGCGAGGTCTGCGATCGTGAGGGCGCGCACCTCCACGAGCACGTCTCCGTACGCCTCGAGCGCGATCAGCCGCCGCTCGAGTTCCTGCCGTGCCCGATCCGCGAGCGCCGGCTCGACCAGCACGCCGATCACGAGGGGATCGCCGGGCCGGTCGGCGCCCGCCGCGACCGGGCCCTCGATCCACGCCGCCCGGATCGGCGTCGTGGCGCGCCGCACGGCCCGGCGGAGGCGCTCGAAGATGCCCTCGGCCCGCGCGCGCTCCTCGGCGAACAGGGCGGCAAGCTGCGCGACCAGCGGCCCGCGCGCCGCCCGCCGGTACTGGCGGTGGCGTGCACCGCGGCCGACCGCCTCGATCACGCCGAGGTCTTCGAGACGGGTGCAGACCCGTCCGACGCCGCTCGCCTGCAGCGCGGCGTGCCGCGCCAATTCCGCCACCCCGATCGGGATCTCCGACGACAGCACGACCCGCAGCACGCGGACGTGGGCCTCGGTGCCGAGGAGGCGGGTGAGCGGGTAGCGCAGCGCGCTCTGCGGGTGGCTCGTGGGGCGCACCGATCGGCTCCGTAGCGGGTCACCCCAGTATCGTCAGAAGATATTATAATGTCAAGAGCGACATTATTGTATCGGTAGCAGCGGGCTGCTCACGTCCGCCAAACGCGCTCCGGATCATCCGATTGCCCGCCCAGATGTCGCACGACTGTCGAGAAGTACAGATGGGCGAAGGCTCCGAGCACCTCACGAGTCGTCGCCTTCAAATGCCTACCAAATCACTCGGATCTCAATGGGTCATTCGTGCCGACTATAACTTCTCATAGACTTTCGCCTGCGTCACGAACTCCTACCTTGTGGTGCACTCCAGCTTCCGGCACTGAGCTTTGCGGGAATCGCCCTTCGAGCCGCACGCCGATGACCGAGATCTCAGCGGCACAGTATCCGACCGCGTGGAACGCTCTGGACGGCACGGCCAGCCTCGCCGCGGCCTCGGGGTGTCCGGCGGCGCGGCGCCCATCCGATGCGCCGGTCATCCGTGCGCCAGCGACGGCGGCGGCGTTCGCGCTGGCCGAGGCCTACGCGGCGGCCAGAACGCCCGCCGTGCTCGTGGGCCCGAGTGGCAGCGGGAAGTCCTACCTGGCGGAGTACATCCACCGCACCGGTCCGCGCGCCGGCCGGCCGCTCGTCGAGCGGACCGGCGCGGAGATCACCCCGAGCCTGGCCGCGGCGCAGCTCTTCGGCTACGAGCGGGCGGCCTTGGCAGCTCGCAACTGAGCGTCTGTGGCTGTTGGGAAGACCACACCTGGCCAGTTCCCCGACTCGGCACCTTCCGGTTCGGCGTACGCGATGTGCGTGAGGGCTTCGAAGCACAGTGCACCAAGTAGCACCGGCCGACCGCCGAGCGCGGTTGCGGTTGGCTCGCGCCGATCGAGGCAGTCAACAAGTCTCACAACCGCGCCATCCCGGAACGGAACGAACGCCTCCAGAATCGAGTCCATTCCTTGCAGCTCCCAAAGCCGCGTGGGCAGCTCCTCGTACCGACCGGGGACGGTGCGCAGGCGCTCGATTAGGGCGGTCATCGAGTCCACTTGAGCGGACCTTCCCGCGGCGCTCGGCGGGGTTTCGTCTGTTCGACTCGCGCCGGTACCGGTGCACGCGAGAGCGAGAAGCATCAAGCCGGGTGAGAGTCGGCGGGTTGCAGGCATTCGTTTCTCCTCACTGGCCGCTGATGGTCACGTGCACGTGATTCCCATGAAGGCGCATTAGCCGCAGCGTCTGTGCCAAGTTGAGCATCACGTCCGTACGGAATGCCATCCCGGGCGTGGCGACGATCTGAGTCCTGCCGTAGGAGAGCCGGTTCGCAATCTCGGCTCCAACCTGGTTGCCGATTGCGGCGGCGTATTCGCGTGGTATGTTCCTGAAGGCGACGAAGTTCACCTGGTTGATGTCGACCGCGCGACCCTCAGCGTGCCCGCCCACTACAGAGTGACCGCCTTCCCTGCCGGCTGAGATACCGAAGTCCGCACGCAGTTCCATCGACGCTCGGACGACCGCCGAGTACAGGGCTGGGTCGATCCCAGCGATGTCTGTGTTGTTGCTCGCGGTGTTGCGAATGTGCGTCGTTGCCCACCAATCCTGAACGTCCTGCTGGCAGTCATCCGCCGACGCGCTCTTGCCGTCACCACCCACATCCTCGGGGCACAGGCCGAAGGGGTCGCTGAAGTTCACCGGATCCCCCGCGGCGAACCCATACAGATTCAGCCCGCCCGCGAGCCCGATCGGATCTTGCTGCGTGAAAGAACGGACGGTCGCAGGCTTCGGCGGGCGGCTACGGGCGATCCGGCAGCGGCGCGGCCTCAACCAGGAAGAGCTGGGCAAGCCCGTGGACGTCTCCGATCGCGTGATCGCCTACTACGAGGCGCAGGACGCGCAGCCGCCCGGGGCGCTCCTGGCCGAGCTGGCCCGCACGCTCAAGGTCTCCTCCGACGAGCTGCTCGGCCTCAAGCCCGTCAAAGACGACACGCCACCGGGCACGGCGCGGCTGCTCAAGCGGCTCCGCAAAGTCGAAGAGCTCGCGCCGGCCGATCAGCGCGCCGTGTTCAAGCTCGTCGATGCGCTCGTGGCCACCCGGCGCCGCCCTGGCCGCAGCGGAGCTGCGTAATCAGAAGCGCCCGGCCGCACGGCCGGGCGCTCGGTGTCAATCCGCAACGCTCCGGAACTTCGACCTACTAGGCCGGAATTCGCAAAGCATCAATGAGGGCCTCCAGCAATTTCCCCTCATCGGTCGGTCGGTACTCGGCATCAAATCCGGTTCGTTGAAGACGATCAGCGACTTGCTCGAGAAGCGCTGAGCGGTCGGTCTCCGACAGGCCGACGGTCGAGCTATCGCGTAGCAACGCATCCTTCACCGAATCGGAGACTCGAAAGTGACGGAGCAAATAGTCGAGTTGATCTGTCTTTAGCTTCACGGTCACCACGCTGTTATGACTTTGCCTGCAGTATTGAGAACAACTGTGGCTTTGTCTCCGACGTATCGGAAGCTCACCCGGCCTGCTTCATCAACCAGCCGCACTGCGTCGGAATTCCTGACGGCCTGCAAAATATCGGCCGGTCGCACACCTCTCGTGACCACCTGATTGATCCCATGCCGCGTGAAGCCGGCTATTGTACCGAGAGCGCCCGGGCCCTCCGCAGCGACCGTCGCGTCCGCAGCGACTGCGGCACCACCGCCTGCAGCAGCGCCTGAAGCAAGTCCAGCCGTCGCGAGAGTGAGGCCAGTCAACGCCGCTCGCTTGCCATCTGAAACCAGCGTCGCCAATCCGCCCATCAAGTTGGCGCCAGCTCTAGCTACCCCAGTCGACCCGGCCGCGACACCAGCCCAGTGTTCAGCGGCTTCCTGTGCATGGCACCACGGCCACGGCGTGCACAGGCCAAACGGATCACTGAAGTTCACCGGGTCGCCCGAGGCAAACCCATACAGATTCAGCCCGCCCGCGAGGCCGATCGGGTCGCTCTGCGTGAACCGCCCGGTGCGGGCATCATAGTAGCGATTCCGCAGGTACTGCAACCCGCTCCCGTCGGTGCGCTGGCTCAGCAAACTCCCGAACCACGTCTGGATGGGGTTGGGATTCGGCAGCTCCCCATCGATCGTCGTGTTGCCGCCGGGCCAGTTGATCAGCGGGCACCCGTAATAGCCCTGGCAGCCGCGGGTGCTCTGGCCGGGGTAGCTGCCCCCGATCAGCGAGCCGATCTCGAAGTCGCCCTGGAAGTTGGCGTGCGGCGCCACGCCCACGGCGGCGGGCTGGCCCGCCATGCCCATCCGGTAGACCGCGAGCGGGGCATCGATCCCGCCGGCGTGCACGTAGCCCACCCGGCCCAGCATCAGGTCGTAGCCGGAGGGGTTCGTGCCGTAGTAGGTGTCGTTCTCCAGGTCCCAGGCCCCGGCGCTGTCGTGGCCGGGGGCCCGCAACTCGTAGAGCACCTGGGCGCCGTCCCACACCGTGCGCTCCACGGAGCCGCGGCAGTTGCTGTCGGTCGGCGCCGAGGCGGTGCAGCGGGAGCGCACCAACACCCGCCGGCCCAGCGCGTCGTAGCGGTACTCCTCGTACAGCCCGCCGCGGTCCGAGACGGGCCCGAGGCCCGTGTGGCGGTTGAAGATCCGCAGGCGATCCGCGGCGTCGAAGTAGCTCACCGCCTCATCGAGCTGCACGTCCCAGACGCCGCCCTCAGCGCGGTAGGGATTCGGCCAGCCGTAGGTCTGGTGGCTGTTGCCCGCCTCGTCGTACAGGGCGATGTGGGCCCGATTGATGAGGTAGTTGGTATCGGGCCTGTCCACAGGCCATCCGACCGGGTGCGGAGGCACTAGCTTGATCGAGTCGAGGCGGCCGGTGTAGTCGTCGAGGAACAGCCGCCGGTGCCGGTCGATGTACTCGTCGTTCATCCCGTAGGCGCGCTGCCAGAGCCGGTTGCCCAGGGCATCCACCGAGTCCTCCTCGAAGGTGGCGCCCTGGGTGAGGTTCTCGGTGTAGACCACGGCGCCCAGGGCCCCGTAGAAGAGGCGGATGCCGGCGGGGCCGTTGCCCGCGATGTCGCCGATGGCACCCGAGACCAGCCGCCCCTGGGCATCGCGCGTGAGGGCGTCGCCGCTGGTGAAGGGGCCGCTGCGGGTGGCCACATTGCCGTCGGCGTCGTAGGCGCGGCGCATCACGACGGGGTTGAGATAGGTACCGGGGTAGGTGGTGGCGGTATCCCGACCGGTGGAGCGATGCGCGCGAGCCCTGCGGGTCGGCGGCCCTATCACACCGACCTTCGCTGGCTACCCTCGCTGCCCCACCCCCTGCCGAGCGCGAGAGCGGTTTCCGCCGCTATCTCAATTGGCCCGCGCCTGGCAGTGAGAAGGCACACCGGCTGAGAGCGCCAACTGTGCCCAGCGACCGCCAACAAACGAAGCTCGCTTTCTCACTGGCGGCTCCTCCTCGCCCTCGTAACCGCTACAGTACTGCACGTCTGGGCGGCTGTCGCCGTCGAAGTCTGCTATCCGCTCCACTCGAAGGTACTCCGCGTCCTTCATGCTCAGAGGAGGAGACAACCGACTGGAGTCCCCACGAACCTCAACGACGAACAGGCTCGGCCCCCACTGGTCGGCCTGTCGCGGTTGTCGAGCCATGAGCAAATAGCGAGCACTCCCCATCCGATAGACTTGAGGCTCAAGGAGTCGCGCCGACAGATCGGGCCCCCCTTCTCGGCGAGCCGCGTCGATGAGGGCCCTCTGAACTCGGGCGCGCTCTGCAGGGGGCGGTGAGAAGTGCCACCGGACACCAAGGGCAGAATCCTGCGAGAACGCCCGCTGTGCTGCGAGGTGCATTCCGATGAGGCAGAGGGCAACGCGTGAAATTGCGCGTAGCATGGGATCCCCTATTGACGGTTCCAAGGCAGCGGGTTGAGTCTGCCGTCCAGGCCCTTCGGGGGCAGTGATCGCGTACGAATCTCGAAGTGCAGGTGCGGCTCCGTGCCGCGTGCGTTGCCGGAACTCCCGATGCTGCCGAGAGGCTTCCCGCCGGCAATCGATTGCCCCTTCTTGACGTTAACCTCATCAAGGTGGGCGTAGGCCGTGAAGGACACTATCTCTCCCTGGCCGTTGCGATGCTCGATCTCGACGAGGTTCCCGTACCCTTCGCGCGGTCCCGCCCAGGTGACGACGCCGTCGTCGGCCGCCACAACGCCATTCCCGAGAGGGCCGAGGATATCGATTCCCTGATGGGCCCTGGTTCCGTCATTCCGGACCATTCCGAAGCGGCCAATCTGGGGGTTGTCCGCCGATGTCCGGATTCCCCCTCCACCAGGAACCGGCAGCAGGCACGGTCGACCGGTCAAGCGCGGCGGGCACAGCCCGAACGGGTCGCTGAAGTTCACCGGATCGCCGGCTGCGAAGCCATACAGATTCAGCCCGCCCGCGAGCCCGATCGGGTCTTGCTGCGTGAAGCGCCCGGTCCCGGGATCATAGTACCGGTTTCGCATGTACTGCAAGCCGGAGCCATCGGCCTTGTTCGTGATCAGATTGCCGTACCAAGAGGTGTACTGCGTCGGCTCCGTGGACGTGGAGCCGCCGTCGGCTGTCCGGGTGTCCCCGGGCCACGGCGCCAGTGGACAATCGACCGCCCCCGGACAGACGGCGCCGCTCGCCAGCGTGCCGTAGGTGTAGCTCCCCCGCCAGTTGGCATGCGGCGCGAGGAAGTTCCAGGCGCCGGCATCGAGCCGCAGGATGCCCACCGGCTGGTCGATCCCGAGGGCGTGGGTGTAGACCGCCCGCCCGAACATGTGCGGCTCGGTAGCGGGCAGGGCGCCGCCGTCGTCCTCGAGGAACCAGGCGTCGAGGCTGTCGCTCCCGCCGCCGCGGATCTCGTACAGCACCTGGTCGCCGTCCCACACCGTGCGCTCCACGTAGCTGCCGCACTGGTAGTGGTAGCCGGGGGCCTGCGCGCAGGACGACGTGCGGCGCGAGCGGACGAACACGCGCCGGCCCAAGGCGTCGTAGCGGTACTCCTCGAAGACGCCGCCGGGGTAGGAGCCGGTCCCCAGGCCGAGGTGGCGGTTCCGCACCATCAGCTGCTCGTCCGGGCCGTAGTAACTCCGGCTCTCGTCGTGAAGCAGCAGGGCCGTCTCGGCGTTGCTCCCTTGCGTGTCTTCGCCCCAGGTGGCGTCGTTGTTGCCGCTCGCGTCGTAGCTGGCGTTGTGCTCGAAGCGGTACCACGCCGGGTGGCAGGAGCGCATCAACGGGCCCGGGATGCCGCACGGTCCAGACCCCAACACGCCTTGGGTCAACTGGCCGTTGTCGTAGGACCAGTAGCGCGTGCGGTCGCCGTAGTCGCCGATCCCCTGGTCGCGCAGCCAGGTCCGGTTCCCGAGCGCGTCGGTGGCGAAGTCCTCGAACCCACTGCCTCCCGTGATGCCCGCACTCCAGTTGAGTGCGCCGAGACCGGTGTAGGCGAGCTCAATCGCCCGATCCCCCGCACCCGGCATGTAGACGGAGCCGGTGACGACCCGATTCGTCGCGTCGTAATTGAGGGTGTCAGATGTGATAAGGCCCAGGCGCCACGTGATGCGGGAGTCGGCGTCGTAGCTCGACGCGATCGCGGCGCCACCGGGGGACGTGCTGGTGACGAGGCGACCGGCGTTGTCGTACGCGAACCGCGTCACGCGACCCAGCGGGTCGACGACGGTGTCCAGCGTGCCGGTCATGCTGTGGTAGCCGTAGCGCTGGAGGCAGACCCCTGAACACGGGGCGATCGGCGCCGGATGGTGGAGTTCGCGCCGGCGGCCATCCAGATCGTAGGTGTAGCGCAGGGCGTAGACGTGGGAGGTGGTGAAGTCACTGGACACCAGAGCGCCCCCGTGCCGGTCCCCCGAGCCGCCCGGGTACGGGGCGCTCGTCTCGTACGTGCGGGTGTACAGCGTGTCGGACGCCAGGAGCCCGCTCGGCGTGTAGGCCCGGCGCACCCACGCCCAGTTGTTGTCGGCGCGGCGCAGGTTGCCGGCGGCGTCGTAGTCGAACCACAAGGTGTCGACGCCGATGGCGAGATCTGGTCCGTCGCGGGTCGGGAACGTGTACACGCAGCCGCCGTACGCGTGGCAGTACGACGGGGCGAAGCTGACTTGCGGCAGGACCCGTCGAGTCACGCGATTCAGCGCATCGAACTGGGCCGTCAGCGTATAGCCGCGTGGGGTGAGCACGCTGGTCGCATTGCCAGCGCCGTCGCGGGTGTACGTGGTCCAACCCGCGCCGGTTTCGTGCTGGCGCGAGACGCGATCGAGATCGTCGTACTCCCACTCTGAGGGCGCCATTGCCCACAGCGGACCAGCTGCGTAGGCGTTACTGGAGTAGTAGCGGGTCGCACTGCGCAGGTTGCCGGCCGAGTCGTAGGCGTTCTCGAGTCGCACCGTATCGGCTGGAACAGTCCGCGCGTTCGGAAGGGTCGTGGCCGGACCGACGGCGATGGTGCGGATCACACGGTCCATCACGTCGTAGCTCGTGGACTGCCGGAGGCCGGTCGCCTTGACCTGGTTCGTGTCTGTCGCCTGCGCACCGGTGCCGCGCGGGCTGATGATGAGGGTGGCGCGGCCGATGGCGTCCCCGCGCACCAGCGTGACGAAGCCGAGCGGCGTCCTGGACAGGCTGAGGTTGCCGAGGAGCGAGTAGGCATAGGTCTCGGGCGGGAGACCAGGTTCGGTCACGGCCGTCAGCAACTTCGTCGTCGCGTCGTACGAGTAGTTCACCCGGCGCGCCGGATCGGTGCCGCGCTGCTCCCATTCGCGGTAGCCGTAGGTGGCGTTGTAGCCGAAGGTCGTGACCAGCCCGGTGGGCGAAGTGACTTGCGTCGGCGCGTCCCAGGTCGCGTGCCACTGGTAGCGCGTCAAGGCATTCTGGCCGTTGCCGAGCGGGTTGTAGGCGATCGTCGAATCGGGCAGACCGCGGCCGTTGTACCAGCCCCTGGTCAGCAGCCCGCTCGGCCCTCGCACCGCGGCGGCCAAGGCAGGCCACGTGGCGTCGTACGACACGGCCGTCTCCCGCCCCACCGCGTTGCGCACGCGCGTCGGCGCGCCGTGGCCGTTCACCCACATCCTCGTGATGTCCGCGACGTCGGTGCGCGGGCCGTCGATCATCGTGTAGGCGGAGTCCACCGGCACGACCGTCGCGAGGCCCTGGGTTTCCGCGAAGGCGAACGTCGTGGTGATGCTGAGCGGACGCTGGACCTGAGTCAGCCGCTGTGCGGCGTCGTTCCATCCGAAGGTCGTGACCTTCCCGCGGCGGTCCCTGCGGGTCGCGACCCGGTACTGGTTGACGCCGCTGCCGTAGGTGAAGCGCACGCGGTTGCCGTCCGGGTCCTGGATCGAGTCCACCTTGGCGCTGCTCGAATACAGAACCATCTGCCGGTTCCCCGGCGCGCTCACCGTGCTCAGCACGCCGTTGGCTCCGTACGTGAAGGTGTAGACGAACGGGGTGCCGAGCGTCGGCACCTTGAGCGAGTCGAGGGGGCCGGTGCCGCCGTTCCAGTAGAAGTCCGTGCGGTACCCCAAGCGGTTGATGGTCGCGATCTGGCGGCCCGTCGTGGCACTGAACAGCACCCGGAGACCGTCGGGCGCCTTGCGGACGTAGTCCACGCCGGTGCCGTCCAGCGTGTCGGGATGCTCGGGGTCCGCCGACGCGTAGAGGTTCGTGCCGACGGGGTTGTAGACGCGGGCGGAGCCGTCGCCCCCGACGACCATCCGCTGGGTGCCGAGCCAGTACAGCTGCTCGAGACCCGCGAGCCACCAGCCCGCGCCGAACGGACTGCCGGCGCGGTTCACCACCACGAGGGCGCCGGCCTGCGAGGCGTACGTCACCGACGCGTTGGGCCAGATGTACTTCATCTCGACGGTGATGTCGGAGCGTCCCTGGGTCCAGGTCTGGTCGTCTCCGGCCACGACCACGCGGCGCGTGCTGCCGAGCGAACCCCAGTGGCTCCCCGGCCACGAGGCGAAGCCCCGTTGCACCCCGCCGAGGTAGATGCGCCCTTCCACGGTCGTGGGCAGCTGGCTGCCGGACGGGCCGCTGGTCGGCAGCGTCACGTTCGCGACCACCAGCGGCTTGGGCCGCGCGTGCTGCGAGTTGTAGATCAGTGTCGGCGTGCGCGCGGACCCCAACGTCCGCACGCTCGGAAGGGTGTGCACCAACCTCAGGTCGCCGCACTCCGCTGCCGCGCCCGATCCGGCGGCGACCGCCACGCACAGACCGCGCCGGACGACGTCCCCCACTCCCGGGGCATTGCCGACGATGGTCACGCCCGTGGGCGGTCCCGCGGTGACGCTCACGTCGGTCCACGATGAGTCGGCGAAGGTGGGATCCGCGTTGCGCCAGGCGCGCAGGGTGATGGTGCCGGTCGCGCCGACCGCGCCCGAGGTGAAGTTCACCGTCACCGCCGTGCTCTGGCCGGCATCGAGCGCCACCAACGAGGTGCTCAGCGTGCACCCGCTCGTCGTGCCGGTGCACGTCCGCGAGACGTCGAAGGTGTCGCGGACCGGCCCCGAATTGTAGAGGGTGAAGCGCTGCGCCTGCTGCGTGTTGGGCCGGACCTCCTGGAACTGGGCGTCGGCCACCACGACGATCCGGCGCCGCGGATCGGGCCGCTTGTAGGTTTGCGGCGGCGCCGACCACAGCCAGGTCCGCGACCAGTCCCACACGTCGGCCCTCACGAAGGACTCCGGACTCGCGACGACGATCGTCCCCGTGGACTTGTAGAACTGCTCGTCCGAGACGTTGCCGGTGAAGCCGCAGGCGTGAGGGTCCCAGGTCAGGTCGAAGTTCGCGGTGACGTCCACCCCGTTGATCTGGATGCTCCGCGTCTCGATGTCGAAGAGCTGCGGCGGGTAGCCGCACCACGTCACGGTCACGACGAGCGACGTGTCCGCACCGAAGACGACCCGACTCGACGGGGTCATGGTGATCGTGGTCTGGCTCTGCGCGCGGGCGCGCGGCGGAGCGGCGAGCACGGCGAACGCCACAGCGACGCAGGCCAGCAGGATCACCCACGGGCGCGCGGCCGCCGAGGCCGAACGCGGGAATGGAGGGCTGGGCAACGGGTGCGGGCACGAAGCGGACATGGCGGCTCTCCTCAGGACGGCGGGCGGCGGGGCGCGCGCCCGCGACGCAGTCCCTAGGAGCATCGGGCGTGCCGGATCGCCCGCGGAGAGGAAAGCGTGGAGAGCCAAGGAGTTGCAGAGGGAGCGACCGTGCCGAGCCCGCCGGACATTCACACGGAGGAGAATGCCGTTCACGCGGAGGTGAATGGCACGGTCCTCGCGGTGCGACGCGGCCGTGGCGCGCGCTCCGGCCCGTCCGATTCCTCGGCCAGATGTTGCACAACTGTCGAGAAGTACGTCGGCCTCAGGAGACTGCGGACCTCCGCGAGCGCCAGCGCAGCGAGCAGATCTGAGGGTGAAGCGGAAACGCGGCAGGAACGCGAACCACGCGATGGAAGGCTACGGGCACCTCACGAGTGCTCGCCTTCAAATGCCTACCAATTCACTCGGATGTCAACGGGTCATTCGTACCGACTATCAGTAGTGTCCGGTTTATTCCAGCGTGATCGGCCGCAAAGTCAATTCTGATGGTGGTTTCCAAGGGTTCATGGGTGTCCACGATTTGAATCTTGCCGCGCCAGTTTGCGATGCTCCGGGCTGTGCACCACCCGGAGTGACGCATGAACGTGGGCAAGACGCTGTTTGCGCAAGTCATGGAGTTCGTGCCGTGGAAGACCTTCGGGCGCATCATCGCACGGCACCATGGCGATGCGGGGGTGCGCACGCTGGGCTGCGCCGACGTGTTTCGCGTCATGGCGTTCGCCCAGCTCACGTGGCGCGAGTCGCTGCGCGACATCGAGGTCTGCCTGACCGCCAATCAGGCCAAGCTGTTCCACATGGGCCTGCAGGCGCCGCCGGCTCGCTCTACACTGGCCGATGCGCTGAACCTGCGCGACTGGCGCATCTACCACGCGTTGGCGCAGCGGCTGATCGTGCGGGCCAGAGCGCTGTATGCCCACGAGCCGTCGGTGCTGGAGATCGAGGCGAGCGTCTATGCGCTGGACTCCACCACCATCGATCTGTGCCTGAGCCTGTTCGACTGGGCGCCGTTTCGCTCCACCAAGGCCGCCATCAAGCTGCACACGCTGCTCGACCTGCGCGGCGCGATCCCCGCGTTCATCCATGTCAGCGCCGGCCAGCTGCACGATGTCAATGTGCTGGACCTCCTGCCCGTGGAGGCCGGGTCCTTCTACGTGATGGATCGGGGCTACGTGGACTTCGAGCGTCTGTACGCGATCCATCAGGCGGGCGCCTTCTTCGTCACTCGGGCCAAGAAGGGCATGGATGCGCGGCGCGTGTACTCGGCCCCCACGGACCGATGCGACGGCGTGATCTGCGACCAGCGCGTCATGCTCAACGGCTTCTACTCGGCCCAGAACTACCCGGAGCATCTGCGGCGCATCCGCTTCAAAGATCCCGCGTCGGGCAAGACGCTGGTGTTCCTGACCAACAACACGCGCTTGCCCGCCTTGACGATCGCCGCGCTGTACAAGAGCCGCTGGCAGGTCGAGATCTTCTTCAAGTGGATCAAGCAGCACCTGCGCATCAAGCGGTTCTTGGGCACCAGCGAAAACGCGGTGAAAACGCAGATCTGGTGCGCCGTGGCCACCTACGTGCTGATCGCCATCGTCAAGCAGGAGCTGCATCTCGAGGCCTCGCTCTACACCTGCCTCCAGATCTGGTCGGTCTCCGTCTTCGAGAAAACCGAAATTTCATGCGCCTTGCAGCCCGATCGGGCACCGCCCGCTCCACCCATCGCCGCGAACCAATTGCCCTTGTTCGACTTCTGACCGCACACGACTGCCTACAGATCTTGCGCGTGTCGCCCTTCGAGAAAGTGCCCATGTTGCCAGCACTTACGACGACGGCCAGCACTTCTGGCGAAGAGCCTACGGCTAACTCGTTGCAGCTCGTCGACTTCAAACCGGACACTACTGACCGACTATAACATGTTATAGACTTTCGCCTGCTTCGCGAACCCCTACCTTGTGGTGCACTCCAGCTTCCGGCTCAGACCTTTGCACGAGGCCGCACACCGATGACTGACATCCAACCGGCACAGTCTCCGACTGCGTTGTACGCGATTGACGGCGAGACACGCCTCGCCGTGGCCTTGGGGTGCCCAGCCGCGAGGCCCACGTCCCACGTGCCGGTCATCCGTGCGCCGGCGACGGCGGCGGCGTTCGCGCTGGCCGAAGCCTACGCGGCGGCCAGGACGCCCGTCGTGCTCGTGGGCCCGAGTGGCAGCGGGAAGTCCTACCTGGCGGCGTACATCCACCGCGCCGGTCCGCGCGCGGGCCGGCCGCTCGTCGAGCGGACCGGCGCGGAGATCACGCCGAGCTTGGCCGCGGCGCAACTGTTCGGCTACGAGCGCGGGGCGTTCACGGGCGCGGTGCAGCGGTCGCGCGGCGCCTTCGGCGAGGCGGCGAACGGCACGCTGCTGCTCGACGATCTGCATCTGATGGAGCCGGAGGCCCAGGCGTTGTTGCTACGCGCCTTGAGCAGCGGCGGCTACCGGCCCCTGGGAGCGGAGCGCGACTGCACGGTGGGCTTCCGGCTCCTGGTGGGGCTGCGCGCGTGTCCGGATGCCCTGACGGCCACAGAGCTGCTGTTGCCCGATCTCCGCTACCGCCTGGGGCATTGCGTCATCCGGCTGCCTGCGCTCGCCGAGCGGCGCGAGGAGATCGGCCCGCTCGCCTGCGCCTTCCTGGCGCGGTGCCCTGCGGAGACCGAGGTGCCGGGTCCGGTGACGTTCGCTCCGGACGTGGTTCCCGCGCTGGAGCGGCTGCCGTGGCCCGGCAACCTGCGCGACCTCAAGGGGGCGATCGAGGCGGCGTTCCTGGTCGGGCGCGGGGAGGCCGTGGTGCGCCTCCGCCACTTCCCGGCCGACGTGCTACGGGGCCAGGCGTTTCGCCGCCACGGGGACGCGGCGGTGAACCGCCACGTCGTCGCGGACGCGCTGGAGCGGGCGCGGGGTCGTGCGTCGGAGGCGGCGCGGCTCCTCGGCGTGCACCGGAACACGGTGGCGCGGTACGTGAGGGAGAGCGCCCGGGCGAGGGCCGAGGGAGGGGGCGGGACCGCGGTGCCGGGGCCGTGAGGCCGCGGACGCTGAGTGGTCGGGAGATGGGTGTGCGACCTCTCGATGGGCACCGTCGGCACCGGCCTGCGACGCCGCGATGGCCGAGAGCTTCCTTGCCACGCTCGAGCGCGAGTTGCTGGGCCGGCGGTGCTTCCCGGCGCCCGCCGAAGCGCTGCTCGCCACCGACCTGTTCATCGAGGGCCGGAACGGCCCGCACCGTCGGCACTCCGCGCTCGGTCAACGGTCGCCGGTGGCCTATGAACGCCTACTTGGTGAGGTAAGCGACACCCCAGCCGCCATGTCTCCACGGCAGGCTCTTTGACAATCGCGTCACCGACCGAGCGGTGTTGACAGCGGCCGGCCCGGGCCCGACGTTGGGCACGGGCCTGGCGCGGATCCAGACTGCGGAGTGAGGCGTGCCCGGCACGGCCTGCGTTCGAACACTCGATCGCGCCAGGCTCCTTCCCACCGCTACCCCTCGCCCGGCCCGGCGCGGATCCGACAACCCCCTTGCGGCGTCGCTCCGACGGCCGCCGATCTAACACTCGATCACGCCGGGTTGTTCCCGGACGCTACAGCTCCAGCCGATGCGGCGTCCCCGTCAGTGGCCTCCTCCTTAGATCGACGCTGTCGATGTGCGGAAACCACAGGTACTCAAGGGCGACCTTGCCAGAGCCCATGTGCTCGACGGAGCAAAGCACAAACAGATCCGCGCCGTCTGGATAGCCAGCGTCGGAGGTGCTTCTGGCAGCGACAACCCGCCTCGTCGTACCCATACGGGCATCAAACAGGTATATGCCTGGCACCCCATAGACGGGACCGACGGCGTACACGAGTCCTCGATCGTCTGGCAGCCAGAGCAGATTGGCAACGTCCTCGGTGATGGTGAGAACGACCTGCCCCTGCCTACGGTTCATGATGTCGAGGCGCCTTAGCCCCGCCTCGGCGGTGCTCACCCGTGCGAGCAGCGTACCATTGGGCGAGCGCAGTGAGTCGGGGACGGAGTACGGCATGCAGGATCGTTGCCCAAGCGCCGCCGAAACGCGCGCCTCGCGCTTCTCCTGAGCGGACGAGCCACACGCGACGACACACGCGATCAACGACAGTACCAAGGTGGTAGTGTTCATTGGAACCTGAACCCGAAGAGGTCGAAGGCTCACGTGCAACCGATCGTAATCGACGTGATGCGGTAACCTGAGGCCATTTGCCGCACCGCATCGTCACTCACGCGGATGCAGCCCAGGGTGCGCGACTGCGGTCCACTCCCGCCGCCGTGAATCCCGATGCCGCGCTGCCGAGCGATGTCTCCGGAAGAGCCCACCGGGAAGAAAGCTGGGCCGAACGAAGCAGCGGGGCTGGGATTCAGCACAACGGGCTGCACCGGGAAGGTCCCGTTCGGGGCCGGGCCATTGGAGCCCACGACGTTGGCATCGCCGGTCGGATTCACCGTGTTGTTGCCGGCAGCCGTCTCATACACCTTTGCACCGGCTGAATCGAAGAGCTCCAATGTCCCTCTGCTGGAACAGAATGTTGCGGTCACCGTCTTCTTGGTCGAGTCAGCACCAGCCTCTTTAGCGCAGAGGCCAAACGGATCGGTATAGGCTGCCGGGTTGTTCCCGACATACGCGTAGAGGTTTGTCCCGCCCGCGACGCCGATCGGGTCCTCCTGGAGCCAGCGGCCGGTGCGTTGATCATAATATCGATTGCGGAAGTAGGACACATCGGGCACGTTGCCCGACTCGCCGGCCGAGGCGCCGAAGCCCTCGGCGTTCGCGATCGCCCCGCCGTGAATGGCGCGCTCGTTGTAGATCCAGTTGATCGTCATCCGGGCGTCGTACCCGTTCCGGTCCGTATAGGAGAGCAGCCGGCTGGCGCCGTCGGTGAGGAAGTAGTGAATCTGGCGGGTCCCAAAGCTCGAATCCCACGCCACCAGCGGCTCGTCGGGCGCGGCCCCGTGGATGATCCGGGTGCCCGCCACCCACGTCACCGCATCGCCATCGTGCATCGTACGCAAGCCGCCGCACACCTGCGCCCGCCGACCCAGCGCGTCGTAGCGGCAAGTGTCTCCTCTGTACAGATAGGCGCCAGAAATCGAGCCCTCCCCCAGCGACGGGTCGTTGCCATCCACTGGGCTCGAGTAGGCCCCCATGGAGTAGACGCCAGTGGAGGTCATCCGCCCCAGCGCGTCGTACCAGAAGTTGCGGTAGAGCGTCGGGTTCGTGAACGGCACGTCCTGGATGAGCTCCCCGCCAGGGTCCCGCGTGTGGGTGGCGATCGGCCACGGTGTGGAGCCGACCCAGTTCGTGTCGGCGATCACCCAGTTCGTGCTATCCCAAACGGTCGAGCGCAGGATCGCGCCGCCCGGTTGCAGCTCCTCAATCTTGTTGCCCGAGAGGTCGTACGTGTAGTCGCGTCGAATGCCATCGTGCATCCGCATCCTCGTCTGGCCGTACGGGTCGTACGCAAACGTGTCCACCTCGACGTGCTGGCCCACGTACTCGGCGATGGCGAGAGGCGATCCCACACGGTTGTAGCTGCGGTAGCGCTTGTCGACCTGCGCACTGTCATCGCTCGCGCAGCCGCCGGCGCAAGCGTGCGCCAAGGTGTAGATGCGCCGTACCCGGCCGTCGAGGTCATAGTACCACCGCAGCGTCGCCCTGTGCGGCGTCACCAGCTGGCTCCGGCGGCCGCCCGCCTCCCAGGTGTACGTCGCCGTGTCGTGGGCCACCACGGTCCCCGGGTAGTCGATGATGATCCGGTGCAGCTGCCCGAGCGTGTACTGATAGTCGAGTTGGAAGACCTTTATCCCCGTGCCCTCGTATGAGTTGTACCAGGTCCGGTGGTCGGCCAAGTTGTAGCGGAACTGCTGAGTCAGGGTGTTCACGCCGTTGATGGTCGAATCCCGCTTCAGCGTTCCTTCCCGGTAGTATTGCCGAAGGATCGAGCCGGTGCGGTTGGTGGCGCTCAGCAGCCGGCCCGCCACGTCGTAGGTCATCGTTACCGTGTCCCCGCGGGCCGACGAGCCCGTGTCACGTGCGGGGAAGCGCAGCTGCGTCAGGCTGCCAGCCGCGTTGTAGGTCCGCCGCACCACCAGGTTGCTGCGCGTGCGCACCGAGTCCAGCAGCCCGCTCGGCCCCCAATAGCGGTACTCGGTCGCCGTCTGCGTGGGGCTGAGGTCGCCGGTCTCAGCGGTCACGCGACCGGCGGCGTCATAGGTCCACTGGCGCGTGACGTTGCGAGGGTCGCGGAAACGGACCCGGTTGAAGTCGTCGTCATACTCGTTCCGGTAGCGCCGCTCTTGCCCTCCCACACCCAACTGAACCACGGAGTCTACGACGCCAATGGGCTGGACGAAGTACCGGGTCACGTTCCCAAGCGCGTCGATCACGGTGTCTACCTGAGTCGCCGCGTTGTAGCGATACCCGGTTAGGTGCCCCATCGGCGTGCGCGTCGAGTCCAGGTTTCCCAGCCCGTTGTTGAAGAAGCGTGTTTGCTGGTTCTGTGGCGGCGCGCTCGTGCCCCATCCCGAGACCGAGGTGTCAGTGTACGTCGGCACTTGGAGCTCGGTGACCGACTGCACGAGTCCCGCCAGCGCCCCCGTCTCGTACGCGAACTGGGTTTGGTGGCCATCCGGCGCAATGGCGAGCAGCGGCTGGCCAAGCGTCGTGTACTGGTAGCGGGCTACCACCCCCATCGGGTCGATAACGCTGTCCGGCGAGTCCTTGGTGTTGGGGTCCAAGTAAGTGTACCGCGTGGTCGCGACCTGGAATCCGCCTGTCCCATGTCCCTCGTGCGTGCTGTCCGACACCATCAGCAGGTTGCCACGCGCGTCGTAGGCCATGCCGAAGATCCCGCCGGCCGGGTTTCTCATCCGCGACACAAGGCCAGTGGTGGGGCTGCGGGTGATGGTCGTCGTGTCGTTGACCGCGCCGACAACCCTCACCGGCGCTCCCCAGCGATCCACCCAGAAGGTGGCGTCGTCGGCCACGTTCGGCCTCGCTCCGTACACGCGGGTGAACACGGTCGTCGTATCAGCCGCCGTAAGGGTTCCGCCCACCTGGCCGATCGCAAGCCCCCTCTCCTGCCACCACGAGAACACGGCCTCGGCGCTCTCCGAGGCGTTCAGAGGCACTCGCACCGTGTCGGCCGCCAGACCCCGCCCGTAGCGGTAGGTGGTGGTGTAGTTGCGGCGTCCCGTCCGCGAGACCAGCCGGCCCACGGCATCGTATCCGAAGGAGGTGCGGCCCCCATCGGAATCGTCGATGTAGCTCGTGGCATACTTCCCCGTGCCCGTGAGGTAGGTCCCCACGTACGGGTTGAGCGTCCGTCCAGCCGGATCCGTGATGTAGTCGATGTACTGGAGGCTCCCCTCGTAGGCCAGCGAGTAGGTCGTGCCACCGACGCCCGCCGGCGGCACCGTCACGCTCAGCAGCCGCACGTAGCTCGGGTAGCCGGGCGGGGCCCCCCAGTTGAACTGCGTGACCTGCCCTGCGCGGTTGACGGTCTGCGTATGCCGGCCCGCCGCGTCGAACTTCACCTGCACGCCGTGGCGAAGCGTGCGTGTGTACTGCTGCTGGGCAGCGTTGTATACCAACGTGTCCCGGAACACACCCGCAGCCCGTACCCACGTGTTCGTTCCACCCGGCCGGTACTCCGCCGCCGAGCCGTCGCCTCCCAGCCAGAGGATCTTGCTGCCCGACTGCCCGAGCA
>ERZ1292640.1046-Hain-H43-02um-R1-1046-length-22948-cov-7_pt2 | contig 20846 bp, 18 predicted proteins | sample MGYA00564404_ERZ1292640 | MGnify/ENA primary metagenome ERZ1292640 (study PRJEB36523, sample SAMEA6512636) | groundwater metagenome | collected 2019-01-08 | study: AquaDiva: Metagenomics assemblies of 32 groundwater samples
ATTGTACGATAGCGGGTCGTGATCACCGAGATTCAGCACTACTGGAACCACCGCATCCACGACCTGGAGATGACCGACCAGCCGGTCGGCACTCGTGGGTTCTTCGATGAGCTCGACGACTACCGCTACGACAAGCTGCGCTACCTGCCCCAGCTGGTGGACTTCTCGGCCTACAAGGGCCAGCGCCTGCTGGAAGTGGGGTGTGGCATCGGCACCGACCTGGTGCGCTTTGCCGGCGGTGGTGCCCGCGTCACGGGCGTCGACCTTGCCCAGACCGCGATCGAACTTGCACAGAAAAATTTTGCGCTTCACGGACTGCCGGCCGAGGAGCTGCGCGTCGCCAACGGCGAAGCCCTGCCGTACCCCGATGGCTCGTTTGACGTGGTCTACGGTCACGGCGTCGTCCAGTACACCGCCGACGCCGCGCAGTTGATTCGCGAGTGCCACCGGGTGCTGAAGCCGGGGGGCACAGGCATCTTCATGGTCTACAACCGCGTGTCATGGCTGAACGCGCTGTCGAAGGTGATGAAGGTGCCGCTCGAACACGAAGATGCGCCGGTGCTCGTGAAGTACTCCATCGGCGAGTTCAAGGCCCTGCTTGCGCCGTTCGCCGAGGTCCGCATCGTGCCGGAACGCTTTCCGGTGAAGTCGCGCCTGCACGGCGGGTGGAAGGGCCTGGCCTTCAACACGTTCTTCGTCGGCACGTTCAACGCGTTGCCGCGCGCCTGGGTCCGGCCGCTCGGCTGGCACCTGATGGCGTTCTGCCGGAAACAGCAATAATGACGATGCGACTACTGTCCGTGGCGCTTGCGCTGATCCTGTCCGTCGCGTGCGGCAAGGACCCGACGGCGCCTGACCCGACGCCTCCGCCCCCGCCGCCTCCGGTGGTGGTTGTTCCCGATCCCCCGACAGTGGCGTGCCCGTCGCCGGTGACCGCGTCGACGACCGGTACCGGGACGGCTGTGACCTATACGACCCCGCCGGCCGAGGGCGGGCAAGCACCGGTGACGGTCGCCTGCGCGCCCCCGTCTGGGAGCACGTTTGCGGTCGGGCAAACCGAGGTGCGCTGCACCGCGACCGATTCGCTGAATCGCTCAGGGTCGTGCGCGTTCCCGGTGACCATTTCGAGGCTGGCGACAATTTCGAAGGTCAAGTTCCTGGCGTTCGGCGACAGCATCACCGTCGGGGTCGTGGCCTCGGACAATCCGTCGCCGCCGCCCCCGTACATTCTCCGCAACGTGCCGAACGAGTCGTATCCGACGGTGCTTCGGCAGTTGCTGGCGGCGCGATACTCGTCGCAAACGATCACGATGATCAACGAAGGCAAGGGCGGCGAGAAGATCGTCGACGGCGTCGGGCGGGCGCAGAGCGCCTTGAATGCCAACCGACCGGAGGTCGCGCTGATCCTGGATGGCTACAACGACCTGTCAACCGGTGGCGAGGCGGCCATTGACCCGGCCATCGCCGCCCTCAACGACATCGTCAAGGACGCCCGCTTCCGCGGCGCGCGGGTCTTCATCGCGACCCTGACGCCGCCCATTCCCAATTCCAACCGCGGTATTGGCAACACGACCATCGCCCGGTTCAACGAACGGCTGAAGGCCATGGCCAGGGGTGAGAACGCGGTCCTGGTCGACCTGTATGCGGCGATGGCGCCTGACGCCGCCCGTTACAACAGTGCCGACGGCCGTCACCTCAGCATCGAAGGGTATCGAAAGGTCGCCGAGACGTTCTTTGCCGCGATCCAGGCCGAACTCGAGGTCAAGTAGAAAGCGCGTGCAAACGTGCGCAAGAGCAATTATTCTTGAAATATATTGCGCACGGCGACTGTCTTTGGATCGACCTTGTCGGTCCTCGTTGGCCTGACCTACGCGGCCTGGCTGACGATCCCCGGCTTCGAGGGCCGGGTGCGGAACATCATGGTGGCGCAGCGGCCGCCAGATCCCGCCTATTACCTGGCCCATGACCGGGGCGGCCACCTGGATCATCACGTCCTGTACCACGGCACCGATGCCGAGGCCATTGCCAACCTGAAGAAGGCCGACATTCTGTTCGTCGGCACCTCGCGCATGATGTTCGCGGTCCGCTCGCGGGTGGTGGCGCCGTGGGCTGACGCCCTGGGCGTGAGCTACTACGCGCTGGGCTTCGGCTTCCGTGAGGGCGATACCTGGGCCCTCGACCTCATTCGCAAGCACGACCTGCGGCCCCGGCTGGTCGTGGTCAACGTCGATGGTTTTTTTGGCCGCCCGTTGAGTGAATGGGCCGAGCGGGTCCGCAAGGACACGCCGTTTGGCGCCCGCAAACTGTCCTGGGAGGGCGAACTCGGCCACGAGACCCGTCGCTACGTCCACCGCGTGATTCCCAACTGGATCGACCTCTACGGCCGTCCCGGGTTTCCATTCGGCAACGAATTCATTGCCTATCGGTCGCGCCGGGACGGCGTCTGGGCGATCTCACCGTGGCCGGAGCCGACCATGCCGGCCAATAGCGCCGATTTTGGCGCGGCGGCGGTCGGCCCCCGCATTGGCGATCCCGCCCGCGCGTTCAAGGCGGAACTCGATGCGCGCGGCAGCCAGATGATCCTGACCTACGTGCCGACCCCGGAGGACGCCGGCGGCAACCCGGTGGCCCTCGGCGTCATGCTTGGCGTCCCGGTCGTCGGCATGGATGTCGACGGCCTGACGTCGCACGACGGCAGCCACCTGAGTGAAGAAAGCGCGGTGTTCTGGAGCCAGCGCCTAGTCCAGGACCTCACGCCGTACGTGGCGAGGCTGGGGCCGCGATGAGTTTCGTGTCGTGGGCGTTCGTGCTGCTGTTTGTCGCCGTCTTCGCGGCGCGGCTGACCATCGGCCGCCGCAAGATCGAGCCGGCCTACGTGGCCGTGCTCCTCGTCGCCAGCACGGTGTTCTACGCGTGGCACGTGCCGATCTACATCTTCGTGCTGCTGCTCAGTGCGGGGGTGGACTACGTGGCCGCACTGGCGCTCGGGCGGGTGCCGGTTGCCGAGCTCGTCAAGCGGCGGTGGATTCTGGCCGTGTCACTGGGTGTCAACCTCGGCCTGCTGGGCTTCTTCAAGTACGCCAACCTGCTGACCGATGCCGTGTCCCGCGCGGCGGGGAGCCTGGGCTACCCATTGCCCGCGCCCGAGATCTCGCTGATCCTGCCGATGGGCATCAGCTTCTACACCTTCCAGTCGATGTCGTACACGATCGATGTGTATCGCGGTGAGCTGGCGCCGCTCAGCAGCTTCAAGGCGTTCTTCCTCTACATCATCTTCTTCCCGCAACTGGTGGCCGGCCCCATCGTGCGGGCGGTCAATTTCCTGCCGCAGATGCCGCGGCCGCGCCGTCTCCGGCTGCAGGTTTTCTTCGAAGGCGCGTGGCTGATCATCGCCGGCTTCTTCCTCAAGATGGTGTGCGCCGACAACCTGGCCGTCTACGTCGACGAGTACTGGCACATGGGCTACGAGGGGCGCGCCAATGCGCTCTTCAACATCTGGCTGACGCTGATGTTCTCCGGGCAGATCTTCGCCGACTTCGCCGGCTACTCGAGCATCGCCCGCGGCCTGGCCTACTTGCTGGGCTATCGCTTGCCGGTCAACTTCAACGCCCCGTACGTGGCGGGCTCGCTCAAGAACTTCTGGGAACGCTGGCACATCACGCTCTCGAGCTGGCTCAGGGATTACCTGTATGTCTCGCTCGGCGGCAACCGCAAGGGCCGCGTGCGCACCTACCTGAACCTGATGCTGGTGATGGTGCTAGGCGGCCTCTGGCACGGCGCCGCATATACCTACATCGTCTGGGGCGCCATCCACGGCGTGGCGCTGGCGGTTGAGCGGGCGCTGGGACTGCAAGGGGACCGCGGTGCCGGACGCTTCGTCCCGGTGCGCCTGGCCTGGTTTGCCGTCACGCAAGCGGTGGTGTTGTGCGCGTGGGTGTTCTTCCGCAGCGACACGTTCGCGAATGCCAGCGCTTTCCTCGCGAATATTGCCGTCATGGACCTGATCATGCCGAACACCATGATGTGGGTGGGGACCTTGTTCCTGCTGCCGCTCGTCCTGCACCACGCCTGGGTGTGGGCGGAGGAACGGGGGACCGTGCGTCAGCTCACCCCGGCGGCGCGAGCGGCATTGGCCGCGGTGATGGTGTACGGCATCGTCACGCTCTACGCCGGCACCAGCGACTTCATCTACTTCCAGTTCTGACGGCAGGGATCGCCGACAGCGCCCGTGAGCGCTTCGGCGGCTGGTCGCGGTTGGCGACGATGATCGAGCGGGACTCGAATTCGGTGCCTTCCTCGCGCCATTGGCGCAGTTGCTGGCGGAGTTGCTGGAGGGCGTTCTGCTCGCTGGCGGGGAGGCCCTTCTCGTCGAGGCGGTCGATCACGGCCAACTCGAGGTCAGCCACGCCCTTGCCAGCGTCGAGGGCCAGGAATCCACGGCCATCGGCGAGGGGAATGATCGAAATGCCCTTGAGGTTCTGGAACGGTTCCGGCTTGACCAGGATCAGGGCGCGGTGACCGGGGAGCTGCACCAGGTCGGCCAGGTGGTTCTGGCGCCGTTTCTCGGTCTTCAGTGACCGCTCGTGCAGCTTGACGACGGCCCAGCCGAGGTCCGGGTCAATTGAGCCCAGCCATCGGACCGCGTCGTCCGGCAACGTGAGCGTCACCAACTGGGCAGGGCGGCCGAACTTCAGCGGCCGTCCCCGTTTTCCGACCTTCGATGGACTCATGGGGGGGCGGGAGACTGCCCCAGAATTATTACCAGAAAACGCCGCGGAGTCACCAACGAACCCGTGAAGTGCCAGGATCCCCCTCTGGGGAATTTCCCTAAAACAAATCAGAGCGCGGCTGCGGGCGGGGCCACGGGCGGCGCCGGCGGCAACACCGGTGGGTGCCCGTGCCGGCGCTTCTCCATCGAGGCACGGACCAGGAAGCGCGCGTACGGCACCACCTGCTTGATGGCCGCGACGTTCATCTGACACGGGCTGAGGCAGGTCGGGCACTTGTGGTCGCGAATCTCGCGGCGGTGGGCCTGCGACGACTCCCGGAAGTAGATCGCCTCGGCGTCTTCCTTGGTGACGTTGCCCATGATCTCGCTGTTCTCACAGAAGAACAGGTCGCCATTGGGGTTCAACATCACGCCCTGCGTCTGGAACGGGCAGGGGGCGGTGCGGTGATAGCCGTTGGCAATCATGTCCGCGTAGTGCATGTAGATGTAGTTCTGGCCGTCGAGCAGCGGGTCCTGCCGCACGCGGTCGAGGAAGAACTTCCGCATGGTCTGTTCTTCGGCGCCCATCGGCTTCAGGCCGGCTTCGAGCTCGCTGTTACCGAGCATGGCGTCGGTGAACCGCACCATGTTGAAGACGATGTCGAGCTTTTCCTTCTTCGCCCAGGCCAGGATGTTGTCGGCGTCTTCGAGGTTCTGCGAGAAGATGGTCGATGAAATCCCGAAGTTGAAGCGGTGCGTCTTCTGCAGCGCCTGCATGGCGGCAATGGTCTTGCCGGCTTTCTCGAAGGCGTTGCGCACGTTGCGCACCGAGCCGTGCATTTCGTTCACGCCGTCGATCGACACCCGCATCGAGAAGATGATGTTGCGCTCGTTGCAGAGCTCGACCACCTTGGTCAGCATCGGGATGGCGCGGTGGTGCGTGATGCCGGTGGTGTTGAGCGTCAGCTTGCGCAGTTTCGGGAACTTGTCGATCATCACGCGGCAGATCTCGACCATGTCGTTGCGCGTGGTGGGTTCGCCACCCGACAGCGACGCGTTCTCGATGTCCTTCCACAGCGGCGAACTGAACGCCTTCTCGATCTGCTCGAGCGTCATGTCCTCCTTGCGATTGCCGCGCGTCCAGTTACTGCACATCTCGCAGCGGGCGTCGCACACAAACGTGCAATGGAAGATGAAGACCGTGGGGTGGAGCGGGGTGTACTTGGCGACCATGCCGCGAACCAGGTCGCGGGGGGCGCTCATCGCCGCTTTGGCGAGATACTTGGCAGCGTAAACCTGAGCCATGCTAAGTACAAGATTCTACAGGATTTCTTCGAACCTGCCTAACGGATTGTCCCTACGGCGTTTGGGGGGACGGCGGCTGCCTCAGCCACAGCAGCAGCCCAGGCAGATTGCCCGCCAGGCCGGTCAGGATGATGAGCGTCGACAGCGCAAACGCCGTGCTGTCGTCCACCCCGACCGGGCGCAACAGCCACACGATGGCAGCCTGGGGCACGCCAAGCCCGCTGATCGAGACCGGCAGCAACAACATCAGCAGCCCGACCGGCATGAACAGCAGGAAGTAGCCGAAGGGCACGGTCAGGCCGAGCCCGAGGCCCAGCAGGTAGGCCTGGGTGATTCGCAGCAACTGGACCACCACGGACCACGCCATCACATGCGCGAGCACGCCGCGGCGATTGCGATACCGGCTGACGGCATCGGTCAGCCGCAGCACCCGCCGCGTGATCGAGCGGTCGTGACGATGGGTGGGAACAATCCAGCGCAGCCACTGGTCGGCCCAGAAGGCGGCCACGCACCCGCTGCCGACGATCGCCACGGCAATGATCAGGCGCCAGTCGCCGCGGCCCTCGGGCGCCCACGCCACAAGGCCGGCGACCCCCATCAGGACCAGCGACAGCACGCCCAGCACTCGATCGACGGCGACTGAAGCGAGCGCTTCGCTGCCGGTAGTCGATTCGCGGGCGAGACCGTACGCCCGCGCGGCATCGGCGCCGACGCCGGCGGGCAGAAAGCTGCCGACGAACGAGCTGACCAGGAAGAGTCGCGTCGCATCGGCGACGGTGATGCTGATGCCGCTGGCGCGCAGCAGCAGGAGCCAGCGCAGGATCATCACCGCCCGATCGACCGCCACCAGGACGAGCACGCCGGCCAGGTGGGGACGGCTGATTGCGGCCATGGCGCGCGCCGCATCGCCCATGTCAATGCGGGTGGAAAGGTAGGCGAGGATGGCGGCGGTGACCACCAGCCGAACGAGTGTCGACCGGGAGGCGCGGCCGACCAGGTCAGTGACGCCGTTCACCGTGCCAGCCGCCCCGCGGAGCCCACCCCACCGCGCAAAGTCCGCGCGGCGGGGACCCCGGAGCGGGGCAAGACGAAATAGCCCCGAGCGAAGCGCAGCGCCAGGATCATCGCGAAGCTTCGCTCGGCTTCCGGGCGATGAAGGTCAGCGTTTCGAACAGGTTCTTGCGAATCTTGAAGAGCAGGTCGACCGTTCCGGTATGGCGTGACAGCGCATCCATCCCGGGGATGTTGACCAGCAGGGCCCCGGCGGCCAGCAAGTCGCGCTTCACGCCTGTGGCCATGCCTATGCCACGCTCGATGTACTGGATCTCGAAGCCGCCGTCGTTGAACAACTGCTTCACGCGCCGCTCCGTGGTTACGAAGTTGTGCGTGTAATCCACGTCCCAGAAGAACGTGCGTTCCTTCAGGTAGTCGGGCACCACCACGAACAGCACGCCGCCCGGGCGCAGCGCGCGCAGGGCCTCGGCGGTGAAGGCGCGGGCCGCGTCGATGCCGCTCATGTGCTCGAGCACCTGGTCGGCGTAGACCACGTCAACGCTGGCATCGGGCACCGGAATGGGCGGCGCCCAGGATTCAATGACCCGCAGGCCCTTTTGCCTCAGGACCTCGATCAGGATGGGGCTGGCTTCGATGGCGGTGTAATTCCAGCCCGCCTCGACCGCCTGCTCCGCCAGGGTGCCGTGGCCCGGCCCCACTTCGACCATGTCGCCAGGCGCCGACTTGTAGCGATGCAGCAGCCGCAGCCGGTGTTGCTCGATGCGACCGCGCCGGGAGCTGCCGTAGGTGGTCAGCTTCTTTTCGGAGAATGACTTGTAGAACGTTGAGGGTTCAGCCACCGGTGTGTGAGTGTACATGATGAGGGGGTGACCGCCGCAGCGACCACCCCCTCGATTGTTTGTCTCAGTTCCCTGACCGCGTCAGTTGGGCAGGAACCGCAACGAGCCGCTGCCGGGCGAGTACACGTTCTGATTCGACGGCAGCCGACCCAGGTAGTCCTGGTGGAAGTGGTAGCTGTTGCCGCCGGCGCCGCTGATCAGGTCCCACGCCTCACGCGTGTTGCAACGCACCAGCACGTCGTCTGACGGCGGACGGCCACCGCCGGCGTCCTTCACGCACCAGTTCGAGTCCGGACCTTGCGGGTTCCACCGGGCGTGGCCGTAGTGAATGGCCGCCACCGCGCCGAAGATGAAGTTCACGCGGTAATCACGCGACGAGCTGCCGCCCAGGTTGAAGCGGCCACCGTCGTGAATGCCGACGATGATGAGGTAGGCCTCCTGGAAGCCGATGCTGCGCGCGGGGCCGATGGTGCCGTTGTTCGTCGTCGTAGTGGGCGCGGTCACGATGACCGGCGGCAGCGGCGAGAGGAAGTTGCCCCACACCGACCAGGGACCGCGCTGGCTCTCGAGACCGGCACGAATGCGCCAGCTGTACGTGGCGTTGTAGGCGAGATCCACGCCGATTTCATGCGAGCCGCTGTTCGGGGTCTCGCCGACGGCCACCGTGTAGATGATCTTGTCGGTCGCGTCGACGACTTCAATCTCGTAGAAGAAGCCGATCGGAGTGTGCTTGCCGGTGGAGTTGGTCCACACCAGCGTCGGCCGCCGCTTGTCGACCCGTTCGCTGTCGAACGGCGACACCAGGCCGGGCGCCGTCACTTTCAGCGTTGACCCGTCTTCATTGTCGGCGGTAGTGCCTCCCGCGGCCGCCGACGGAGAGGTGGGGGACATGGGGGTTCCCGTGCAGGACACACCCAGAGCGACGATCGCCGTCATGGCGAACACGGACACGTACTTCATCAAGTTCAGTTCTCCCTTAGCTCCCCGAAGACACCTTGCGCATCGCCGCTGGGAGACGGTGCCTTGCGGAGCAAACCCGGCGATTATAGCAAAGGAACACAAAAATCCTAAGCTCAACTGCCAGAACGTGCCTGTTTACTTCAATTTAAGTGCCATTCACAGACTTGCACCGTGTTACGATACGTCCGTTTGGGTCTTCCCAGGACCCCCTAGATTTGGAGCAAAGGATACGATGCGAAAATTCGCAGTGCTGATGGTGTTGGGTTTGACGGTTGCCGGCGCACGTGAGGCGGCCGCGCAAGGGACGCCGGCCGACCGCGTGTACTTGAACATTGGGTTCGGTGTGGAATCGGGTTCGACCGATTCGGCCGACACCAAGCAGTACACCCTCTACGACGAGACCGCGACCACAACGACCACCGCGCCCTGGACGTCGGGCAGCTTCTTTGGCGGCGGCGCGGACTTCCGGGTGATCAAGAACCTGACGGTGGGCGTCGCCTACCACCAGGAGACGAACACTTCGGACACGGCCATCACCGGCAACGTGCCGCATCCGATTTTCTTCAACCGCCCGCGCAACTTCACCGGATCGGCCACTGGCCTCTATCGCCGTGAGAATGCCACCCACGTGAGCATTGGCTGGATCGTACCAATTGGCACCAAGTTCGACCTGCTGGTGTCGGGTGGTCCGTCGTTCTTCCGCCTGGAGCAGGACGTGGTCAGCGACGTGCGGATCATCGAACGCGGCGGCGCCTTCACCGAGGTCGGCCTCGAACAGCCGACCGTCGTGACGCAGAAGCGCAGCGCCAACGGCTACAACGTGGGCGCCGACGCGACCTACATTTTCTGGCAGAACGACTCGGTTCGCCTCGGCGGCGGGGGTTTTATCCGTTACTCGGCGGCCAAGACCAACGTGCGCCTGCTCGTAAGTGACCTCGACACGACCGTGGGCGGCGTCCAGTTCGGCTTCGGCGCACGCATCCGCTTCTAGTCGCGGCGCGACGCAATTCGACAAGGGGACAGGCCTTCGGGCTTGTCCCCTTTTATCTTGTACGGGGTTTTTGCAGGTCGACCAGCACCAGCCCGCCCGCCGCGGGCGGCAGCGGCACCGGCTCGAATCCTTCGAGGTAGAACTTGATGTCATCGCGCTCGGTGAGCAACTGGGCGCCGGGCGAACTGGCAAAGTACTTTGCGCCATACCTGGTGCGCAAGTTCTCGATGACCTTGGGCGAAATGGTCGAGAAGTCGAAGGTCCAGCCCTGGCGGCGGGCGAAATAGACCATCATGGGTGAGTTGGCACCCTCGGCGCGGTAATCCACCGTGATGATCAAGGCATCGGGCGGCACCAGGCTCTGCACCACGATGCCGTGGGCGACGAACCGATCCGCAAGGTTCTTGGGCCGGTACATTGAAGGAATCACGTTCGACCCGCGGAAGGCCATGACCGACGTCGCGCTTACAGCGATGGCGACCACCACGACGCCGACCGGTAATGGCGCGTAGCGCTTGAGGAACGCCCCGTCGAAGAACGGTGCGGCGGCGACTCCAAAGAGCAGCGCGAGCGGCGGCATCATGGGCATCTGGTGAAACTCGTGCCGATACTGCCCCTCGACCGACACCGCAATCAACAGGACGCCCGCCAGGATCCAGAGGCCAACCACGCCGGCACGGCCCGACCGCCAGAGGAACGCCGCGCCTAATAGCACGCCAAGGAAGCCGGGCGGGGTCAGGTGGAGCCCCCAGAACCGGTCGACCATGTGGAGCCAGAACTCGCCGCTGAACAGGCGTTCGCGGGTGGCCCAGTGCGAGATCGATCCGTAGAACACGTCGGGGGCAACGTCTTGCGGATAGGTGCCCGACGGCCGGAACACCGCCTGCGTCAGTCCGGTCTCGAGATAGATGCGGTCGGCGTACCAATACCAGCCGAAGATCATGGCCAGCGACGCCGCAGTGCCAAGCCACAACCAGCGGTCGCGGAACGTGCCCCACCCAAGGCGCGCCACCGCCAGTCCGCCGATGGGGCCGAGCACGAGAATGGCCGGCAGCTTGATCAGGGCAGCGAGTGCCGTGACGAGCGACGCAACGGCGGCCCGGCGTGCGGTCGGTCGATCGAAATACCAATCCCACGCCAGTACGGCGCCAACCGAGAAGGTGAGCATCGGCGTGTCCGACAGAAACGAGCGGCCGAAGTAGACGACGCTCGGCGACACCGCCATGATCAGGGCCGCGGCCCGTCCCGCCGGCCGTCCGAACAGGCGCGCGCCAAGCAGGTAGGTCAGATAGACCGTGGCCAGGGAGAAGGTAATGGCCACCAGCCGCGCCACCAGTGCCAGTTCGCCCGTCACCAGCCAGGCGAGGGCCGTGAGGTAGTGAAGCAGAGGGAATTCCATGCCGACAACGCCGTTCAGGCCGCCCCACGAAACCCGCGGGACGAACGGGTTCATGACGCCTTCGGCAAAATGTCGGGTGATGTCGGCGTTGGTGACCTGGCGCCAGCTATGCGCGTCGATGAGCGGGATGTCGACGCGGTACAGCCGAAACGCGGCGGCAAGCAGGACGATGAAGAAGGCCGCGAGGTCGAACGACGAAAATCGTCCGGCCTCGCGGTCAGTGTTGGTCACGCCGGGCTACTTTATCACCCGGCCGCGGCGCTTACGGCAGCGCCGAACGCGGCGGTGGGTAGACGTTCTGGTTGCTGGGCAACACGCCAATCGGGTCGACATGCCACGAGTAGCCGTTGCCGCCGGCTCCACCGATCAGGTCGTATGAGTCGCGAGTGTTGCAGCGGACGATTACGTCGTCCGAGATCGGCCGGCCGCCGCCCGCGTCCTTGATGCACCAGTTCGAGTCCGGTCCCCGCTGGTTGAAGCGGCTGTGGCCATAATGGACCACCGCGACCGCACGCATGAAGAAGTTGATGCGTGTCTCACGCGACGAACTCGACCCCAGGTTCCAGCCTTCGGCGTCGTGCACGCCTTTGATAATCTGCAGGGCCTCATCCGCTGAGATCGTGCGCGGCCCGCCCACGGGGCCGCTGGCCGCCGGTGGCGCGCTCGGGTTGCCCGGTGACGGCGTGGGCGTCGGCGGAGGTGGTGGCGCCGGGGTGCGGAACGACATCGTCGACGAGTAGTTCGACTGTATGGTGCCGTCGGTGCCGAAGACGCGCCAGTAGAAGGTCGTGTTGTACGGCAACTCGCCGAGCGTCATGGTCGTGGTGCCGTTGCCGGGCGTCGCGGTGACCAGGGCCGTGATCGAGCTCAAGTCGGGTGCCGTCGAGACTTCAAAGCGGTAGACGACGCCGGTGGTTCCCGAGATGGCGCCGTTGGTGACCCTGAACTCGGGCTTGTTGGTCGACAGCGTGCCGGTGGGCGCGACGGGGGTCGGCGGATCGATCACGACCGGCGGGATCACCGTGAAGGTCGAGACGGCAGAGTAGGGGCCCGTGTTGGCGCCGTCCTGGGCGCGCGAACGCCAGTAGTAGGTGTAGCCGGCACCCAGCGGTTCGGGCAGCCGGTAGGTGGTGCGGCCGCCTTCGCCGGGCGTCAGGCGATCGGCGGTGTGGACAATTTGCTGGAATCCGGCGTCGGTGCCGACTTCCACCTGCAGCCACAGGGTGCGGACGCCGCTCGATCCGGCGTTCTCGATCAGCAGCGTCGGCGGCTCGGAGCTGAAGGTCAGCGTCGTGCCGGCGCCGGGTTCGAGCGGCTTGGGCGCGGTGATCGCGACCCCTGGAATGGGACCGGCCACCGACGGCGCCGTCGGGTTGGCACTCTTGGCGGCTTCGCAGGCGCCAAGGCAAACTGTTGCAGCAAGGGCAATTAGCCCTCTCAAGGGGTAGAGTCTCGACATTGCGGGGTTTCCCTCAGCTTGAGATATCGGTCACAACTTCCCGCGGCTTTACACCGCGGCATTACCTGACACGTTCCGGCTGCGGACTCGCTAGGTCGAGCGCCGCCTGAGGAACATGAATCCACCGACCAACGACAGACCCATGACCAAGCCCGTGGACACGAGGGAGAGTGCCACGGCAGCGTCAATTGGGAGCCCGAACCGACGAAAGAAGAACGCAAACACGGCTTCGCGAACGCCGAACCCGTTAATGGAGAGCGGCGCCATCTGGACCGCCAGGCTCACCGGGATGAGCACGGCACCCAGAAGAATCGGAAGTGGAACTGCCAACCCTTGAGCAGTGAGCAAATAGAAGGCCACAACCGTGATCTGAACGACAAGTGCGCCACCGAAGGCGCCGGCCAGCGCCGATGGGGCTTGTCTGAAGCGAAAAATGGCATCTTGCAGCCGTTGCGCGCGCTCGTCGACCCACGGCCGCTTCAGCAATCGCAACGGACCGAGCAGGTGGGCTGTCAATTCCGGTATCGCGATTACAGGAATGGCCAGCAGCACCCCGGCCGCCACGACGATCCACAACCACCGCGCGCCGGGGACGTGAATGCCCACCAGCGACGCCGCGAACGCGCCAAACGCCGCGACCAGCACCAACGCGGTGAGGCCAAGCGCGCGATCGACCAGCACGACCGTGGTGGCGAGGGTCTTGGAACCCGCCGCCCCGGCCGTATCGGCAATGCGGATGACATCGCCGCCGATATTGCTCGGCAGGAAGTTGTTGAAGAACAGGCTCACCCAGATCGATTCGTTGAGCGTGCGGGTGGTCACGTCGATGTGTTGCGCGCGCAACAGCCGGTGCCAGCGCCAGACCGATACCGACTGCATGAAGACGAAAGCGGCCAGCGCCAGGACAATCCAGCCGACGTTCATGCCGCGCACGCGCTCCCAGAGCGCGGCGAGATCAATCGAACGCAGCACGAAGTACAACAAGGCTGCGCTCACGACGAGACGAACCAGGATCTTCAGCAAGTGGGAAGGCCCTATTCTACCCTAACTGCATTAGGCTCAGTTAGATATAATGACTCGTGCGCATCCTGATGCTCGCGCCCGAGCCGTTCTTCGAGCCGCGCGGCACCCCGTTCAGCGAGTACCACCGCATCAAGACGCTCGGTGAACTCGGCCATCACATCGACCTGGTCACGTACCCGATCGGCCGCAACGTCGAGCTGCCAAACCTGCGCATCTTTCGATCGCTGCGACCGCCGTTTGTTCGCAAGGTCCGCATTGGGCCGTCGCCGACCAAGATCCTGCTCGACGCCCTGATGTTGTTCACCATCCTGCGGCGGGTGGCGGCCGACAAGTACGACGCGATTCACTCCCACGAAGAAATGGGGCTGGCCGGCGTATGGCTGGCGCGGTGGCTGGGCATCCCGCATCTCTACGACATGCACTCGAGCCTGCCGCAGCAGCTCAGTAATTTCAAATACAGCCAGTCCGGCGCGCTACGCCAGTTGTTCACCTGGGCGGAAGACCAGATGGTGCACAAGTCTCAGGTGGTGATCACGATCTGCCAGGAGTTGCAGGACACCGTCACCGCGATGGGGGTTGGCGAACGGTCGCTGTTGATCGAAAACGTCATGGGTGGCGACGTCGACGATCCGCCCAGCCGGACGCCGGCGGAAGTGCGCGAGGCGTGGGGCATTGCCACCTCGGCGCCGCTGGCGCTCTACACCGGGACCTTCGAGGCCTACCAGGGCGTCGACCTGCTGATCGATGCGGCCGCAATCATCGCCGCGCGGCGGCCCGATGCGCGGGTGCTCGTGGTGGGTGGCGAGCCGGCGCAGGTTGAAGCGGCGAGGGCGAAGGCGGGCGCGCGTGGCGCGTCGGCGGTGATGGTTTTCACCGGCCAGCAGCCCGCGAAGGAGATCCCGGGTTTCGTGCAGGCGGCCGATCTGCTGGTGTCGCCACGCATTCGCGGCACCAACACGCCGCTCAAGATCTACTCGTACCTGCGATCCGGCAAGCCGATCGTCGCGACCAACCTGTTGACTCACACGCAGGTCCTGACGCCGGAGATCTCGAGGCTCGTCCCGCCCGAGGCCGAGCCGTTCGCCCAGGCGGTGCTCGAGTTGATCGAGCAGCCCGACAGGCGGGCGCAGCTGGCGGCGGCCGCGCAGGTGGTCGCGCAAGACAAGTACAGCCGCGAGTCGTACGTGCGCCGCACCGCGCAGGCGTACGAGCGCCTTGGCGGCGACAAACCTCTTCGTGGCGACAAACCTTCAGGTTTGCCGTCGTCCGCGGAGCTGGCTAAGCGGTGAAGGTCCTGGTCACCGGCGCGACCGGATTTACGGGCGGCCACCTGGCGAAACTGCTGGCGGCGCGTGGCGACGACGTGCGCGCGCTGGTGCGGCCGAAGAGCCGCGCCCGGTTCGATCGGTCGCCACTGGCGGCGGCCGGGGTGCAGGCTGCTGAAGGCGACCTGACGAATGCCGCATCGATGCGGCGCGCCACCGAGGGCGTGGAGGTCGTGTACCACATTGCCGCCACCTATCGTGAAGCGGGCCAGCCTGATACGGCGTATCGCGCCATCAACGTCGACGGCACGCGCAATGTGCTCGAGGCGGCGCGGGCCGCCGGTGCGCGGCGGGTGGTGCACTGCAGCACGGGCGGGGTGCATGGCCACGTCGCCAATCCGCCGGCCAATGAAGACGCGCCGTTCAATCCGGGCGATGTCTATCAGGAGACCAAGCTCGAAGCCGAGCAACTGGCGCGCGAGTACGGGCGGACCACTGGCTTCGACGTCGTAATCGCGCGGCCGATCGGCATTTACGGACCCGGCGACATGCGGTTCCTGAAGATGTTCCGCGGCCTCGCGCGCGGTAGTTTTCCGATGATTGGCGACGGACGGGTGTTCTATCACCTGACGTTTGTCGAGGACCTGGTCGAAGGCTTTCGCCTGTGCGGCACCGTGCCCGGGGCGACTGGCCGGACCTACATCCTGGCCGGACCGCGCTACACCACACTCGAAGCGCTGGTGGCGCTGGTCGCCAAGGACCTGAACGTGGCGCCGCCCAAAAGGCATTGGCCGGTCTGGCCGTTCTGGACCGCCGGACTGCTGTGCGAGATGGTGTGCGTGCCGCTGCGCGTGGAGCCGCCGATTTTCCGCCGCCGCGTGGACTTCTATACCAAGAGCCGCGCCTTCGATACCACCCGCGCGAAGACGGAGTTGGGCTTCGCCCCCAAGGTTGATCTCGAAGAGGGCATCCATCGCACGGCGGCCTGGTATCGAAGTGAGGGCCTGTTATGACTCCCGGCTCCCGGCTCCCGGCTCCCGGACCCCGGCGATTGAACATCGTGCACATTTGCGACCACCTCGGGTGGGAGGGCTCGCGGATGCACGGCGTGAAGCGCCTGTTCGCCTGGATGATCCCGCGCTTCGACGCCTCGCGTTTCAACGTGTCGTTGATCAGCCTGCGTAAGAAGGACCTGTCGGCCGACACGCTCGAGGAGTTCGGCATCGACGTCACCTACATGGCGCGGCACAAGTTCGATCCCGCGACGTTCACGGCGTTGCTGAAGGTGCTGCGCGAGAAGCAGGCCGACCTCGTGCACCTGCACGGCTACGGCGCGACGACGTTCGGGCGCTTGTGCGCCTGGCGGCTGGGCATTCCCGCCATCCTGCACGAGCACGCCAATCACGGCGACACGCCGTGGTTCCAGAAGGTGGCCGACAAGATCCTCGCGCCGCACACCGACCTGGCGATCGCGGTGTCGGAATCGACAGGTGAGTTCACGACACGCGCGCGGCTGATGCCGGCCGAGCGCACCAAGGTGGTCTACCTCGGGGCGCCGCTCGACGAGTTCGCCCGCCCTCGGAGCGCCGGTGAAATTGCGGCGGCGAGAGCGGCGCTCGGCATCGCGCCCGGCACGGTCGCCGTTGGCACGATCACGCGGCTGATGCCGTCGAAGGGCAACCAGCACCTGGTCGACGCGGTGCCGAAGGTACTGGCGCGGCACCCGAACGTCCGCTTCTTCATCGTCGGCGAAGGCGAACTGCAGCCGGAGCTCGAGGCGCAGGCGAAGGCGCTTGGACTGGGCGACGAGCTGGTGTTTGCCGGCTTCACCCGCGATGTCGCCGCGGCACTGTCGGCGCTCGACCTCGTGGTGTTTCCATCGTTGTGGGAAGGCACCCCGCTCACGGTGTTCGAGGCGCTGGCGATGGGGAAGCCCATTGTCGCCACCGATGCCGATGGCCTGCTGGATGTGCTCACCGACCGCAAGGACGCGCTGATCGTGCCCAAGGCCGACGCGGCCCGGCTGGCCGGCGCGATCTGCGAACTGCTGGAGCATTCCGAGGTGGCGGCCGCTCTCAGCGCCGAATCGCGCCAGACCGGCGCCCGTTATGACATTGCCGCCTTCGTCCGAAAAATGGAACGGCTGTACCTGATGCTGCACGAGACTTCGCGCGCGACCGGGCGCGCGGGTATCCTTCAGGCCGACTTGAGCTTCCTGGCCACCCAACGACGATGACCGACTTCAATGTGGCGTCCGGCTTCAGCCGGACCGAGGACTCCGATGTGGCGTCCGGCTTTAGCCGGACCGGGGAGCGATGACACTCGACCACGGCGTCGCCGCTCGTTTACGTGACCGGAGCCTGGCGTGGCGCCTGGGCGCGAGCAGCACCGCCGCGATCGGCGTCGTGCTGTTGACGTGGGCGCTGTCGGTTGACTTCATGAAGGCGTCGAACGGTGGCTTCATCGGCGACGCCGCCACCTACTACACGCTCGGGCACAGCCTCGCGACCGACCTCGACTTCGAGTACCAGCGCGACGATCTCGCGCGGGTCTGGAAAGAGTATCCCTCCGGGCCCGAGGGCCTCTTTCTCAAGCGGGGCAGCGACGGCCGGCTGTTCTATGCCAAGGCCTACATCTATCCGCTGGTTGCGGCGCCCTTCATCTGGGCCTTCGGCACCAACGGGTTCCTCGTGCTGCACGCGATCCTGATGACGCTGTGCTTTCTGTGCGCCTACTCGTTCCTTTGTGCGCGCAGTCATCCGGTGGGCGCACTCGTGTTTGCCTGCGCGTTCCTGTTCGTCTCGATCGTGCCCATCTACATGGTGCAGCTCGCGCCCGACTTCTTCATCTTCGCCATCGTCCTGCTGGGCTACTACTGCTGGTGCTACAAAGAGGTCGCCGGGCCCGTTGACGAGAGCGCGCTCACCGCGTGGCGGACCCGTTGGCTGCTGGGCCCGCGCTCGGATCTCGTCGCGGCTGTGCTGCTGGCAGCCGGGACGTTCGCGAAGCCCACCAACGTCCTGCTGATCGCGCCGTTGGTGCTGTCGGCGCTGCTGCGGAGCCAGTGGGCGCGCGCCACCAAGATCGCCCTCGCCTTTGGCGTGATCGTCGTCGCGCTCTTTGCCATCAACACCGCGGTGACCGGTGAATGGAACTACCAGGGTGGCGAGCGCAAGACCTTCTATGGCGGCGGTGGCGTCGACTTCAAGGCCGGCTTCCCGTATCAGGACGAAGCGAAGACGTTCGACACCGTGGGGCGCGGGAGCGTGGGCGGTGGGTCGTTCAGCGTGCTGTTCACGCGCGATGCCCTGCTGGAAGTATTTCGCCGCAACCTCGCGTACTTCGTGGTTGGCCGGCATACCGGATTCGCGATCTACTTGTTTCCCGGGATGATGGCCATCCTCCTGTTTCTCGCGGCGACGAGGGACCGGGCGATGTGGCAATGGCTGACCCTTGGCGCGGGCGTCGCCACCGCGGCGGCATTGTTGCTCTACATGCCGTTCACCTGGTCGGGCGGCGGCGGCCCCGTGGGCAACCGCTATTTCCTCGGCACCTACGGCATCTTTCTGTTCCTGGTGCCGCCCCTGCAGACGGCGGCCGCCGGGTTGCTGACCCTGGCGATCAGTGGCTTGTTCGTCATGCGGATCGTCGCCAACCCGTTCTACGCGTCGACGCATCCATCCGAGCACAGCAAGTCGGGCCTGTTCCGCCGGCTCCCGACCGAGTTGACGATGGTCAACGACCTGCCGATCAACTTGCAGCCGGACCGGACGCGGCAGCCCCTGGGCGGCACGCCGCCGATCCTCGCGTACTTCATCGACGACAACATCTACAACCGCGAGCGCGACGCTTTCTGGGTGAAGGGGGAGTCGACGGCCGACCTGCTGCTGCGCGCGCCGATCGCTCCAGAGGCGCAGGCGGCCGGCGTCCAGGAGGCGCGGTCGCTGCGCATCGACAAGATGACGGTGATTCTCGAGACCGGGCCACGGCCCAACCGCGTCACGGTCGACGCCGGGACCGGCCGCCGTGTCGTTGACATGGCCGCGAGTTCGCAACAGATCTTCGAGGTCGAGATGCCGCGCGGCGTGCCCTACAAGTACCATCCCGCGTACCCGACGAACTACGTTTACAGCTTCTCGATTACCTCGGCGACCGGTTTCGTGCCGATGTTCGAGAACGGTTCGGGCGACAGCCGCTTCCTGGGCGTGATGGTTCGCCTGATTCCCACCTACGGAGAGTCGCAGTAATGGCCACGATCGCCGTGGTCACCTCGAGTCCGCCGTTTGCCGAGGGCGGCCACCTGGTGATGGCGCGCGAGCTGGTGCGCGCGTTGAAGGAAGAGGGTCACCAGGCCGGCCTGATCGTGACGCCGCAGAACCGGTTTGGCCGGCAGGCCAGTGCCTACCTCGCGGCGTGGTGCACCGACGTGCAGTTGGCGCACGAAGAGCAGAAGGTGGACCAGGTGATCAGCCTGCGGTTTCCCGGCTTCGCGGTGCAGCACCCGAATCACGTGCTGTGGCTCAACCACCGGATGCGGGAGTACTACGACCTGTGGGGGCAGTTCAGCTCCCACCTGTCGTGGAAGGGCCAGATCAAGGAACGCACTCGCCGCGCGATCATCCATCGGGTCGACAAGCACTTGTTCAACCAAATGCGGCGGCGGTTCGTGATCTCGGGCACGGTGCAGACACGGCTGCGGCAGTTCGGCGGCATCTCGTCCGAGGTGCTGTATCCGCCGCCGCCGAAGCGCGAATATCGTCACGATACGTACGGCGACTACCTGTTCGGGGTGTCGCGGCTGTCGCCGCTCAAGCGGTTCGACCTGGTGCTGCGCGCACTGGCCGAGCCGATGGCGGCGAGCATCAAGTGCGTGATTGCCGGCGAGGGGGCGGAGATCGATGCGCTGATGAAGCTGCGCAGCCACCTCGCACTCGAGCATCGCGTGCAGTTCGTCGGGCGGCTGGATGAGGCCGGCCTCCTGCACCACCTGGCCCGTTGCCGGGCGGTGATCTTCCCGCCGTTCAACGAGGACTACGGGTTTGTCACCGTCGAGGCCTACATGTGCGGCAAGCCCGTGATCACCTGCACCGACAGCGGTGGGCCCGCGGAGCTGGTGCGCGACGGCGACACCGGCTACGTCACGGCCCCAACCGCGGAAGCGCTGGCCGCCGCCATGCGCCGCGTGATGGACGACCGCAACCTGGCCGCGCGGATGGGCGAGGCCGGCCTCGTGGTGGCGAAGCAGATGACCTGGTCCGGCGCGATTCAGAAGCTTCTTCTCTAGGCCTTCAAGCCCCAAGCCCAAGCCCCAAGCCCCAAGGCCCAGGTCCCAAGCCCCAGGTCCCAAGCCCCAAGCCCCAAGCCTGTTAAGATCGGTCCATTCATGGGCTACCGGACGCCGCTCGAAACACGCCTCGCCAAGAAGACCACCAAGGCGATTACCGACTTCAACCTCGTTGAAGACGGCGACCGCGTCATGGTGGGCCTGTCGGGCGGCAAGGACAGCTGGGCGCTGATCCAGATCCTCGACGAATTGCGGCGGCGCGCGCCGATCAGGTTCTCCCTCGTGGCCGTCAACGTGGACTCGGGCTACGAGGGCTACCAGCACAAGCAGGTGGGCGAGGCGTGCCGCGAGCGCGGGTGGGAGTTCCATAGCGAGCACACCAACATCGGCGCTGTGATCGACGACAAGCTCGACAGCGACGACACCCCGTGCTCGCTCTGCGCCCGGTTGCGCCGCGGCGTGCTGTACCGGCTGGCGAAGGAAACTGGCGCCACCAAAATCGCCCTCGGCCACCACCTGGATGACTTTGTCGAGACCGCGCTGTTGAACCTCTTCTTCGCCGGCGCGCTCAAGGCCATGCCGGCGCGGCTGACCTCGGA
>ERZ1292640.1279-Hain-H43-02um-R1-1279-length-20846-cov-7_pt1 | contig 20846 bp, 30 predicted proteins | sample MGYA00564404_ERZ1292640 | MGnify/ENA primary metagenome ERZ1292640 (study PRJEB36523, sample SAMEA6512636) | groundwater metagenome | collected 2019-01-08 | study: AquaDiva: Metagenomics assemblies of 32 groundwater samples
ATGTCTTTAGAGTGCTCCAAAATGTTCCAGAAAAAATCATCGTCTTCCCGAATTTTATTTTCCTCTGAAATAACATAGGGCGTTGCAAGATTTAAGGTTTTACCAAAATTTTTATACTCTCTCTGGATTTTTATCACTTCTGATTTAACAATAAAATCTCTTGTAGCTTCCTTAACGGCTATAATGTCTTTTGCTTTTTCTTTGTTTTGTGCCTCCAATTCTTCTTTTGATACTCCGTAAATATGACGATATATCACATCTTCAAATACTTTTAATGCCTTACTACCCGCCATTGCCGCTAATGCAGTTGTTGAAATTGGGTCCATAATTTTTATATACTTTTTATGTTGTGAACTATTTTTTCCGTAAAACTCTCATAGTCATTTAAAATCATCGCCTCCCCAAAATCACCAGCAACGGCATTCGATATCTGTATTTCTATGTTCTTATTTTTTAAATAGCATTTTTTATACTTATCTCTTGTTTTTATAAATTTTGGGTTACAAGCCGGAAATTTAACAATAAACAATAAGGTTTTAATTGGCGTATGCAAATATGTATCTGTATTATCGTTTGAGAGCGCAATATATTTTTTTATATTATGATCTGTGACTTTTTCCCATTTTTGAATTTTCCCAACATTATCATAATAAGGCATTTCCTCCGGTAAAACAAACACCTGAAAATATTTTTCTTTATTGGCTCTAATATTGGCTGTTTCGCCCAACATATTCTCAAAATAGTTATTAGAATTTTGCGAATAATTATTCATTACAAACTTCACTCCAATGCCTGCAAGATTTTTTCCGTCTTTTGAAATAATAATATCGACAGTTTTATCAATATAACGTCCGACCATTTCTCCCTCTTTTCCATCACCTGTGCCGAGAGATTTTATTGTATAAGAATCCCCTAGCCTATTTTGAATATCCTCTGCTATTTTTGCATGAAGTACTTTTAATTTTTCGTTACTTCTTGGATGAGTCTGTAAAAACCTCCTAAGCGAAGCACCTATTGTTTGTAAAAATTGTTGATTGTTCATGATTATTTTTCCTTAATTTATAGGTTAAAAATTTTTGTAAATCAGTGGAAGAAAAAGTATAATATCCTCCACTCTTATAATTTTTCAATAACTTTAAATATTCTATAAACTCATCATTTACCAGTGTCTCTTTTATTTCTTTTAAAGAAAAATCTGAAAGAATATACAGTCCACTGTAAACGCCTGCCCCAGCTGGGACTTGCTCGATTTTAATACTATTTTTGTCCTTTACTATACTATTTATCGCAATCTTATCCTTAAACACATCTTTTATGGCCTGCGTTCTGCCAAATAAATACCACTCATCTTTTGAAGCTATACTCCTTCTCTCTAAAAAATCTTTTTGACTTAAAAGATAATCATAAACATCGACGTGTTTTTTTACGTTAGAAATATTTAATGGCTGTCCGCTTAAGTCATATGGAAAAATGCACTTATACCATTTATTGGTAGATGCCTTGAGGATATTAATCGTTAATCCTTTAAATTTTTTATCTCCAATAAATACGCTGTCTGCAAGGGTGGCAAACCCGTTCTTCACAAAAATATTGTTTGAAACAGTGTTATGATAATTCTCCAATTTATGCAGCAATGATAAACTATGTTTTTTGGATATGTGTATCTTTCCATTTACAAATATATCTGAATAATCTAGCGACTCTCTCTCGCCTGGCTTTCTTTCTTCCTCATTATAATCATAATATTTAATTGAATTATTCTTAATACCGTTTTCAAACAAACTTATCATCGTGTATGTTGTGGCTTCAAACGGCTGAAAATGGCCAAGGTCAACAACGGCTTTCAAATTTCTTTCCTGAAAAATAAATTTTCTAAAATTATCTCCGGCTTTACTTCTAAGACAGGAGCTTGGAGTTATCATACACATTTTTCCTGCTCTGTTCATCATTCTAAACCCTATTTCAAAAAAGACAATATATAAATCCGTCATTCCATTTTGGCTAAAAGAGAACTGTTTAACTTTATTATAACTTTCGGCTAAATTATGTACCCTTACATACGGAGGATTTCCTACAATAAAATCCATTTTGCCATCAAAAATTTTAACATCTAGCGTATCTGCACAAGTAATATCCCATTTTATATCTAGAATCCCAAATTTTCGGACTTCTTCATTTAAATTCTGGATACATTTTTCGGCTTCTTCTCCTTCAATCTCAATACCATGTATATATTTTTGCAGTTGATTTCTTAATTCCTCTAAATTTTCATTTTGGCTTAAAAATACCTTACAATACCGATTCACTATTTCCTTTAAAAATGCCCCATCTCCACAGCTATTATCAATTATATTTTTTTTTAATATATCATCCTTATAACTTGCTAAATCAAGAATGTTTTCAACTATAAATCTAGGAGTATATATCCTCCCTTGATTTTTTACACTTGATTTTATTTTTGCCGTATTTAGCATATTAGTTTATCATATAATTTTACCATATCTAAGTCAAAACAAAAACTACTCCGAGTGGAGTAGTTTTAAGTTCAAAATCAAATTTGACAATCGTTTTCTGATAGGTTCTGCTATCTTTTTGACCACTGCGGGGCGCGTCTCGCTCTTTTTAATCCAAATTTCTTTCTTTCTCTCATTCTTGGATCTCTTGTTAAATATCCAGCCTTTCTAAGGCGTTTTCTAAAATTTTGATTAAAATCAATTAAAACTCTGGCCGTGCCGTGCCTTATTGCTTCTGCCTGGGCGTAACGGCCCCCTCCTTTAACTTTTACTATAACCAAAAATTTATCAAGGCATTTCATTTTTCTCATTGAAGAGGTGGCTGTTTGCTGATCTTCTGGCAAAGAAAAATATTCATGATAGGGCTTGTTGTTTATTAAAAAATCTTTGTTTCCTCTTGTAAAAAGCCTTACTCTGGCAACAGCTGTTTTTCTTCTTCCAATTGCTTCAAAATATCTTTCCGGTTTTCCGGACTCTTCTTTAATTTTAGCTGCAATTTCTTTTGACAAAGCTTCATCTCCAATCTCTTCCTGTAAAATTGCAAGAACAGCCGGCTCTTCTTTTTCTTCTGTTATAGATTTGTTTATTATTGCTTTTGGCATATATTTATTCAAATTTTAATCTTTTGATTTGTTTTGCCCTTAGTTTATTTTTTGTGAGCATGCCCCAAACGGCCATTTTTAAAATTTCAGACGGGCCTTTTTTATTATAAATTTCTTTCATAGTGGCTTGTTTTAAGCCCCCCATATATCCCGTATGGCGATAATAAATTTTATTATCAAATTTCTTTCCCGTAAACTTAATCTTTCCCGCGTTTTTAATAATAACAAAATCTCCCTCGTCTTTATAGGGCGCAAAATCTACTTTATGTTTTCCTCTTAACAAAACAGCTATTTCTGTGGCTAACCTTCCCAATACTTTTCCATCTGCGTCAATTATGTGTTTTTCTCTGTTTATCATATTTAAACTAATTCAATTATTGCCATTTTTGCCCCATCGGATTGGCGGGGCGAAAGCCTTATGATCCTTGTATATCCTCCTTGCCTTTGGCTGTATTTTGGAGCAATTTCCTCTATTGTTTTCTTTACCATTTTTGGGGTTAAAACTTTAGCCAATATCCTGCGGTTTGAAACTTCGTTTCTTTTTGCGCGGGTAATTATTTTTTCAACAACAACCCTCAGTTCTTTGGCTTTGGCCTCTGTTGTTTTAATTTTTTCATACAAGAAAAAACTATTCGCTAATGTTCTTAACAACGCCTTTCTTGGTCCCTTCTTCCTTGATAATTTTCTTCCTTTGTTTAGTTTTCTCATTTTGTTTTTCTTTTTGATTTAACTGCTTTTTTAATATTTTTTACCACCGGTTTTTCTTTAATCTTTTCAGCCTTGCCTTCCCAGCCCGAGGCTGGTCCGCCTTGGGTGGAAAAAATTATATTAAAATGCTTTACAAGTATTGAACAAGCCTCAAAAAATGCTTCTTCTGGAGTAATTGTGCCGTCTGTTTCTATTTCTAGGCTAAGTCTATCAAAGTCTGTTCTGTCTTCTACGCGCATATTTTCAACCTGAAAATTAACATTTTTAATAGGGGTAAAGATAGCGTCGAGCGAAATTGTTCCTATTTCTGATTTTACCGGCAGAGAACCCGTTGCTTTTTTTGATTTTCTTTGATCTTTTTGCTCATATCCTATTCCTTTTTCAATTTGAATTTCTATATCAAGCTCTGTTTTTTTGTCTGTTATTTCGGCAATGTGAATATCCGGGTTGGCAAGCTCTACTTGGGGAGACAATTTAAAATCAGAGCCCTTGACCTCTTTCTCTCCTTTGACGTTTAGGTTTATTTTTTGAATATCTCCTTCGTAAATTTTAAATCTTAAATTTTTTAAATTTAAAAGAATCATTATAACATCTTCTAAAACTCCTGGAATAGTTGAAAATTCGTGCGAAACTCCTTTGATTTTTACTTCTGTTACGGCAACTCCCTGCAAAGAAGACAATAAAACCCTTCTTAAAGAATTTCCAATAGTAACTCCATATCCCGGATAAAGATTTTCTATTTCGAAGACTGCCTGATTTTTTCCTTTTTTAATTATTTTTGGCGGCAAGGGAAAAGAAATCATATTTTCATGAAACTTGAAATATAAAACATGAAACATAAAAAATTTTGTAAAAATGTTTCAGATTTTAAATTTCAGGTTTCAAGGTTTTACCTTGAATAAAATTCAAAAACTAAAGAAATCTCTGCTGGAGGATTAACCTCTTCCAAACTCGGCTCTGAAACAGCCTCGCCTTCAAGCTTTTCTTTATCAAATTTCAGCCATAAAGGAGCTTCTTTCTTTTTCAGTTGAACTGATATATCTTTTAAAACTGTTTTTTTCTTTTTTGATTCTTTTATAGAAATAATGTCCCCTTTTTTAATTGAATAAGATGGTATGTTGATTGGCTTTCCGTTTATTAAAAAATAACCGTGATTAACCATTTGCCTTGCCTGCGCCCTAGAGGCGGTAAAACCCAAGCGGAACACGGTATTATCCAGTCTTTTTTCTAATTTTTTTATAAGCTCTTCTGCCACATTTTCTACCTTGCCGATTTTTTCAAGAGTTTGCTTGACGTATTTTTTAAACTGCTTTTCTGAAAGGCCATACCAATTTTTAAGCGCTTGCTTTTCTTCTAATGATTTTTTGTATTCAGAGGCCGATCCTTTTTTTCTTTTTCTTTGAGGGCCTACGCCGTAAGCTCTTCTTATCATAGCGCATTTTTGTGAAAAACAACGATCTCCTTTTAAAAAAAGTTTTTGCCCAATTCTTCTGCAAGTTTTACATTGATTGTTTCTCATTTTTTTAAAATCTTAAACACGTCTTACTTTTTTTGGCCTGCATCCGTTGTGAGGAATAGGCGTTACGTCTTTAATTGAAACGACATTTATTCCCTGATTTATCAATGTTCTCACGGCTGATTCCCTACCCGCTCCAACTCCCCTTATTAAAACTTCTATTTTCTCTACTGCTAACTTTTTGCAAATATTGGCTATTGATTCGGCCACCCTGGAAGCGGCAAAAGAAGTTGCCTTTTTGGCGCCCTTAAAACCAACCGACCCCGCCGATTTCCAAGCTAAAACCTGTCCTTTTGAATTTGCAAGGGTAATTAATGTATTATTATAAGAAGAAGATACATATATTTTGCAATCCCTGACATTTGCGGCAACAGACTTTATTTTTATTTCTTTGTTTAGGGCTTTTTCTACTTTTTCTCCCTCTTTAATCAATTCTTCTTGATTTGTTTCTATAATATGTTTTTTTCCCATATTCCTTCGCCCCTCGTAAACTCGGGGCTCAGTTAAGTTAAAGGTTAAAAATTAAAAGTTAAAAATATCAAACGGTTCGTAATATACTTTTAACTTTAAACTTTAGACTTTTGACTTATTAGGTTGGCGATTGCGGCGGCTTGCGTCCGGACCCGATTGTTTTTCTTACATTTCCCCTTACTGTTCTTGTATTAGTTTTTGTTCTCTGCCCCCTTGTAGGAAGGCCTTTAATATGTCTTAACCCCCTCCAAGATCCGATATCTTTCAACCTTTTAATATTTATCATAACCTGCCTTCTCAAATCTCCTTCTATCTTATAATTCTTTTCAATAATTTCTTTTAAATTATTAACTTCCTGCGCAGTCAAATCTTTTGCTTGTTTGTTTAAATCAATATTTGCTTTTTCTAATATTTTTTTACTTAAAGACCGCCCTACTCCGTAAATATAGGTTAAAGCAATTTCTATTCTTTTGTTTTCAGGAATATTTACACCTGCAATTCTTGGCATTTTTAAAAATAAATTTATTAGCCCTGGCGCTGTTTATGCTTTGGATTTTTTTTGCAAATAACATAAAGACGCCCCCTTCTTCTGACGATTTTACAGTCTTTGCATTTTTTTTTAATTGACGGCCTTACCTTCATATTATTAGACCTATTTTTTTATTTTAACCTGTAAACAATTCTTCCTTTTCCTTCGTCGTAGGGGGTCATTTCAACCGTTACTTTGTCTCCGGGCAGAATGGTTATTTTATTCATTCTCATTTTGCCTGAAAGAAATCCTAAAATTTCTTTTCCATCATCTAGTGTTATCTTAAAAAAAGTATTAGGCAAGGCTTCTGTTACCCTGCCCTCTCTTCTAATAATATCCTTAGAATTTTTACTGGCTTTATTGTCGTTTTCGTTCATTTAAAATATAATTTATAATGATAACAAATAATAACTTGATAGTCAAGGCTTCTAATCAAATTTTAAATTAATCATAATGGCTTTTTGGCTTTTTGGAGATTTCGTTACCCAAAAGGGCCAAAGGTTAACTTTAACCTTAGAAACCTTGTCTCCTAAATTATTATTAATGGTTTCGTTTATCTGATCTCCTGTTTTCCGCCTTAATAAATATGCCAGGGAATTTTTATCTATATCAGAGTATATTTTAGCAGAAAACTCTATATTAACCGTAATTTTTCCCCCTTCAATATCTGCCACTTCTGTATTATATGTTGTGTTGATGCTTTCCTCTAATAAAATTTTATAATCTGGCATTTGAGAAATAATATAATCTTTAATAAATTTTTCTAAGTCTGATTTTTTAAATACAAGACAGCTTGCGCTTGCCTTGGCTGTGTAAATAAACTTATCGGCTGTCACCCCGGCTTTTGTATTGCTTGAACCAGAAACTATTTCAGAAGAAATAGCGCCGTCAGCTAAAATATAATCTTCTGAAATTTTGCTTTTTAAAAAATTCTCTACATCTTTTAGTGCTTTTTCGTTTAAAAATTCCTTTGCGGACTGAATATCGTCTTCTGTGATTTTTTTTACCGCGCTAGCAAATCCTCCGCTCATTGGCGTCTTTGATTGGGCGTATATGCAGTAATAATAAACAGTGCCTGCAAATTTCGGCACAGAAAAATTAGCCGGTTTTATATTAAAGCTTTCGCCTCCTTCTGCGGCTTCAACTTCTATGTCAACTGAGCCCGGAATTATTTTTCCTCCGCTTTTTACGGCTGAGGGCACCGTGGCCTTTGATAATATTTTAAAATATTTATTGGAGTCAGAAATAAAATGCGTGCCAATTTTCAATATAACCGGCTTAAAAAAATCGCACTTATTATAAATTGTGATAGTTCCGCCCGCTTTCCCTTCGTTTGAACCGTTGCCGGTAGCCAAAAATTCTTCTGAAGATTCAATTTCGTCTTTTAAATATTGGGCTGGAATAACTTTATTGTCAAAATCAGCTAAAACAACAGAAGTATCCGCGATTATTGTTTCTTTAAAGCTTAAAAGGTCTGTTTTGGGCCAAATACTTACTTCGGCTTTAGGCAGTTTGAAAAACAAATATATCAGCAATATTGCTAAAAATATTACAGCTCCAACTGAAAATTTCTTTAATAAAATACGGTTATTATTTTTTATGCCCTTGGTTTTCTTTTTGCGTTTTGCTGTTGGGCCTTTTAAGGCGCGCTTCTTTCTTTCTTTTTTGCCTCGCCCCAATGCCTTTTTCTCTAAAAAATCTTCTATTTTTTCTTGATCCTGGTCAACTAATTTTGGAGGCTTGATGTCGTATATTTTTTTAGCCATATTATTTTAAATTTTAAATTTATTCTAGTGTGGCTTTGATTCTTCTTATTCCCGAAGAAGAGCTTTCTTCTTTTTGTATTTTAAAATGCCCTAAAATTCCCGTTCTTTCAACGTGGGGCCCTCCGCAAATTTCCCTGCTTACTGTTTCTTCACCCTGGCCAATAGTATAAACCTTAACCATCTGGCCGTACTTTAATTCAAAAACTCCCATAGCGTTTAATTCTCTGGCTTTTTCCAAAGTCACTTCTTCAAAGCTTACGGGCAGGTCTTTATTTATTATACCATTTACAAATTCTTCTGTCTCTACTATTTGTTCTTTTGTCATTTTTTCTTTATATGAAAAATCAAAACGCAACCTTTCGGCTGTAATATTGCTTCCTTTTTGAACAACATTTTCTCTTAATACTTTTCTCAACCCAGCCAGCATTATATGGGCAGCTGTATGCAGTTTTGTAGTTTGAAAACTTGCGTCAGCCAAACCTCCCTTAAACATTCCGGCCGAAGCGGTCCTTGAAAGCTCTTGGTGTTTTTCCAACTCTTTTTTAAATTCTTCAACATCAATTTTTATGCCTCTTTCTTCTGCCAGCTCTTGTAAAATTTCTATCGGATATCCGTATGTTTGATATAAATTAAAAGCATCTACGCCAGATATTGTCTCCCCGTTCTTTATTTTAAATTCTGCCAGCCTTCCAAACTCTCTTAATCCGCCTTCTAACGTTCTTTCAAATTTTTCCGATTCTTGTCGCACAATAAAAATAACGCCCTCTTCGTTATTGGCTAATTCGGGGTAGGCCTCTTTATAAATTAAAACAATTGATTTTATTAAATAAATTAAAAAATTCTCCGGCATCTGCAAAGCTTTTCCATATCTGATTGCTCTTCTTAACAGTCTTCTTAAAATATACCCTCGCCCGATATTTGAAGGCTCAACTCCCGCAGACGCCAAAAATACAGACGCTTTTATGTGGTCGGCGATTATTCTGAATTCTTTTTTGTTATCTTCGTATTTTTTATGAGACAACTCTTCAATTTTTTCTATGATCGGCAAAAACAAATCTGTTTCATAAACATTTTCTTTTCCGTTTAAAACAGCGATTGTTCTTTCCAGCCCCATTCCAGTATCAACGTTTTTTTGGCTGACCCCCATATAGTTTCCGTTTTCATCTTTTGCATATTGCATAAAAACATCATTCCATATTTCCACCCAACCTGCCTGCGCAGACAGGTTTTTATCTTCCGGATCAAAAATTTTGGGGGACCTGATGCCGTTTGGTTTCCAGTAAAACATTTCTGTATCCGGCCCGCACGGCCCTGTTTTTCCGGCCGGGCCCCACCAGTTGTCTTCTTTTTGCAAAAAAACAATTCTTTCTTTTTTAATTCCTAATTTTTCCCAAATTTTTGCCGATTCTTCGTCTTTTGGCGCGTCAATATCGCCTGCAAAACAAGAAACCGCCAGTCTTTCCAGGGAAATTTTTAATTCTTTTGTTAAAAATTCAAAACTCCACTTTATTGCATCTTCTTTCCAGTAATCGCCCAAAGACCAATTTCCCAGCATTTCAAAAAAGGTTAAATGCGCATCATCGCCAACGTTGTCGATATCAACTGTTCTTATGCATTTCTGACAGCTGGCCAATTTGTTTCCTTCGGGATGCTTCTGGCCCAGCAAATAAGGCACCAGAGGATGCATTCCGGCTGTGGCGAACAAAACAGTCGGGTCATTTTCCGGAACCAAAGAAGCCGAAGGAATTACCTTATGCCCCTTTTTCTCAAAAAATTCCAAAAATTTCTGCCGCAATTCAGCTGATTTCATTATCATATTTTACATCAAAAAATATTTCCGCGCAATATTCCAAAAAACGTCTTTCTGACGTTTTGTTTTATATTTTGTGTTTTATGTATAGCGGTCGGCTACAACCGAGGCCGCAAATGACTGAGGTTTTATTTTTGGTTCAAAGCCGTTGCTTCGTATCAGCCCCACTACTTCTTTTACCATTTCTTTTGTTTTCCCCTGCTCGCCCACATCAGCATGAATATATTGAAATTGATAATTAAACGATGGCGTGGCTTTGCCAAATTCTTTTTCTAGGGTTTCTCTTAAAGACAAAGCTAATTCGCAAGATAAATAAACTTCCTGCAAAATTCTGTTTTTCCAATTAATGTTGGCAAATTTTTTTAAAAAGTTATCGGGATAGCGCATTTTTTTTAAAAAAAATCTGCCTCCAGCCCCTGTTCTTAACACAACAATGGCTATTGGGAAAAATGGCTTGTCTGAAGACGGAGAATCGCATCCAACCACAATATCATAAAAAAACTCAGGCTGTTCCTGAATATAGTTATAAATTTCTTTAATAACTTCGCCAAATTCCAAATTACCCAAGCTTGGGCTAAAAAAATGTCCGCTATTTACTATTTCGTCGTTCATAACAAGTCTATTGTGGCAAAAAAACAACAACGTGTCAATTATTCTGCAGATTTGACTATTTTTACAAATTCTTCCGCTTTTAAAGAAGCTCCGCCAACAAGCAATCCGTTGGCTCTTGCTTCTTTAATGTATAAGCCCGAATTTTCGCTTTTTACGCTTCCGCCATAAAGAATTTTTATATTATCTGCTGTCTGCCTGTTATAAATATCCGCCGCTATTTTTCTAATATATAAAACAGAGCTCATTGTTTCGTCTACAGAACAATTGTTTCCCGTGCCTATTGACCATACCGGCTCGTAAGCAATAGCTATTTTTTTAACTTGGTCTTTAGAAATACCGCTTAACCCCTCCCTTAGTTGTTTTTCTAAAACGTCCGACTTTTTTCCGTTGTCTCTTTCTTCTGCTGTTTCGCCTATGCAAAAAATAATTTTTAATCTCGCCCCTATCGCCATTTTTATTTTTTTATTGATAATCTTGTCTGTTTCTTTAAAATATTTTCTGCGCTCAGAATGGCCTAAAATAACATAACCAATTTTTAAATCATAAAGCATTAAAGCAGAAATTTCGCCTGTAAAAGCTCCTTTTTCTTCAAAAAAACAATTTTGTGCCCCCAATAAAACATTGCCTTGTTTGGCGCCAGATAACAAGAGTAAATACAAAAAAGGAGGGCAAACAACAACTTTTGTTTTTTTTATTTTTTTAATCCCCTTTTTAATCTCATTAAGGTTTTTTTTTGCATCAGCCAATGTTTGGGGATTCATTTTCCAATTTGCCACAATTAAATTTCTCATAAAAAATTTCAAAAATTTCAGACAATCATAATAGTTCGCGATCGCTAACTATTATGATTGTCTAAATTAAACAATGTTAAATATTTTTTTTAAATGAATTTCATTGTCTATTGCATTAAGTGTACCAAAGCGGACGTATTTTCTCAAGTTGTAATATTCAATTACAAAATTTATTTCATCTTCGCATTGGTATGGAAATACAAAAACGCTTTTTTGCAATTCATAAAATCCCAATTCTTTTATTTTCCACCTTAACGCGTCTCTGCTCTTTTTAATTTTTTCTGGTATATCAAAAATAACTAATCTCCACTTGCCGTCCCAATTTTTCCGATCAATTGTTATTTTATCAAAATTATATTTTAAGGCTTTTATTTTGCCTTTATTTGTTAATAAAATAGAAACCGATCCGTCGTCATTTTCTTTTTTGCTTATTGTTTTAGACTGATAGAGTTTTCTTATTTCATTTCTTAATTCCTCATTAGATATTCTTTTCCATTCTTTGCTCGCGCTTTTTAAAATTTTCCACGGATGTCTGGGGCTATAAGAAAAGCTTAACGCTGCTCCGGCTAAGAGAAACAATAAAATTTTTTGAGAAAGAGGGCTTAAAGATTTCATTGTTTAATTATAACAAAAATAAATTTTTCAAGCAATCACAATCATTCACGATCGCGAACCATTGTGATTATTAAAATATAAATATAGGTGGAATAAATAGATGGAAATAAAAGATAAGTAAAAAACAAAAAAGCCCCTGATATTATCGCGAGCGTCATGTTAAGTAAAAAAAATTATTGATGTTATCTCGGGCTTATATAGTGAGGTTTCTGTTTTTAGAATTTAAAAAAATTATAGTTCTGTCAATATTTTGGGGCCGTGTTTGGTTATAGCTATTGTGTGTTCAAAATGGGCTGTTATGGAATTATCTTTTGAGGAAAATCCATAGCCGTCTTTGGTTTTTTTAATTTGCCAGCTCCCCGCTGTTGCCATGGGCTCTATGCAAATTACCATTCCTTCTGAAAGTTTTTGGCCATCGCCCCTTTTGCCAAAATTGGGAATTGCCGGGTCTTCGTGAATATTTTTTCCAATGCCATGCCCGCATAAATCCCTGATAACAGAAAAACCCTGGCCCTCAACATATCTTTGAACGGTGTTTCCTATGTCTCCAATAGTGTTTCCTATTTTTGTTTTTTTAATTCCTCTTTTTAAAGCTTTTCTGGCAACCATAATAAGCCGTTTTGCCTCAAAAGAGGTTTTTCCAATTGCGATTGTTTCAGCCATGTCTGTGTGATAACCTTTGTAAAAAACGCCAAGGTCTAAACAAACAACGTCGCCCTCTTTTAAAATTCTTGAAGAAGGGAGGCAGTGCACAACTTCTTCATTTATTGAAATACATATAGAGTGGGGAAAGCTGTGATATCCCTTAAAAGATGGCGTTGCTCCGTATTTTAAAATAAGAGCCTCGCAGGCCCTGTCTAGATCAATGGTGGCTATTCCGGGCTTTGCCAGATTTTTTATTTCTTTCAAAACTTTTGCCAAAATCTTGCCGCCTTCTTGCATTATTAAAATTTCTTTTTGTGATTTTATGGTAATCATTAAAAAAATTATTTTACTGCTTCCAGAACGTCTTTAAAAACATCTGCTACCGTCTGTTCTCCGTTTATTTTTTTAACAGATATACCCTCTTTATCAATACAATTTACCACGGGATATGTTTGCTCGGCAAAAACTTTCAGCCGATTTTTTATGGTTTCAGGATCATCAAGACTTTTTCTTCTTACAAGTTTTGAGCCGTCAAGCGGACAGTTATTAAGACCTTCTGTTTCTTTATTAAACAAAATTGAGTGCCTTATCAGCTCGCAAATACGCCTATGCGAATTTCTGAAAATTGTTGTTTCTGCTAAAATTTCAAGCAAGACAAATTTTATATTTTCCTGCCCATAAAGCTCTTTTAAAAGGGGTATCTCCTTTTCAGCTTCATAAACAGTTCTTGGAGAACCGGAAAAAATAATTGATTTTCCCTGCAGGGCTAGCTCTTTTATCTTTTCCGCCATTAAATTCACCACAAAAGGCGGACTATTAAGTTCGCCCGCTTCCCAACGTTTTTTTTCGTCTTCAACTTTAAAATCTTGTCCGTCTACATTAAAAACTTTATCTGGAGCTTCGTTTTGAAAACAAGCTTCAATAACTTTACTTGATTCAAAATGATAATATCCCAATTTATCAGATAAGAGCTCGGCCTGGGTTCCTTTGCCAGCCCCCGGAGGCCCGAATAATATAATAATCTGTTTTTGCATTTTTTTTATTTAAGCGAGATAGCAAATTTTAAAATTAATTCCGCAGGGCAGGCTTGCTGTTGAGCGATATTAAAAGGTGTCGTATTCTCTCATTTGAAGCTGAGAGTTTACCTGGCGCATTGTGTCTAAAACAACGCTAACGACTATTAAAAGAGATGTTCCTCCGATTAAAAAACCAAATCCCGCTACGCCGGTAAGCCCCGCAATAATAGAGGGCAAAACAGCTATTAATCCTAAAAATATAGCGCCCGTAAACAAAACCCTGTTTAAAATATGTTTTAAAAAATCTGTAGTAGGCTTTCCGGGCCTTACTCCCGGTATAAACCCTCCCATTTTTTGAAGATTATCGGCAACGGTTTTCGGATCAAATGTAACTGCAGTATAAAAATAGGTAAATAAAATAACCATTATAAAATATAATATTCCGTGAATCCAAATATTATTAAAAAAATTGCCTATGGCTGTAGCAACAACGCCAACCATCCCCGGATTTCCGCCAAAAAATCCAGCAATCATTCCGGGAAATAAAAGAATAGAAAGGGCGAAGATAATAGGAATAACTCCTGCCGGATTAACATTCAGGGGCAAGTATGTTGAAAATCCGCCGTACATTTTAGCGCCCCTTACTCTTTTTGCGTAAGAAATAGGTATGTTTCTGCGGGCTTCTGTAATTAAAACAACGCCGGCTATTATAATCACAGCTAAGAAGAAAAACAGAATATAAGAAGGAATTTTTGAAGGATCCCAGCTTACAAATGTCTGAAATATGCTTATTGGAAGATTGGCCACAATTCCGGCAAAAATTAAAAGAGAAGTGCCGTTTCCCATTCCCTGCTCTGAAATAATTTCTCCCAGCCACATCAAAAACACAGCTCCGGCTGCAATAGTAATGATAGAGCTGATTAAAATTGGCAGAGAAAGCCCTGTAATAATCCCCTGTCTTTGAAACACTGTAAGCATTCCATATCCTTCAAAAAGAGCCAAGGGAATTGTAAGTATTCTTGAATATTGGTTAAACTTTTGACGCCCCTGTTCTCCTTCTTCTTTATAAATTCTTTCTAGGGCCGGAAAAATCATTGTAAGCAATTGTAAAATAATAGTAGCTGTAATATAAGGCCCCAATCCCAGCAAAACAATGGAAAAATTGCTCAAGGCCCCGCCGGCAAATATGTTTAAAAGGCCAAAAACCTGATTTTCGGCAAAAAATTTCCTTAAATTTTCTGTTCCGATTCCCGGAATAGGTATATTAGCGGCAATTCTAAAAACAACAAAAATAAAAATTATAAAAATAATTTTATTTCTCAGTTCTTTGTTTTTGAAAATAAATAATATCTTATCATACCACATAATCGTTCGCCCTATCGGGCTCACTTAAGTTAAAAGTTAAAAGTCAAAAGCTTAAAGTAAAATTAAAAGTAAAAAGTATTAAAAAATTCATAATATACTTTTAACTTTTAATTTTAGACTTTTAATTTTATTATGCCGCCGGCTTTTTCTATGGCATCTTTGGCCTTCTTTGAAACTTTGCAATTCTCTATAATTATTTTTTTTGTAAGAATGCCTTTGCCTAAAATTTTAACACCGGGAGTCTTTCCTTTTATTGTATGAATAATTCCTTTTTTAATCAAATTATCAGGGTTTATAATTTCTCCCTGCTCTGAAATTTTTTCTAAAATATCAAGATTAACAACCGCTGAAAAATCGTTTAAAACAAAACTTCTATATCCCTTTAGTTTTGGATATCTTTTTATCAGTTCTCTTATGATTGGCGCCATTTTCCTGCCGGCCCTTGAACTTTGCCCCTTGTTTCCTTTTCCGGAATAAGTGCCCTTTTTTCCTCCCCGGCCGACTCTTTTTTTGCTTTTATTTTTATGTTTTGGCTTTAATTCGTGTATCTGCATATAAAAATAGTTAAAAATTAAAAGTCTAAAATTAAAAATATATTTAAACTTTTAACTTTTGACTTTTAACTTTTTAAGGGCTTCTATTGTCGCCCTAGCGTTGTTAAGTTTGTTTTTTGAGCCAGAAAGAATTTTTGAAGAAATATTTTTAATGCCCGCCAAGTCGCAAATTGTTCTTACTGCTCCGCCCGCAACCAAGCCTCTGCCTTTTTTCTGAGGCTTTAATAATATCTTTGCAGGCCCTACTTTTGCTTCAACTTCGTGGGCAATGGTTCCCTCTACAATTACAACATTTACCAAATTTTTTCTAGCCCTTCTTGTTGCCTTTTCAATTGCCTGAGATACGTCTCTGCCCTTGTCTATTCCTATGCCAATTTTGCCTTTTTTGTCTCCAGCCGCCACGACCGCCCTAAAACTCATGCGCTTGCCCCCGCCAGTAACTCTGGTAACCCTGGCAAGGTCTAAAAGCTTTGAATCAATATCGTCTTTAACGGCATTTCTGTTTTTTGGACCTCCAAAACCATATTTGCCGACTTTTCTAAAGCCGCTGTCTTTATTTGTGTTTATTTTTTTCTCTTCTATTTTTTGTTCTTCCATAATAATTAAATTAAAATTTAAGCCCTCCTTCTCTGGCTCCTTGAGCTAAAAATTTTATTCTGCCGCGGAAAACAATCCCACCCCTATCAAAAACAATTTTTTCAATTGATTTTGCAACAGCTTTTTTAGCAATTAATTTTCCGACTTCAAGGGCAACGATCACTTTCTTTTTCCCTTTTGTTTCTTCAATTTCTTTATCTGACGCAGACAACAAAACCATTGCCTTGTTATCATCAATAAGCTGGGCATAAATATGGCTATTAGATCTAAACACAAAAAGTCTTGGCTTTTCTTGGGTGCCGCGTATTTTTATTCTTATTTTTTTATGCCTTCTTTGCCGTTTTAATTGTTTTTCCTGCATTTTTTATAAAAATATATTATTTTTTGGTTGCCACCACTTTCTTACCTTCTTTTCTTCTTATTTTTTCTCCCTGATATTTTATTCCCTTGCCTTTATATGGCTCTGATTTTTTAACTTTTCTGATTATAGCTGCAATTTGTCCTACTTTTTCTTTGTCTATGCCGAAAACAGTAATCACGTTTTTTTCGACTAAAAAATTAATCCCTTCCGGTTTTTTTATTTTAACAGGATTGGTAAATCCGACATTTAAAATCAAATTTTCTCCTTCTGCGACCGCCTTGTATCCTATACCCTCTATTTCTAATTTCTTTTCAAATCCGCTGGCTGCCCCAATAATCATATTAGAAATAAGGGCGCGATACAGACCCCAAAACCCCCTTGCTCTGTTTGATAAATTTTCTTTATGCGGGGAAACCAAAATTTCATTTTCTTTTATTTCTGCTTTAATTTCTTTTGGCATTTCTATTTTTAATTCTCCTTTGGGTCCAAAAACCGCGAGGTTTTGTCCCTCAATTTTCACCTTCACGGTTTCCGGTATTTTAATTGATTTTTTTCCTATTCTTGACATAATTTACCAAATTTCTAATAATATTTCTCCTCCTAATTTTTGTTTTCTTGCTTCTTTGTTTGTCATTAATCCTTTTGGCGTTGAAACTATTGATATTCCATAACCCCCCCTGACTCTTTTTAATTCTGATGATTTTGAATAAATTCTTTGGCCGGGCTTGGAAACTCTTTTTAATCCTGAAATTGCGGAAACGCCATTTTCGTATTTTAAAAATATTTTTATTTCTTTATTTTTTTCTTTAATATTTTTTTTAATTTCTCCCACAAATCCCTCTTTTGATAAAATGCCGGCGATTTCATATTTTATTTTTGAAAAAGGAACTAAAATTTCCTCTTTCAAAAGAGCTTTTGCGTTTCTTATTATATTTAACATATCTGTTATTGGGTCTGTCATATATTTTTTTTAAAATTACCAACTTGATTTTTTTATACCGGGTATTTCGCCTTTATTTGCCAGCTCCCTAAAGCATATTCTGCAAAGGCCGAAGCTTCTCATATATCCCCTTCTTCTTCCGCACTTAAAACATCTCCTAATAGTTCTTGAAGAATATTTTGGCTTATTTTTTGCTTTTGCTATTTGTGATGTTTTTGCCATAAATTTTTTAACGCAGCGATATAATTATATTTTTATCGGAAGGCCTAATAATTTATATAACTCCAATCCTTCTTCTTTTGATTTGGCGTTTGTTACAATCGTTATTTCAAAACCAAAAATAGTTTTTTCTTTTTCTGTAAAAATTTCCGGGAAAGAAATGTGTTCTTTAAAACCAATATTAAGGTTTCCTCTTTTGTCTATTGATTTTGGGCTAATTCCTTTAAAGTCGTGAGATCTTGGCAAAGACAAATAAATCAGCCTTTCTAAAAAATCCCACATTTTTCCTTTTCTTAATGTTGCCATAGCGGCAATTTCCAAACCCTCGCGAAGCTTGAATCCGGCAATTGATTTTTTAGATTTCATTATTTTTGTTTTTTGCCCCGCAATCAAAGATAAATCTTGCGCAACGGCATTTTGTATTTTTTCTCTTTCTCCGGCGGCTTTGCCTGCGACGTTTTTGCCAAAAGAGCTGTTTATTACAACTTTTTTGATAGAAGGCACAGCCATAATATTTTTGTATCCAAAAATTTTCATCATTCCCGGCGCAACTTCCTTTTTATATTTTTCCTGTAATTTTGTCATTTTAAAATTTTTATATTTCTTGCAGACATTTTTTACAAATTCTTTGTTTCTTTTCTCCTTCAATTTTATATCCTACTCTTGATGCCTTTCCACACCTGGGACAAATTATTTTAACATTGGAAATATTCAGAGCTGATAATATTTTCACAATCTGGCCTTTTTCTCCGCTTTTTTTCGGCTTTGAATGTTTCTTTTTTAAATTAATTCCTTCTACTAAAAGGCCGCTCTCTTTTGGCAAAGATTTTAAAACCTTTCCTGTTCTGCCTTTGTCTTTTCCTGCTATGATTAAAACATTGTCGCCTTTCTTTATTTTCACCCCGTTAGAAGTCTGGGCAAAAATATTTTTATAAAAATATTTTTGCTTGCTCTTAATTAATTATTTTTTTATGCAATATTATTCCCCACCAAAGTATTTACGACCGTATCCATACTTCTAACGGGGTTCATAACAATTCTGTTGCCATCATGGCAATTTTATCAAAACCTTTTTCTTTTAATTCTCTGGCCGTAGGCCCGAAAACTCTTCCTCCTTTGGGGAGCTTTCCGTCTCCTAAAATTACAGCCGCGTTATCGTCAAAGCGGATATAAGAACCGTCAGCTCTTTTATATTCTTTTCTCTGCCTTATTACAACTGCTTTTACTTTTTCATGTTTTTTAACCAACTTTCTCGGCTCTGCTTTTTTTACCGCAGCCACAATTATATCGCCCAATTGCGCGTATCTTTTTCTTGTTCCGCCCAAAACGTTAATAACCTGGATAATTTTTGCTCCGGAGTTGTCGGCTACTTTTAACATTGACCTTAGCTGTATCATATAATTTTAAATTTTTGAAATTACTATCCATCTTTTATCTTTTGACATCGGCTTTGTTTCTTCTATCACAACTTTGTCTCCAACGCGATATTGCTTGGTTTCGTCGTGAACTTTATATTTTTTGTGGGTTTTATACCTTCTTTTATATTTTGGATGCTCTTTAATCCTTTCAACCTGAACCACTGCTGTTTTTTGCATCTTGTCTGAAACCACAATTCCTGTTAATTTTTTCTTGGCCATAATTGTATTATTTATTAGTCCTGTTGCGAAATAAGAATTTGCGCCTAAATTTGAAATTTTGGCTGCAAATTTGGAAAAACTCGTCGGCTTATACTCTGTATAAACCTCCTCATTTTTCCAAATTTTCGCTCAAAATTTCTGCATTTCGCTTGCTAATCTTATTTCGCAACAGGACTATTTTCTCGCAAAATGGTTAAAATTTTGGCGATCTCTTTTTTCGATTGGCTAATTTCTTTAACATTCTTTAATTTATTTGAAGAAAATTTAAACCTGAGATCGCTTAATCTTTTTCTAAGATCATAAACCGATTTTTCCAGTTCTTTTTTATCTATTTTTCTTAATTCTTTTGTTTTCATAATTATATTTTATGGTTTATGTTTCTCTTTTAACAAATTTTGTCTTAATTGGCAACTTATTAGCCGCTCCTCTTAAAGCCTCTCTGGCTATTTCTTCTTTAAGGCCGTCTAATTCAAAAATAATTCTGCCCGGTTTTATAGGAAAAACATAATGGTCAACCGCTCCTTTGCCTCCGCCCATTCCAACTTCGGCCCCCTTGGCAGTCACGGGTTTATCTGGAAAAACTCTCGTCCAAAGCTTTCCTCCTTTTTTAAGGTGTCTTATTATGCATCTTCTGGCAGATTCCAGTTGGCGCGAAGACAGCCACTTTGTTTCCAAAGACTTTAATCCAAAAATTCCAAAATTAAGATCGGTTGCCCGGGTTTCAACTCCTTTTGACCTTCCTTTGTGCCACTTTCTGTGTTTAACTTTTTTCGGCATTAATATTGACATAAATTTATTCGAATTTTTCTCCTTTATATATCCACACCTTTATTCCTATTGCCCCATAAGTGCAGTGCGCTTCATGTTGAGCATAATCAATGTCGGCTCTTATTGTGTTGCGGGGCAGACGCCCTTCTTTCAGCCATTCTTTTCTGGCAATTTCAACTCCGTTTAGCCTTCCTGATAATTCTATCCTAATGCCTTTTGCTTCCTTGTTTTGAATCACTCTTTCTATGGTTTTTTTTAAAACTTGGCGAAATGGTATTCTCTTTTCTATTTGTTGCGACGCCATTTGGGCGACCAAAGAGGCCGAAATCCAGGGATTTTTTATTTCTCTAATTTCTATTCTTGTTTCTCTTTTTGCTTTGCTGTTTTCTTTGCTTCTGTTTATTTGAATCAAAGATCCCTTGGCATAAGAATCTTTATTTTTCTTGAGATTTTTTTCTATCTCTTTTTTCAAATTTTCAACACCCTCTCCGCCCCGGCCGATAATAATTCCCGGCCTTGCTGTTTCAATAATAATATTTATTTTATTTGCCGAGTGTTCTATTTCTATATTAGCAACTGAAGCCTCTGCCAATTTTTTTCTTAAAAAATCTTTAATTAAAAAATCCTCCTCAAGATATTGAGACATTTTTTTTCCGTAAAAACCGCGGATATTCCAGTCTTCTATTCCTTTTATTCTAAACGATTTTGGATGAACTTTGTGAGCCATAAACGCTTTGCTAAATTAAAAGTTTAAAGTCAAAAATTAAAAGTATTATCATTGCCTCAAAATTTATTACCTTCGTTATACTTT
>ERZ1292640.1280-Hain-H43-02um-R1-1280-length-20844-cov-20_pt1 | contig 20844 bp, 16 predicted proteins | sample MGYA00564404_ERZ1292640 | MGnify/ENA primary metagenome ERZ1292640 (study PRJEB36523, sample SAMEA6512636) | groundwater metagenome | collected 2019-01-08 | study: AquaDiva: Metagenomics assemblies of 32 groundwater samples
TGCTGGGCAAGGTGGGGATGAACAAGACGGGGTATGTCCGGTATTGCGTTACGGTGTTGTGAACAGATGCCTTCCGGCGGCGCCGGTTTCATGCTCCCGTCTCTTCTTTTCCGCTCCTTCCGGTATAATGCGTTTGGTGGCTACTCGTAGGACCATGCTGACCAGGAGCCTGCGGTCCGGCGTCGCGTTGTGGGCGGCGCTCGTGTTGCTGCCGATCGGGGCGGCCGCCTACTTCACCAAGGGCGGTGTGACCGGGATCGGGGCGCGGCCGCTCGGGATGGGTGGCGCGTTCGTGGCGGTCAGCGACGAGAACAGCTCGGTCTGGTGGAACCCGGCGGGATTGGGTCAGCTCACCCGCGCGGAACTCTCCGGCTCCTACGCCGCGATCTACGACGGCAACGTGACCTACCTGTTCTTCTCGGCGGCGTTTCCCGTCATGGCGGATGCGATCATGGGACTGTCCTGGGAGCGGAAGGACTTCTCCGGATTCCACGGAGACATCGCGAAACTCAAGGAGGACGTCTTCTACGCCACCTTCGCCTCCTCGTTGACCGAGGACCGTACGTTCTTTGGCGGGCTGAACATCAAGTTCTACAACGCGAGCTCGGTGCTGCGGGACGTCGGGGGCAACGGCCTTGGACTCGATTGGGGCGTCCTGTACCGGTTGCCATTGCCGAGGTTCGGCAAGGAGGTCCGGTTCGGGTTCTCGGCGCAGGATCTTTCTACCGAGATCCGCCAGCCGGGTGGGCTGGGGTCGCAGACGATCCCCTCCGTGATCCGGGTGGGCACGGCGTACCAGTTCGAGCGGTGGATCACCCTGGCCCTGGACGCGGAGAACTTCAAGGACCCGACCGTGTCGAAGCCGGCGGCGACGACGCTGCACGCGGGGGTGGAGGGCTGGTTCTTCGAGGGAGCGCTGGGCGTGCGCCTGGGCTATTCGGGATTCTCGACGCTGCCGGGACGGTACTCCGCGGGGCTTTCGTATCGCGCGACCGACTGGGAGGTCGATTACGCGTACATGGGCCATGCGGGCAACCTCGGTAACAACCACCGCGCCTCCTTCGCGATCCGCTTCGGGCGCGTGACGGCCAGCGGCGTCCGTCCGACGTCTCCCCTCGGGTTGAAGGCCAGTCCCAAGGACAGCGAGGTGGAACTCGTCTGGACGCCGAACCCCGAGCCCCAGGTGGGCGCGTACAACATCTACATCTCCACCGCGCCTGGCGGCGAATACCGCAAGATCAACACCGTGGGGCTGTCGTCGGCCCGGATCATCGGCCTCGAGAACGGCCGGACGTACTACTTCGTGGTGACCGCGATCTCGAACACGCAGCCGCCCCTCGAGTCGGAGCGTTCGGCCGAGGTCCCGGCCACCCCGATCGCACCCCAACTGGGGGCCGTCGAGATCACGCAGCAGGCGGCGGAGGGCGAGATCACGGTTTCCTGGCGCGGCTCGGTGGGGGAGAACGTTGCGGGGTATAACGTGTACATCTCAACGATGTCGGGATCGGGACACGTCCGGTACAACTCCCAGCCCTTGAGCTCGACGACGGTGCGCATGGTGCAGTTCCCGGGCCCGAGCGGGGCCCAGCCGGTGGTGGCAGGAGAGCGGTACTACATCTACGTGCGCTCGGTGTCGCGGTCGACCCCGCCGGTCGAGGGGCCGCCGTCGCCGGAGCAGACCTTCATCGCGATACCTCGCCAGTAATCCAGCCGGACAGAGGGGCGACGGCCCGGTCAACGACGCCAAGGGCGTTTCGACCGGGCCGTTCGGCTGTCCGGGGGGGGGCAGGACCGGCTCCCGGAGGCGGACTGACCCCTTGGGGTTTATTGGAGGCATTGGGGCCGGTGTCAGGCCCCGGGACAGGAGGCGGTGTTCACCTGTCCCTTCGATGAACCCTAGCGCGGCCCCCCCCCGGGGCGCCAGGCCCCCCATTGACAGGAACCGCCCTCCGCGATAGGGTTTCGCCAGCACATGATAGTCGGAATGTACACCTCAGCCTCCGGCATGCTCGCCGAAGCCTCGCGCCATGACGCCATCGCGAACAACCTCGCCAACGTCAGCACGACAGGTTTCAAGCGGGACGCGGCGGTCATCCGCGCGCATCCCACCCAGCTCATGCACCGGTTGAACGATTCGCTCATCTCGCTCGGCGGCATCACGTCCGACCTTGCGCCCCAGGTCGGGACGCGGGGGCAGGGCGCGCTCGTGGACGCGATCCTGCCGAACAACACGCAGGGGAGCCTGATGCAGACGGACAACCCGACGGACGTGGCGCTCGAGGGCCAAGGCTACATCATGGTGGACACGGTTCGCGGCCGGCGCTACACGCGCGCGGGCGACTTCGCCGTCGACGGCCGGGGCCGTCTGGTCACGCAGGCCGGCGATCCGGTGCTGACGTCCACGGGCGCCCAGATCATGGTTGGGCGGCGCCGCCTCGATATCGGCGCGGACGGCGGGATCCTGCTGGACGGCGAAGCGGTGGGGACGCTGGGTGTCGTCGAGCCGGACGACACCTCGATGCTGACGAAGGAGGGGGAGAGCCTCCTGGCTCCGGTTCCGGGGGCGCGGTTCCGCGCGTCCGGGTCCAGGGTCATTCAGGGCCACCTCGAGCGGTCGAACGTGAACGCGGTGACCGAGATGGTGGCCATGCTGGAGGCCCTGAGGACGTACGAGGCGAACCAGAGGGCGATCACCGCCCAGGATGAGACGATCAACACGCTCATCACGCAGGTGGGCAGGTTCGGCTGAGGTTTCCTTACAACTGAAGGGTTCGATGGGATGGCTGAGTGATGAAGGCTGGACCCTCCGGGTCGAAGACGACCCGCGGCGAAGCGGACGCTTCGCGGCAGCGAGGGAAGCCCTGGACGTGGGAGCCGCCGACTGACGGAGGCGGCTCCTCAAGCACCCCCCGGACCCCTATTCGACATGACCGGCGACGCGGAGCCCCTTGGGTTCCGTCCGAAACTGTCAAGGAGGTCCCGAGATGATTCAGGCGCTGTACACGGCTGCGTCGGGCATGCTGGCCCAGCAGATGAACGTCGACACGATTTCCAACAATCTGGCGAACGTGTCGACGACGGGCTACAAGAAGACGCGGGTCGACTTCCAGGACCTGCTCTACCACACCATCAAGCCGGCGGGGTCGCCTCCGACCGCTCCGGGCGTCCAGACGCCGGTGCCGATCCAGGTCGGCGAGGGCGTCCGGCCGGTGGCCACGCCCCGGATCTTCTTCCAGGGGGAGATGATCCAGACCGACAGCCCGCTCGACATCGCGATCGAGGGGGAGGGGTTCTTCCAGGTCCTCCAGGCGGACGGTTCGATCGCCTACTCGCGCGACGGGACCTGGAAGCGGGATTCAACGGGACGCGTGGTGACCTCGGACGGCAACCCGCTCGAGCCGGAGATCACGATCCCGCCGGAGGCCACTCAGATCGTGATCGGCCGTGACGGGACCGTCAGCGTGGCGCTGCCCGGCGGCTCCACGAACGAGCAGGTCGGCCAGATCGAGCTTGCGAGGTTCCTGAACCCCGCCGGCCTGCACGCGACGGGGCGGAACCTCTTCTCGACGACCGAGGCCTCCGGGGATCCCCTGACGGGCGTCCCGGGCCAGGAGGGCTTCGGGGCCGTGACCCAGGGGTACCTGGAGCAGTCCAACGTCAAGGTCGTGGAAGAGCTGGTGAACATGATCGTCGCACAGCGCGCCTACGAGATCAACTCGAAGGCCGTGCAGACGAGCGACGACATGCTTCAGGCCGCCAACAACATCCGCCGCTGATGCGGACTGTAGTCGCTCTCGCGGTCGCATTGGCCGGACACGTCACGGCGGTAGTTCCCGCAGCGGTTCCTTCGGCAGCTCCCGTGCTGCCGCAGGCTCAGGGCCGGATGGAACCTGCCGTTTCCATTGCGACGGAGCCCGCCGGCGTTCCGGCGGGGCCGGGTGTCGTGCAGGTGACGTTCAAGCCGCAGGTCGCCATCCGAAGCCACTGGATCCTGCTCGGGGACGTTGCCGAGCTCTCGGGGCTTCCCGAGGCGCGGTTGAAGGAACTCGCGGCCATGCGGATCGCGCATGTGCCCCAGCCCGGAGTCGAGCGGGCGGTGACTCCGGAAGACGTCCGGCGCCGGCTGCGGACCGGCGGGCTCCGGGCGACCGTCGAGTTCGCGGGACCGGTCGAGACGGCCCGGGTGACCGCGGCCATCAAGCCGTTGTCGGGCGACGAGCTCGTGCGGTTCGGGCACGCGTTCCTCGAGAAGAAGGCGGCGCGGCCCGGCGCCGAGGTGCGGATCGAGGATCCGGACGTGCCGCGGACCTTGAACGTGCCGGACACCGGGATCGAGCTGAAGGCCGACGTTTCGGCGCGGCGCCTGGTGGGGCTGGTGCCGGTGATGGTGGAGGCGTGGGCCGACGGCGAGCGCGTGGCGCGCGTGATGCTCTCGTATCGCGTGCATGCCCGCGTGACGGGGGTCCAGGCCGCTCGCTCTCTCGAGCCGGGCACGGTGCTGGCCGAGGCCGACCTGACCGACGCCGAAGCCGATCTGGCGGAAGTGCCGGAGGATGCCGCGACTTCGCGGGACACGCTGGTGGGGCAGCGGGTGCTCCGTCCGATGCAGGCGGGCGCGTGGGTCCGCCGGTCGGCGGTGGCCCAGCCCCTCCAGGTCCGCCGCGGGTCACAGGTCATGCTCGTGGCGCGGATCGGGTCCGTGGAGGCGCGGGCGTCGGCGCAGGCGCGGGAAGAGGGCGGCGCGGGAGACATAATCACGGTCGTTAACCTGAACTCGAAGCGGTCCCTCCGGGCCCGCGTCGTGGGGGCCGGACTGGTCGAAGCGGTGATGCCGTGAACTCGGGCACCCGCATCAAGGAGGCTGGTATGAGGCAGTTGCGCTGGGTCATCGGGGTGGTGGCCGTGTGCATGGCCGCGCGGATGGCGTTCGCCGAGTCGCTGTGGCCGGCCGGCGGAGATTCGCTCTACAAGGACAAGAAGGCGTTCAAGGTCGGGGACGTCCTGACCGTGAACATCGCCGAATCGGCGTCGGCGTCGCACAGGACGGACACCCAGGCGAAGAAGACCTCCTCGTCCGGGATCACGTGGGGGTCCCAGCGTTCCACGCTTCTGCCGTTCCAGGACCTCGGGATCACGGGGAAAGAGAACTTCCAGGGCGGGGGGAAATCGACGCGCGGAGGCGATCTGCATGGGCGCATCACGGTGCGCGTGATCGACGTCCTGCCGAACGGCAACCTCGTCATCAACGGAAACCGCGTCATTACGGTCAACGACGAGAAACAGGTCATGGAGATCACCGGGATCGTGCGTCCGGAGGATGTGACGGCCGAGAACTCGGTGCTGTCCACCCTCGTGGCGGACGCCCAGATCCGGTATACCGGCCGGGGCGCGGTGTCGGAGAAGGCCAAGCTCGGCCTCATCTCCCGCCTGCTCTCGATGCTGTTCGCGTTCTAGGGGGGTGTCATGACGATTCGCCGCTTTGCCTGCTCCGCCCTGCTCCTCGCGGTCGTTTCGACCGGGTTAGCGGCAACCGCCGCAGCCGTGCCCGTCAAGGTCCGCGATGTCGTGGATATCCAGGGGGCCCGGGAGAACCAGCTCATCGGCTACGGCATCGTGGTCGGGCTGCCCGGCACGGGGGATACCGTGATCGGCGCCCGATCGGGCACCATCTTCACCGTGCAGAGCATCATCAACATGCTCAAGCGGTTCGGGATCGTGGTCCCGCCGCAGTACGTTCGCGTCCGCAACGTGGCGGCGGTAATGGTCACCGCCAGTCTGCCGCCGTATCTCAAGGGGGGCAACAAGCTCGATGTCGTGGTCTCGTCCCTGGGGGACGCCCGGAGCCTCCGGGGGGGCAACCTGCTGCAGACGCCCCTCCAGGGCGCGGACGGCACGACCTACGCGGTCGCGCAGGGGCCGATCACGGTCGACGGGGGGCTTCGTGACACCCCGACCACGCCGATGGCGTCGACCAACCGCTACACAACCGCGCGGCTCCCCGGGGGCGGCATAGTGGAGCGCGAGGTGCCGGCCACGGTGTTCACCCAGGGCGAAGTGACCCTGCTCCTCAAGCAGCCGGACTACACCGCCTGCACGCGCATCTCGGACGTCATCAACAAGACGTTCCTCTCGACCGTGGCCAGTCCGCTGGACGCCTCGTCGATCAAGCTCCGGGTGCCCTCGGACTACGGGGAGCACGTGGTCGAGTTCATCAGCGCGGTGACGGGGCTCGAGTACGAGGCGCCCGCCCTCGCGAAGGTCGTGATCAACGAGCGGACGGGGACGATCGTGATGGGGTCGGACGTGCGGGTCAGCTCGGTGGCCGTGGCCCACGGGACGCTGCACCTCATGGTCCGCAGCGAGCGCCAGTCGGTCCTTACCGAGGATGCCGAATCGACGACGGTCCGGACGACGGGCGCGGGGAACCTCATCGCCCTGCCGGAAGGCGCGAACATTGCCGAGGTCGTCGACGCGCTCAACGCGATCGGCGCGACTCCGCACGAGATGGTCGCGGTGCTCCAGATGCTCAGGGCGGCCGGCGCGCTTCAGGCCGAAGTGGTGTCGTTGTAATGGCGGCGGCGGCCGTGGGACAATACCTTCAGGCGCTGAACGGGGTGGCGTGGGAACGCCGCGCCGCGGCGCCGAAGACGGAAGGCGATGCGTTGCACCAGGTGGCGGGGCAGTTCGAGGCCCTCTTCATCTCGGAGCTCTTGAAGTCGATGCGGTCCACGACGCTGGACACGGGCTTCCTGGGCAACGATCGCGCCTCCAAGATGTACCGAGAGATGTACGACGAGGCGTTGTCGGGGAATCTGGCGACGTCGGGGGGATTCGGGATCGGGAGGATGCTCGAAGCGGAGCTGGCCCGGTCCGGGAAGGTCCGGTAGCGACTAAGAACCCGCGGGAAGCGCCCCCGGCGAGGCGCCACAGGACGGAGAGAGCATGAAGAATCGGATCGAGGATGGGACAATCAGGGCCGATCAGGTGGCCGGCGGGGGCATGGTGTGCCCCGGCCGGCCGTTCGTGCGTGGAGGGGCGGCGCGCGTGTTGGCGGCGCTCGCGGCGGTAGCGTGCCTGCTCCTCGCGGGCGGGGGAGCGTACGCGGCCTCCGACGATGCGGACCAGGCGCTGTCCGACGCTCAGAAGCTCCAGAAGGCGGGCAAGACCAAGGACGCCGCGGCGGCCTATGAACGCTTCCTGGCGGGCGCCGGCGACGATGAGCGGGCCCCGTGGGTGCTCGTCCAGCTCGGCGACCTCCACGCGGCCGAGAGCCGGGTGCCCGAGGCCCTGGGGGCCTATGCCCGGGTCGTCAAGAAGTATCCCGATTCGGTCGACGCCCGGCTGGCGCGGTCGCGCATGACGCAGTTGTCGGCCGCGGCCGTGAACGCGGCGAGGGACAAGATGAAGGCGGCGCGGACCGACGACGAGCGGCAGCAGGCCCAGTGGGAGATCGGGACGATCTACGAGTGGGGCAGCGACGTCACGAACGCGGCGCTCACGTTCCGCGAGATCAAGAACACGGCAAGGCAGGAGGCCTGGCGCAAGAAGGCGGAGGCCAAGCTGAGCTCCATGGTGGAAGCCCGGATCGAGGAGGCGGCCAAGGGCCCCCCGGTGCCCGACGAGGACCGCTGGATCGAGATCGCGACCCTGGCGGAGACCGCCGAGATCTGGGGCCGCGCGGCCGAGTTCCACCTCAAGATCGCGGACCTGGTGAAGGAACCGGAGGAGAAGATCAAGTGGCGGCTCAAGGCCGCGGACGACCTGCGGCAGGGCGGGGAGACCGCCAAGGCCCTCGAGAGCTTTCTCGATGTGCTGAAGCTGGGGCCCGCGGGAGCCACGCTGGACGACGCCACCCGGGGGGCCGGATCGGCCTACGAGACCCTCAATCGCTGGGCCGAGGCCATTAAGCTGTATGACGGGTATCTCAAGGCCACCGCGTATGCCGAGACGTCGGCGTGGGCCTGGCTCAAGCTCGCGAACGCGGAACAGCGGACCGGCCAGATCGAGGCGGCCCTCCGCGATTACCACAGCCTGGCGGGCAAGTACGCGAAGAACACGCTCGCGGCGGACGCCCTCCTCGCGGTCGCGAGGATCGCCGAGGACAGCAAGGACTTCGAGGGCGCCAAGAGCCTCTACGCGCGCGTGGACCGGGAATATCCGGACACGCCGGAGGCAACCGAGGCGAAGGTGCGGCTCCTGACCCTCCCGGCCAAGGCGGCCGAGTGGGCGAAGGTGCAGGCCGAGATCTCGAAGATGTCCGACAAGTACTCGCGGCGGGAACGGAAGGAAGAGTGATGGCGGACGATCCGTCGGCCCTTAGAGCAGCGCTGCGGCGGCTCGAGGACGCGCTCGCGGACGCCCGGGTGAGGCTCGGGGCCGAGGCGCGTCCGCCCGCTGCGGTGCTCGATGGGCTGGGCGTGCGGGCGGCGGAGGCGAGGGACGCCCTGCTCCGGCTCACGGAGGCGGCCGGGAGCCTTCCGGAGGCCGAGCGACTCGATTGCCTGAAGGAGGCCTCCGCGGCCCGCGAGCGGCTGGCCGTGGTGGCGAAGCTGGCGGGCGGGGCGGCCTGGTTCCACGCGGTCGTCCGTGAGCTCGACGGCCGGGCCCCGGGGGGTCTTTACGGCCGGGCGGGAGCGGTGGCCTGGGGTGGCGCCGGCGCTACGGTGGAACGGAAGCTATAGCGGACCCCGCCTGAAGCGGGGGAAGGAGTAGTCACGATGGCCTCGACCTTCGGCTCGATCGCGACAATGATGACCTCCCTGCGGGTCCAGTCGCTCGCGCAGCAGATCCTCGCGAACAACATCGCCAACGCGACCACGCGGGGGTACTCCCGGCAGGTCCCGATCCTGGCCGCGCTCGCGCCGCTGTCCATACCGTCGCTGAACTCCTCGTTTGGGCCGGGACAGATCGGGAGCGGCGTCCGGCTGGCCTCCATCGAGCGCGTGCGGGACGAGTTCCTGGATCTCAGGATCCGGAGCGAGTCCGCGGTCATGGGCGAGCAGCAGGCCATCCAGCAGGCGCTGGCCGACATGCAGGTGCTCTTCCCGGAGTTGAACGCGATACCGGGCCAGGGCCTCATGACCGCGGTCCAGACGTTCTTCGACGACTGGAAGGGGCTGGCCGCCGGCACCGTGAGCCGGGGGACCCTCCTTCAGGACGCCGTGGCGATGACCACGCTCTTCCACCAGGCCGATGCGTCGCTGCGGGACCTGGACAACACCCAGGACCTGCGGGTGCGGAGCACGATTACCCAGATCAACGGCCTGCTCGGCCGGATTGCGTCGGCCAACCAGGGGATCATGGCGGCCCAGGCGGCGGGCGGGTCGGCCAACGCGCTCCTGGACAGCCGGGATCAGGCGCTGACGGACCTGTCCAAGCTGATCAAGATCGACACCGTCAGGCTCGGGGACGGGTCGGTGCTGGTCATGACCGGCAATGCGCGGGCGCTCGTCCGTGGCGCGCAGGCGGGCGTCCTGACGCCCCTGTCGATGGTCCACGAGCCGGCGTACGCCGCCATCGGATGGCGGGAGCCGGGCGGGGGCTCCGCGTTGGATATCACGGGGGAGATCCCGGGTGGGGCGCTCAAGGGCCTCATGACGGCGCGCGACCAGGTCGTGGCGGACGAGCGGCTCGAGCTCGACGAGCTGGCGTCCTCCCTGATCGCGCAGGTGAACATCCTGCATATGGGTGGCTACGCGACGGACGGGACCACAACGGGCCTTCCGTTCTTCGCCATCGGCACCGGCCTCGCGCCGCTGGACGCCGGCGACATCGCGGTCAATCCCGCGATCGCGGCCGACGCGAACCTGCTCGCGGCCTCCCGGATCAACGGCGACGGGACGAATACGGAGCAGGCCGCCACCCTCGGCGCCCTGCGCGACCTCGTCATGAACGCCATGGTCCAGAGCCGGGGCGCGATCAACACCGGAGTCGGGATGGTCGATCCGACGAGGGCCATGAACGACATGGGGCATTCGCCGCTCAACGGCGCGTCGCCTCCGTTCCCGCCAATGACCGCGAACGGGGTCGCGGGAGGGTTCCGCGTGTTCCAGACCATCCCGACGGCGTCGGGCACGCTCGTGATCAACGGCGTGAGGATATTGTGGACTACCGCCGACTCGATCGACCAGATCGTGGCCAAGATCAACACGGCGATGGGCGGGACCGTGCGCGCGAGCTTCGAATACAGCTTCCGCGAACGGCTCACGCTCATCGGGAGTGGCCCCTTGACCGTCTACGACGAGCTCGGGAACCTGACGCAGGCGCTGCGGCTCGAGGGCAGGCAGGTCTCGCTCACGGCGGTGAACAATGGATTCGGACCACTCGACCGGACGATCCCGTCGCTGACGGTGGTGGGGCAGGCGGCGCTGGAGTGGCGGACGGTCGCCGCGAACAAGGGACAGGTCACGTTCCAGTGGCAGGCGCCCGCGGGTTCGCCGAACGCCGTAACCTACGCCTGGGACGCCACCCAGGACCTGACCGGGCCGGCGGGGATTCTCGCGGGGATCAACACCGCCCTCACGGGCGCGGGGGCCACCTTCCAGGTGCTGTGGAACCCCGCCACGCAGTCCTTCACGATCCAGGGCCTGAACGCCCTCCCCGCGACGTCCGCAAACCCGCTCTCGCCGGTCACGGTCACGGACACGGAGGGGAACCTGTCCATGCTGTTCAACCTCGAGGCTCAGCCCACGTTCGGCGTCTTCACCGACACCCTGCTCGCCCAGATGCAGGCGGCGCGGGCAAACGCGGACGCCATGCTCGACCAGGCGAAGGCGGCCGTGGGCCAGCTCCAGTTGCAGCAGGACGCGATCGCGAAGGTGGACGTGAACGAGGAACAGGCGCAACTGATGGAGTATACGCGGGCCTACGAGGCGTCCGTGCGGGCCATGGCGGCCCTGGACGAGTGCCTGAACGTGCTGATCAACCGCATGGCGGCGTCGACGTTCGCGGGCTCCTCGACGGCTTCGGTGCTGACCTCCTGAACGGGTATAATACCCACAGGGGGATCGAGGCATTCTGAAGACCGCTATTCTCGTCCTGACCGTGCTCTCCGCCGGCGCACCCGCGCGGGCGGACCTCATCATCAACTCGTTCGAGCCCACGGGGACGCCCTACACGGCCTGGACGTCGCCCCCGACCACGTGCGCGAGGAGCCTGACCTGCGGCGCGACTGGTCCGTGCGTGACCCTCTTCCGGGACACGACGATCGGGCAGGAGGGGACGGCGTCGGGCGTCGTGTGGTTGCAGGAGGACCTCGTATTCGACCCGAATACGGACTGCGTCTCGAATCTTTGCGATGGCCTCCATCCGGTCACGATTCAGACCTTCGCCCCCAAGGACTGGTCCACCGGCTACCTCAAGGTCGTGGTCAGCGGGAGCTTGCCGAAGCCGGGTGTCTCGGTCGACATGGGCTTGAGGGTCAAGGACACCGACGGCCACACGGCCTACGGGCCGCTGGTCACGCTCTCGACGGCGGGAAGCTGGGTAGACGCGCCCGCAGTCCTCGGGGATCTCGCCAGCCAGGGCCTCACCCTCTCCAAGATCGACCAGGTGGCCGTCATCTTCTCGTCGGTCAGCGCCTGCACGTCCGTACTTATCGACAGCCTGCGGTTGACCGTCGGGACGCCGCCGTGCGCACCGAATGCGGTGTCCGCATTCCCGGGCGATACGGCGATCACGCTCAACTGGCAGTATCCGCTCGTGTGCCCGGGCACCTACCCCGTCGCCCAGTACTGCCTCTACCGGGCGACCAGCGCGCTGCCGGGGCCGGTATCATCGCCGATGCCGGTGCCGCTACCGGCGGGTATCACCCGCGTCTGCGGCGTCGGCAGTCCGTACAACGACAAGGGGCTGGACAACGGGACGACGTACTTCTACAAGGTCGCCGCGATCGACACGGATGGGAACGAGGGGCCGCCGGGAGACGTCCTGCCGGAGCAGGACTTCGCGACCCCGACCTGCGGCGGGACGGCGCCGTCGTGCTCGGCGGCGTCGTGGGCGAGCGGGATCCGGATCATGTGGTCGCCGGTCGCCGGCGCGACCGCGTTCCGGATCTACCGCGCCCCCTCCGCCGGGTCCTGCGCGGCGAAGGGGGTGCTGCTCTCGACGCAGCCGGGGGTCTCGGTCTACTGGGACGACACGGCGGTGGTCCTCTCGCAGAACTACTGCTACACGGTGACGGCCGTCGTGGGCGGGTGCGAAGGCCCCTGCTCCAACCAGGCCTGCGTGACCTACGTCGGCGGTGGCGCGCCGCCGTGCAGTCCGCCCGGGCCCATCCTCAGCCTGTCCGCGCTCCCGCGACCGACGCAGGTCCTGCTGACGTGGACGGAGCCGGCGGCCGGGGATGCGCCGATCTCGTACTACAACGTTTTCCGCAGCCTCTCGCCCGGCGGCTCGCAGACGTTGGCGTGGAAGGAGTTCGACACGGGAGCGCCGGTCTACACATGGACCAACACGGCGCTCCCGCCGGTGACGCAGTACTGCTACGAAGTGGTCGCGATCGCGGCGAACCTGTGCTCGAGCACCTCGACGGAGGAGTGCGTGACGACCGGATGCGACCTGTCGCCCCCGTTCAACCTCTCAAGCGTGGGATGGTGCGACCGGGTCCGGCTGTCCTGGAGCGGCGTGCCGGCGTCAACCTACAAGATATGCCGGGCGCCGGCGGGCGGGGCCTGTGGGGCCATCCAGCTCGACGTCATGCCCGGGGTCTCGGTCTACTACGACGACATGACCGCCGCGCCGGGAACCGTTTACGCCTATGTGGTGACGGCGTCCGGCGCGCTGTGCGACAGCGCGTGTTCCACCGAGGTGACGGCCACCTCGAACCTGACGGACCCCTGTCCCCCGACCCCGCCCTGCACGCCGCCGGGAGTCGTGGCTACCCCGACGGGAACGACGGGGACCGGGCACCTGACGGTCGCATGGCCGCGGCCCGTGGTAGGCGGCAGTCCGCTGTCGAAGTACTTCGTCTGGCTGGGGGCGGGGTCTACGGGGACGCTGGCGGGCAAGGTGGTCACGGCAACGGTCTGGGATTCGGATGGCGGGCCGACGTTCACGGTGACGATCACGGGCCTCACGGTGGACTCCACGTACTGCGCCATCATCGAGGTGGCAGACGACGGCCTGCCGTCCTGCACGAACTTCTCCGCCGAGGCCTGTTTCACGACGGCCTGTGTCACGCCTCCGCCACCGGGGACTCTGGGGCTCGCGGCGCGGCCGCCCTCGTCGCTCCTGGTCTCCTGGGCGCCTTCGACTGGTGGTGAGATCCCGATCTCGCGGTACCTGGTCTATCGGGCAACGGCGGCCGGCGGCGCGCAGTCGCTTTCCGGCACGTCGTGGGAGGCGGGCGGGCTGAACCTCTCGTTCACGGCGACCGGTGTTGCGCTCACCCAGGACTGCTGGTACCAGGTGATGGCCGTGGACGAGCAGGGGTGCACGACCTGGTCGGCGGGGCCGCCATCGGGGTTCCACGGGTGCACGCCCCCGGGGCTGATCACGACCGTGGGTGTGAATGCGCGGGCGCCGTCGTCGCTGCTGGTGTCCTGGGCGCCGCCGACGCCGGGCGAACCCGGCGTCGGGCTGTCCCGGTACTACGTCTACCGGTCGACCGGGGCGGGATACGCCCAGACTATCTCCGGCACCGTGTACGACGCCGGCCCGCTGGCGGCGCTCACGATGACGGTGACGGGTCTCAACCTGACGCAGGAGTACTGCTTCCAGGTGATGGCGATCGATCAGGCGGGATGCACGATATGGTCCGATCCGCCGCCGACGACCGGGTGCCGCGTGTGCACGCCGCCGACCCCGGTCGGGCCGACCGCGTTGTCCGGCCTGCCGCCGAACACGATGACCCTGGGATGGACACGGCCCGCCGCGGGTGACACGCCGGTATCCCGCTACCTGATTTTCCGGTCGACGGCATCCGGCGCTCAGCAGGCGTACTTCGGCACGGTCTATGACGACGGGGTGAACACGGCCTACACGTTCACTAATTCCGGAGCGGCGACCACGGGTTCCTGGTGTTATCAGGTCCTTACCGTGGACCAGGGCGGGTGTTCGAACGTCTCCGGCGACTTCTGCTACTCCTGTGCTCCGCCCCAGTGGGGGATTGCGCACGACGGGACCGCGAACATGTCGGCCGCGAAAATGAACTCGACCGATGTATGGGTTTCATGGGATTTCGCGCTCCCCGGAGACACGATGAACCGGGCGGTCACGTGGAATCCCGTCAGCAAGTACTTCGTGTATCGGTCGACGGGCTCGAGCTGCTACGTTCAGCAGGTTTGTGCGACGCTATGGGACGACCAGGTCGCGTTGTCGTTCGCGGTTACGGTGACGGGACTCAGCCCCGACACGGCCTACAGCTTCGAGATCATGGCGGTCAGCCGTAACGGATGTGCGACCCTGTCCCTTGACTGCGGACTAGCCAGGACTAGCGTCTGCCAGCCGCAATGGCTCGGCGTTCTGCCGCCTTGCCCGGTGGCATTCGCGAACATCGTGGCCACCACCCAGATCTCCACGACTGTACTGGTGACCTGGGACTTCGCGCCTCCTGGAGATACAGTCAACCGCACGACGACCGCGAATCCGGTCAGCCGGTACTTTGTCTACCGAACCAAGGGATCAACCTGCGATCTGGAGAATCCGTCGGGGACGATATGGGATGATCAGGTTTCTCTTTCGTTCTCCCTCACGGTGGGAGGATTGGAACCCGCCACCCAGTATCGCTTCGAGATAATCGCGGTGAGCGAGGATGGGTGTTCGACGCGAGCCTGTGACTGCGCGACCGCCAACACCAACGGAGCTTGTTCCTTCACGAAGGCATTGAGCGCGTGGGCCGTGACGGGGCCGACGGGCACGCCTGCCGTCGGACTCCAGTGGGGTTGGACTTCCACCGGCACCGTGGTCGGCTTCGACATCCTCCGGGGGGACTCGTCCTCCGGTGGTTCGGGGGGCAAGGCGGTCATCGGCTCGGCGCCTCCGGGCGCTCTTACCTGGACCGACTCTGGCGTGCAACCCGGGAAGAGCTATTTCTATGTGATCGAGCTGCACGCTACCCAGCCACTGGGGCTCTCTGATTGCACGGTCACGTCGACCGAAGTCGGCGTCTCCCTGCCGGCGCTCAAGCTGGCGGTGTTTCCGAACCCGGCGCAGCCCGCGAAGACGCCGGTGCGGTTCGACGGGCTCCCCGCGGGCTCGGTGGTCGAGCTCTACACGCTGAACGGCGAGCTCGTGCGCAAGAGCCCGACGGGGACGGGGGCGCTGTGGCTCTGGGATGGGAAGAACGACAACGGGACCATGGTCTCGGCGGGCATCTACCTCTGGATCGTGCGCACCGAAGGCAAGGTCACCCGGGGTAAGCTCGTGGTGGGGCAGTGAGCGCCGGTCGCCGGCTCGCCTGCGCCCTGCTGGTCGCCTGCCTCCGGCCGGCCGGATGGGCCCGGGCCACGGGCGCGGGCAGCGCGTCGGGCGAGTTCACGATCATGGCGACTTCCACGCGCGCGGCCGGGATGGGGGAGGCCTTCGTCGGGCTGGCCGACGACATGGGCGCGCTCGAGCACAACCCCGGCGGGCTGGCGCGCAGCCAGGATATGGGATTCAACTACCTCCACGCGTTCTGGCTCCAGTCCATCGGGTTCGACCATCTGGCGGCCGTACTGCCGTTGGGCCGGATGGGCACGGCCGGGATCAGCTTCACGCGGCTGTTCGCGGCCGGCGACGGGATGGGGATCGGCCCCTCGGGCGAGCCGGTATCCACCGGGGCCTACAACGTGGGACAGACCGCCGTGACCGCGGGCTGGGGATATCCCGTGCGGCCGGCGCTCTCGGTGGGCGCCTCGGTCAAGATGGTCAGTCAGGACCTGGCCGTCACCAGCGGCAGCGCGGTCGCCGCGGACGCCGGTCTGCTCTACAGGACCCCGATTCCGCAGCTCACGACCGGGCTCGCGATCTCGAACATCGGTTCCGGGATGAACGGTGCGTCCATGCCCGTCATGCTCAAGCTCGGCACCGGTTACGCGCTCGCGCCCGTGCGCGGCGTGGCGTCCCTCGCGGGCCGTCGCGGCCTATGGGACGTGCCGCTCCTGACCGCGGACGTGATCTTCCCGTTGGCCCCGGTGCAGACGAACTTCATCCGGATCCGGCTCGGGGCCGAGTACATGATCTCGGTGTCGGCGGTCCAGAACGTCTCCGTCCGGCTCGGGTACAAGTTCGGCGAAGAGGGGGCCGGCGGGCTTGCCGGCGCGACCTTCGGCCTCGGGTACCGGATGACGTCCGGCCGGTTCACGCTCGGCGTGGACTACGCCCTCGGGCACTACGGCGATCTCGGCGTGACGCACCGGATATCGTTCTCCTCCAGCTTCCTGCACCTCTCCGAGGTCTCGTACCGCGCGGCCGAGGAGCAGTCGCGGGTGAGCAAGCGCGAGGGGCAGGTCTACCTCGAGTGGCCCGTGTCGACGGAGCCGCAGGTGACCGGCTACAACATCTACATGGGCGAGTCGAAGGACGCGGACTTCGTGAAGGTGAACCGGGATTCCGCCGTCACCGGCACCAGCCTGTCGGTCCGGGGCCTCAAGATCGGCAAGACCTATTTCTTCTTCGTGACCACCGTCGTCGGGGTCGAGCCCGCCATCGAGGGCCGCCCGTTCTTCGAGACGAGCGCGGTGGCGCAGCCCGTACCCTGAAAGGAGACCCCTTGACCATGAACCGTTCCCGCGCGCTCGTACTGCTGCCGGTCCTGGCCGTGCTGGCCGGGTGCGGCTACAAGGACCCCGTGGCGCTCGTGCAGGACTATTTCAACTTCGCGATCCAGGGCAGGTTCGACCGCCAGTACCGCCTGCTCCTGCCGGCTGTGAAGCCGGTCGAGAGCAAGCGCGCGTTCGTCGAACAGCAGGAGGCCTGGGCGGTGCGGCGCAAGCTCACGGCGGCCGAGTGCACGAACAAGCCGGGGCCGGGGCCGCTGTGGCGGGCGATCGTGAAGCTGACGTGGGACACCGGGGGCAAGCGTCCCGAGACCGGGACGCGGGGGATCACGCTGGCCAACCGGTCGGGGCGGTGGTACGTCCTGGACACGCCGGCCGCCCGTGTGGAGGCCAACGAGGCCTACGTGGCGGGGGACCCGGGGCGGGCGACCCGGCTGCTCCAGCGGATCGTCCGGCTGAACCCGATGGATGCGGAAGCCCTGGACCTGCTGGGCTACGTCCTCCGCGACAACATCGCGCTCAAGAACAACCTCGAGCTCGCGGTGGAGGCTCACCGGCGCGCGATCGAGATTGAGCCCCAGAACGCTGACTGGCACCTTTCGCTGGGTAACGACTACCGGCTGATCGGGTGGCGGGAAGGCGCCGTGGAGGAGCTGAAGAAGTCCGCCTCGCTTGCCCCCCGGGCCACGACGTACGTGTGGCTGGGGGCCGCGCTGGCGTCGAGCGGAAGGATCGGACCGGCGCGCGAGGCCTGGCGGCAGGCGATCAAGCTGGAGCCGCAGAACCCGCAGGCGCACGCATATTTGGAGAAGACGAGGTAGGGATTCCGGAGGGGCAGTGACGCGCAGTAGCGCGTCACTGCCATTGGAGTAGGGCATCTTACCCTGCGGCCGTGGCGACAGGAGTCGACGCAGTCCAATGAAATCCCTGCAAGTGTGCGCGGCCGTGGCGCGCAGGAGCGCGCCCGGCCAGAGGTATAATCATTTATGTATGCCGTGCTCGTCAACGAAGTTGACGAGCGACGGCATGCGGCCGTAGCTCATCAGGAAGAGCGGCGGTTTCCTAAACCGCAGGCAGTGGGTTCGAGTCCCTCCGGCCGCGAGGCGTCTTTCGGAAAATGGAATGGAAGGAGAACGACATGCCGATTCTTGCGTGCCGGTGCGAGGAGTGCTCGACCAAGTTCGACTATCTCTCGTTCGGGGCGGCGGACCAGCCCGAGTGCCCGGACTGCCGTAGCCGGAAGGTCGAGCGCCTGTTTGCCCCGTTCGCGGTCGGCGCGGCGACGGTGCCCGCCTCGGCGGATTGCGCGTGCCCCGGGGGCCCCGGGGCGTGTCCGCATCCCTGCTCCCGGGCGCTCGCCGGGGTCTGACGGATTCAAGCGCGGGACGGCTGACCGCCCATGGTGAACCTCGCCAACCTGCTCACGCTCCTTCGGATCATCCTCATTCCGACTTTCGCCACCCTCTTTCTGTACGGGCGTCATTTCGAGGCCTTCGTCGCGTTCGCGGTCGCCGCGTTGACGGACTGGCTCGACGGCTGGGTGGCCCGCGGCCCCGGCCAGCGGACCGAGTTGGGGGCGTTCCTCGATCCCCTCGCGGACAAGGCACTCCTGCTCACTTCCTTCGCGCTGCTGGCGTCGACGCGGGTCGTGCCGCTCTGGGCGCTCGTCCTCGTCTTCACGCGCGAGGTCGTGATCGTGGGCGGCTGGATCGTCGGCCACCTGATCACGCGGAACCGGCGGGTGGAGCCCAGCGGGCTGGGCAAGGCGACGACGGCGATGCAGTTGGCGGCCGTGACCGCGATCCTGTTCAACCATCACACCGTGCTGCCGCACGACCTGGCGCTGAGGGCCCTGGACGCCGCGATGGCGTTGACGGCCATCTCGGGGCTGGACTACCTCTACCGCGGCCTGCGGGACCTCCAGCCGCGCCGCCCTGGGTGAGGCGGCCGGGGCCATGATCCCGCGCCGCCTGGTCCCGGCGGCGGCCTTCCTGATCGTCTGGCAGGCCGGGCTCCTCACCCTCGCGCCGGGGGCGCCGCACGGGGATTCCGGCGAGACGGCGGGGGTAGCCCTGCACCTAGGGATCGCGCACCCGCCCGGCTATCCCTTGCCGACGCTCCTCGGCCACCTCGCCGCGCGCTGGATCCCCGCCGGGTCGGTGGCGTGGCGCGTGAGCCTGCTATCCCTCGCCGCAGCCTCCACCGCCGCGGCCGCGGGCACCATCGCGCTCTTCCGGCTCGCGCCCGGCCTTCCGGCGTGGCTCGTGCTCGCGCTCGGGGTGGCGGGTGGCCTGCCCCTCGAGGTCTGGAACCAGATGACGCTGCCCAAGGGCTCGGTCTACACGGTCACGATCGCGCTGCTCGCGGGGCTGGCGGCCCTTCTCAGCAGTCAGGATGCGACCCCCGGGCGGCGCGGCGCCGCCGGGGGCCTGACGGCAGGACTGGCGGCGTGCGGGCACTACTACATGCTCGTGCCTTTCGCGCCGTTCCTGCTGGCCGAGTTCGTCCGGAGTATCCGGGGCCGGCCGGGCGCGGCGCGGGCGGGTGCGCTCGCGGCCTGCGGAGTGGTGCTGGGAGCCTCCCTGTACCTCTACCTGCCCCTGCGCACTACGGCTGCACACCCGTCCTTCCGGTGGGCGGAGCCCGTGACGTGGGGACGGTTCCAGTGGCTGGTTCTGCGCCGGCAGTACGTGTCCATCGAGAAGCAGGGCCGGGGGAATGGCGGCCTCCTCCTGGCCGGCCGGTTCGCGGACCGGTTCCGGGCGGGGTTCGGCTGGCCGGGAGTCCTGCTCGTGCCCGTGGCCCTCGGGCTCGCGTGGCGCCGGCGGGCGTGGTGGCTGATGGCGGTGGCCGCCGGGGGAGTGGGCGAAATCGCGGCGGCCGCCTTCTACCCCAAGCTGGAACCGGACGCCCTCTGGGTCGCGGACCCCTTCTTCTCGGCGGGATGGTGGGCCGCGGGGCTGTTACTCGCCGGGGGCCTTGCGCTCCTGGCGGAGCAGCCGGGGCGATGGTTGCGAGGGGTTGTTGTCGCTGCCGCGCTGGCGCTCGCGGTCCAGTCCGCCGTGGGCGGATTCAACCGGGTCTCCAAGCGGTGGAACTACTACGCCTCGGACTTCATGGCGAACCTGGCGGACACGATCCCGCGCAACGCCATCCTTTTCGCCGAGGGGGACGCCTACATCGCGCCGCTGCTCCAGGGGCTCTTCGTCGACGACCTGCGGCCGGATGTCCGGCTGATCATCCCGATCTTTTTGCACTTCGACTGGGGGCTGGCCCAGATCCAGATGCAGTATCCGGACCTGAGGATGAAGTCGCTGAAGCCCTGGGGACACATCTGGATCGAGGCCAAAGACATCATGGAGGCGAACCCGGGTCGCCCCTGGTGCTACACGCTCACGACGTCCACGGGCTGGCCGTTCGGCAAGTGGGCTGTTAACGAGGGGCTGGTCTACCAGCTCTGGGTGCACGACAAGCCGTCGATGGCGCACGAGGACGCCGCGGACCGGAGGAATCTGCGCTGGCGGCTCCGGGGCGTGTTCTCGGCGGCGGCCAAGCGGGACCCGTTCGACCGCGTCCAGCGCGACAATTACATCCAGGGCTATTTCGGCCGCGGGATCTGGCGGCACACGCGGCGCGAGGAGGCGCTTGCCATGCGGCTCTTCGAGCGCGCGCGGCGGCTGGGGTCGCCGGAGGCCGCCCTGAACGCGGGGCTGGTGTATTACGGGCTCGGCGACCTCGGGCGGGCCGAGCGGTGCTGGCGGGAAGCCCGGGACGGCGCTCCGGACCGCCCCGAGGCGTGGGTGAACCTGGGGCTGCTCGCCCTGCGCCGGATGCCGCCGCAGGCCGATGAGGCCATCCAACTCGCCGAAGCCGGCCTCGCCCGGGACCGCAAGTTCGCGCGCGCGTACGAGGTCCTCGCGAACGCGTGGTACCTCAAGGGCGACGTGCCGCAGGCCGTTACGCGCCTCCGGGAAGCGATCGCCCTGGAACCCGGCAACCCGATGCTCAAGCGGATGCTGGCCGCGATGCTCAAGCGCGCGGGAGTGTCGACCGCGAGATAGAACCGCAATTGGGGACGTGCTTCAGTAATTAATGAGCCTCGCGTAATACAGTGACACTAGTACGTGAACAAGCCGGTGTGTGC
>ERZ1292640.1281-Hain-H43-02um-R1-1281-length-20843-cov-4_pt1 | contig 20843 bp, 19 predicted proteins | sample MGYA00564404_ERZ1292640 | MGnify/ENA primary metagenome ERZ1292640 (study PRJEB36523, sample SAMEA6512636) | groundwater metagenome | collected 2019-01-08 | study: AquaDiva: Metagenomics assemblies of 32 groundwater samples
TACACGCCCTACCAGCCCGAGCTGAGCCAGGGGATCCTGCAGGCCCTTTGGGAGTACCAGAGCCTGATCTGCGAGCTCACCGGGATGGACGCCGCGAACACGTCCATGTACGATGCGTCCACGGCCCTGGGCGAGGCGGCGCGCATGGCGAACCGCATCCATGGGGGGAACATCTTCCTCGTTCCCCGGGCGCTGCGATGGGACCGCCGGTCCGTCCTTGAGAACTATGCGCGCGGGTCCGGCCTCACGATCCGCGAAGTCGACTACGATCGGAGCACGGGAGAGCTCGATCTGAGCAGCCTCCGGGGCGCGCTCTCCTCCGACGTCTGCGGCGTCTACGTGGAGACGCCGAACTACTTCGGGCGCTTCGAGGAGCACCTGGAGGAGATCCGGAAGATGGCGAACTCCGCGGTGCTCGTCGTCGGGGTGAATCCCCTCGCCCTGGCGATCGTCCGGCCTCCGGGAGACTTCGGCGCGGACATCGTGATCGGAGAAGGACAGGCCCTGGGGAACGCGGTGAACTTCGGCGGTCCCCTCCTCGGCCTCTTCGCCTGCCGCCAGGAACATCTCCGGAAGATGCCGGGTCGCGTGATCGGCCTCACGAAAGATGCGCGGGGGAACCGCGCCTTCTGCATGACCCTCCAGACCCGGGAACAGCACATCCGGCGGGAGAAGGCGATGAGCAACATCTGCACGAACGAGTCCCTCCTCGCCGTCGCGTCCGCGGCCTACATGGCGGTCCTCGGGTCCAACGGCCTCCGCCGGCTTGCCGCGGAGAACATGCGCAAGGCCAGGGGCCTCATGGAGCGAATCGCGCGGATCAAGGGCTTCACCTCGCCGGTCTTCAAGGGGCCCCACTTCAACGAGTTCACGGTCCGCCATGAGAAAGGCTACAAGGTCGTCCACCGGGCCCTCCTGGCCCGAGGCGTCCACGGAGGGCTGCGGCTCACCCGCCAGATCCCCGAACTCATCGACGTGGCCCTCTTCGCGACGACGGAACGGCACGCGGAGGAAGACCACCGCCGCCTGATCGAGGCCCTGGAGGCCGTCGCGTGAGCTTCCGCCAGGCCTATTACGACGAACCGGTCCTGTTCGACAAGGCCTGGGATGCGGAGGAGCCCGTGGACCTTGCGGACCTCCTGCCGCCGAACCTCCGCCGGCCGACCCTCGCAATCCCGAACCTCCCCGAGCACGAGGTCGTCCGCCACTACACGCGGCTCAGCCAGATGACCTTCGGGATCGACACGGGCTTCTACCCCCTCGGTTCCTGCACGATGAAGTTCAACCCCAAGTTCGCGGAGGAGCTCGCAGCCCTCCCCCAGGTCTGCCGCATCCACCCGGACCAGGACGAGTCCACGGTCCAGGGCGCGCTCCACCTGATGTACAATCTGCAGCAGGCCCTCGCGACCGTGGCCGGCATGGACGCGGTCACCCTCCAACCCGCGGCCGGCGCCCAGGGCGAGTGGACGGGCCTCCTCCTCGCCCAGGCCTACAACCACGACAAGGGGGAGCACCGCCACCAGGTCATCCTGCCGGACACGGCCCACGGGACGAACTTCGCGAGCGCGGGCATGGCGGGCTTCGACATCGTCGAGATCCCCTCGAAGGACGGGCGGGTGGACCTGGGCGCCCTCAAGCAGGCGGTGAGCGACAGGACCCTCGCCTTCATGCTCACGAACCCGAACACCCTGGGGATCTTCGAGGAGCGCGTCCTCGAGATCGCCGACATCGTCCACGACGCCGGCGGCCTCTTGTACTACGACGGTGCGAACCTGAACGCGATCATGGGCAAGACCTCGCCGGGGAGGATGGGCTTCGACATCGTCCACTTCAACCTGCACAAGACCTTCACCACGCCACACGGCGGCGGCGGTCCCGGGGCGGGACCCGTCGGCGTGCGGAAGTTCCTCGAGCCCTTCCTGCCCGTGCCCGCGGTAACCTTCGACGGATCGGGGTACCACCTGGACTATGACCGGCCGAAGTCCATCGGGAAGGTCCGCGCGTGGTACGGGAACTTCGCGCTCCTCGTGCGGGCGTACGCGTACATCCTCCGCCAGGGAGGGGACGGGTTGCGGGCGGTGTCCGAGCGGGCCGTCCTCAACGCGAACTACCTCAGGCACCGGCTCCAGAGTGTGCTCGACATCCCCTTCAGCGGCCTCCGAAAACACGAGTTCGTCGCGAGCGCCGCGAACCTCGCGTCGAAGGGCGTCCGGACGGTGGACATCGCGAAACGACTCATGGACTTCGGCGTGCACCCCCCGACGGTTTACTTCCCGCATCTCGTGGAGGAAGCCCTCATGATTGAGCCCACGGAGACGGAGACGAAGGCGACCCTGGACGCGTTCGCCGATTCGCTCGCGCAGATCGTGAAGGAAGACCCGGAAACCCTGCACTCGGCGCCCCACAACACGGCCGTGGCCCGCGTGGACGAGGTACTCGCGGCACGGGAACCCGTCCTGAGCTGGCGCTTCTACCAGACCCGGAAGCCGGGGGCCCTATAGCTCGATCTCCGGGCGCCCGAGGTTCTGCAGGAGGATGTAGGCCCAGTCGAGCTTCCTCTGCTTGAGGCGTACGTCCCGGTCTTTCGCATTCGGCCGCTCGAAGTCCCAGCCCACCAGGCGGATCTCCGCCGCCCCGAAGTGATCCGCGAGGAACGCCGCGCGGTCTCCATCCGTGAAGCCCCCGAAGTTCTGGAGGCCACCGATGGGCTTAGACTGGGTCGTGGCTAGGGTGGTGCCGGTGAACCGGGGAGCCCACTTCCGCACCGCAGGCCCGTTGTCCCCATGGCCGTGGACGACCGCGATCGTGCCGGCGGCATTCGCCTTGAGCTGGTCCTCGACGTTGCCGTCCAGGTCCGTCACGAGGAGCGCAGGCTGGAGACCCTTCTCCAGGGCCGCGCTCGTGGCCTCGTCCGCGGTCACGAGGACGCCCTTCACCCGCGCGAGATCCCGCGCCACGTGCGGGCCGTTCCCCGCCACAACGACCGCTCTGCCCTCGAGGAGCGGTCGCAGTTCGTCCGTGCGGGCGCGTCGTCCACCCAAGATGCGGTCCAGTTCCGCGGCCACGGCCTCGTCGGCATCGCGGGAGAAACCGAAGTCCTCGAGGATCCGGAGGTAGAAAGGCTCCCAGGTCGCGAAGTCCATGGGACACCTTGACGGCTCAGTGACGCCAGCTGTCTTCGAGGGGCTGCTCCTCCCGCGTGCGGTACGACCAGCCCGTGGCCACGACGAGGAAGAGGGCCACGCCCAGGCTGAGGTAGACGAGCGGGAGGCTCGTCTGGAGGTTGTACTCGCCAAAGAAGATCTGCAGACCCGAGACCGCGCCGAGCACGAGGAGCCCGAGGGCCACGAAGGTCGCCGCGACCGCCAGCACGTGCCGCGGCACCCGCCCGTGCTTGAAGTAGGCGGTGAGGACCTTGCCTCCTTCGAAGACGAGGACGGCGAGGATGTACCACCACAGGGCTCCGAGGAGGAACGAGAGGACCTGGGGTACATACCCACCCAGCTCTCGTCCGGCCGAGTCCGCGCCGAAGGCCACGCCGACGAGGACGAGGATGAGGGCACTGACGTTGAAGAAGATGGAGAGGTCGCCCGCGATCACGGAGTTGCGCACGCCGTTGTAGACTTCCCCCGCCTTGTCCACGACATCCCGCAGGCTGCTGAAGGGCAGGGAGATCAGGATCAGATAGAGTCCCGCCAGGATCAGCACGAGAGCCGGAGCCGCCAGAGGGTTGAACCAGTAGATTGCGCCGAAGAGCAGGAGGACGAAGCCCAGGGGCGCGATGATCTTGCGGCGCACCTTGGGGTTCTTGAGCTGCCGCGCGAGGACGTAGTACAGGCTCTCTGCGGTGGGCGTCTGCCGGACGTAGACCCTTCGCACGTGGTCGATGTGGATTCGGGAGCTCAGGATCGGGGCGAAGGCCTCGTCCTCCGCGCCGTCGGAGACGAGGAAGACGCGGTCCGGGCGGATCTCCTCGAGGACGCGGTCGAGCTGCTGCGTGAGCACCATGTCCGAGACCCATCCCACGCGGACGTCCCCGCAGATCGTGGCGACCTCGGGCTCTCCGCCCTCCTTGACCAGCCCGTCGTAGAGGCTGATTGCGGACAGGAGCGCGTTGACGTCGGAGTCCTCAGGGTCCGCGAGGCCGAGCTTGACCGCCGCCGTCAGGTTGTCCTCCCGGCCGATCAGGGGACCCTTGATGCCCGTCTTGACGCCGATGTCGTCGTCGCGGTCCACGCAGAGGACCAGGGTCTTCATCGTTTTTCCTCTAGTCGTGGGACGCTATATCAAACTTCCCAGGCCCTTCTGGAAAAACCGACTCAATAGAGGGAGAGTCCCTCTTCGATGCGGCCCAGCTCGATGGGAGTCGTACGGGCGCCGACGACGGCACCCTTGGAGTTCGCGACCATGCACGCGCCGACCAACGCCGACCCATAGTTGGCGGTCGTGATGGCCACGGGCACGCGGAGGATCTCCTTGAGCAGTTCCATCTCCCCGGGCCTCGCGTACGGATGGCAGAGGACGCCTTTGTTCGTGGCCACGGCCGCCGCACCGACGGTCTTGACGCCCGCGACGGTCCCCCGGACCACCGGGACGCCGAGCGCCTCGTGGATGAAATCGATCGCATCGTTATCATAGCCCGGATGGACCACGGCCCCGCGGTCGTTGCACAGGACGTTGTTGCCCACCGCGCTGAGCTTGTGCGGCAGCGGATACACGGGTCCCCTGAAGGCCTCGAGTTCCTCGGCCTCACTGAACGGACTCGTGAGGATGCCGTTCGAATTCAACGCGACGAGGCAGCCCACGACGGTGGAGTGGGCCACGCTCGTGCCCACCGAGCGTACGTCCAAGGCTTCGGCGATGTGCTTCACGTCGGCCTTGGGCACGTACCGTGCGTGAACGAGCAGCTCGTCGTTCGCGGCACAGAAGACTCCGATGTACGGGTTCCCGTCGACCTCGAGCCGCCGCAGCAATGGGGTCCCTCAGTCTTCCGGAAGGGAGACGACGGCGGACCCGTCCTCGAACTTGATCGCCTTGATGCGCACACGGCGGGGCGGGTGCTCCCGGCCGCGGGCCCAGATGTACTCGTTGAGCACGTCGTCGATGAAGATCCGTTCCGGCTTGAGGTGCCGCTGGACGTATTCCTTGATCGCCTTGATCGCGCGGGGCGCACGGTCCGTGCGGGAGGCCGCCCAGGCGGCCCGCAGGGGCACGATCATGATCCGCTCCTCTTCCTGTTCCGCCATGGTCTCACGCCTTCAGCTTGTTCCGCCGCCAGCTCCGCTTCTTGGGGTGGCGGGTGAACCTCCGGGCAGTCCTCTGAACGACCCACGCCGGGACGCGGCGGTTCGACTTCACCGCGCGCATGAGCCGGCGCTTCTTCGCGTAGGGCTTGTTCCTCGCCACGGTTAACGCCTCTCGATCTTGATCTCGCGCCGGCGGGGCATGACCCGCTCGAGGATCTGCCGCAGGGTCGCGTCGTCGATGACCTTCTGGACCCGGCCGCTCTGGGCCAAGGCGATGAGCTGGTTCTCGATGCTGTCCGCGAGCTCCGGATAGGCGAGCTCGATCCGGCCGAGCCGCTCCCGCGCCTCCGGCGTCAGGATCTGCCGGAGGATCGTCTGCTTCTGGGCTTCGACCTGTTCCCGGTACTGCTGCTGGGCCACGGATTGGACTTGGGCTTGCTGGAGCTCCTGGAGCTTCCTCCGGCGGATCGCGTCCAGTTCCTCGTCGTCCATGGCCATCGGTTCAGTGGCCTCCCGCGTACTTGGTCAGCTCGGGGTTCGTCTTCGCGAGTTCCAGGATGATCTGATGGGACAGCCCGTCCAGGAGCTTCCTTCCGGCGGGGGTGATCGTGCGGCCCTTCTTGTCCGTCTTCGAGAGGTAACCCAGCGTCTCGAGCTGCTGCATCGCCTCGCGCGCAACCGAGCGGGAGCCGCGTCGCGGGTGGTAGGGCGCCGAGCCACGGTCCCGCCGGCCGCCGAACTTCGAGGCGAGGTGCGTCGTGCCGACCGGACCGTTCACGTAGACCTTGCGGAGGACCGCGGCCATGCGGCGGTACCACCAGTCCTTCTGGACCGGGGCCTTCTCCGTGTGAACGCCCGTGCGGGCGAAGCTGGCCCATTCAGGCGGTTTGACCTTACCCTCCTTCTCGAGGTGCTCCTTGAGCCTCTCGATGAGAAGTCCCGGGGGTACATCGAATGCACTTGTCATAGCGGACACTCGTTGAAGTTCGGCCTTCATAAATCGAGGTCGTATATGAAGGCTTGCGTGGCCCGGGGCGCTCCTAGGGAGAGGAGTGACCGCCGGGGACCGGACGGCAGTCCTCGCGTCAGCGCGTCTTCGTCTTTCGACGGCGCTTCGTCCCTCTTCGCCCCGGGCCCTCATTGAGCCGTAGCCGCATCTCCCGGGTGAAGGAGAAACCGGCGCGTCGGTAGATCGCCTCCCCATACGCGGAGGCATGCAGGAGCATCACGTCGCAACCTTGTGCGCGGGCCCACCGAGGGGCCTCGTGGACGATTCGCGTGGCGAGGCCCCTCTGGCGGTGGTCCCGCTCCGTGTACATGGACATCAGGTAGGGAGCCGTCGTGGACTTCCATAAGGGCCGGGGTTGCGTGAGCATCATCCAGATGCAGCCGCTGGCGACCGGCGCCCGTCGGCGGCCTCGATGATGAATCTCATGAGATTACCCGATCGGAGACGGGGGCGGGCCCACCGCCGATACCGCGCGTCCGCGGCATCGAGCTCCTCGCGAGGAATCTCGGCGATCTCCTCCCACATCCCGCGTCGATGCCGGACGAGCAAGTCCATGTCCCTTAAGGTCGAAGGACGGAGGCGATAGGCGGGCACGGGGCCGCCGAACCCGAGAGGCGGCATATACCTTCGCGCGGGCGCGGGGAATGTTCATGTACGGGCGCCCGCCTCCACTCGTCGAGGTTCGGACGTGGCGATCCTCGTCGCGGTCACGGGCGCATCGGGCGCGGCCTACGCACGCCGGCTCATCGAGGTGCTCGGATCGCGCACGGACGTCATCCTGTCGAGAGACGCGGAGCCCGTGATCAAGTACGAGCTCGGGCTCACGCCGAAGGACTTCACCGCAGGGGCCCGCGAGGTCTACCGCGGAGATGAACTCGCGGCGCCGCCTGCCTCCGGGAGCCACCTCGTCTCGGCCCTCGTGGTGGTCCCCTGCAGCGGGACCACGCTCGCCAAGATCGCCGCGGGAATCGCAGACAACCTCGTCACGCGCGCGGCGGCGGTGGCCCTCAAGGAACAGCGGAAGCTCATCCTGGTCCCCCGCGAGACGCCCGTGAGCGCAATCGCCCTGGAGAACATGCTCAAGCTCGCCCGCGCGGGCGTCACGATCCTCCCCGCCTCTCCCGGTTTCTATGGGAGGCCCAAGGAGATCGAGGACCTCGTGGACTTCGTCGTCGGGCGGATCCTGGACCACCTGGACGTGGAGCACGACCTGGGACCTCGCTGGGCGGGACCGCCGGAAGGGTAGAAGTCACAGCTGCGCGGAGAGGTCGAGGACCTCGTCGAACTCGGCGGCCAGACGCTGCACCTCCGAATCGGCAAGGACGCCCGGGCCGACACGGGCGATGACCGTGACGCCGTGCACGAAGGCCATGTCATTGGCCTTCCGCAAGAATCGGATGATGTCGCCCAGGGAGGACTGGGAGATCATCTGATCCAGGCCGTCGTACAGGATGACGCCGCCCTTCCCCTCCCGCGCGATCGGAAGGATGGACTTGAGCCCCTGGGGATCCAGCTTCTTCGGGTCCACGGCTCCGGCACCGCCCTGGGACGACACCTGGAGGAACTGCGGGCCCTTGAGGCCGAACTCCAGGCGAAGCCGCTCCGGCGTGGCGGAGGTCAGGCACAGGGAGGGCTTCCCACCCTTGGCCAGGTCCCGCATCCAGTTGAACGCGATGGCGGGGTTGCTCGCGATGACCAGATAGCGTTTGCCCGCGTCCAGATGCCGCAAGCGGCCCCCGCAGGAGGCGCAGGTCAAGGCGCGCGGGTCCGCACCCTCGGGGACGGTCTGGACCTCGCCGCAGGACTCGCAGCGCATGGAGACGGACTTCTTCTCGCGGACGACCTCGAGCGCGAAGGGTTTGCGACAGGTCGCGCACTTCATGAGGCCGCTGGCACAGCTCAGGTGGTACTGGGCGCCGCAGGTGCACTTATAGGTCTTGTCCCCCTCCAGGACCGGCCGCAGGCAGTGGGTGCAGCGGCTCACGACCTCGGGCGCCTTGGCGGGCTCGGGCTCCTCCGGAATCACGACGGGGACCGCAGCCGCCTTCGCGGGCTCGCTCGGCGGGGGTGCCTCCTCCAGGAGCTGGCGATAGTAGGACCGGGTGCCCAGGCCGATGCCGAGGGCGAGGGTGAGGGCGAAGAACCAGTACGCGGGGCCGTTGAAGTAGAGGCGCACGCCGATCGCGTAGGTGGCCGTGGGGATGAAGTAGAACAGGATGAGGAGGGCGATGGCCGCCTTCCCGATCCAGTGCAGCCATGAGGCCTTGTGGACCGCGGGGCGGTAGACGCTCGGGTGGGCCTCGCGATACGCATCGTAGGCCTTCTCTTGGAGGCGGGAGATGAAGTACGCGGCCACGAGCATGACCGCGAAGAGCATCTGGGGGTTCTCCCCGACGTTGAAGGTCTCGAAGCGGACGGAGTCCACCGGAGGCGGGGCGTCCGTGGACCAGCCGAGGGAGTGGTAGAGGATCTCCCCGCCCGGGGTGCGGATCAGGGTCACGCCTCCCGAGGGGACCTGGAAGTTGGAGAAGCTCAGGGTGCCGATGAGGTAGTGGGCGTCCGATTGGACGACCGGGCCCTCGTACACGCTGGGCGCGTGGATGTCCACGTCCCGGACGAAGAAGCCCCGGCTCCCGCCCGCCGGGGAGACGAACGCGAGGCGGAGGCGGACCTTCTGGCCCAGGTATCCCGAGAGGTTGAGGGAGACCGTCCGCCAGTCCCCGTCCGCCGTGTTCTGCGCGGCGGAGAAGTTGCCGTTCGGGAGCGTCGTCCAGTCCGCGTAGGTCGGCGCGGTGGACGCCTGGACGGACAGGATGTCGGCACCGGAATCCACTCGACCCGTGTAATTGAAGGATATCCAGGAAGAGGTCGCGAAACGCAGGTCGAGCCAGGGCACCTCGGGCGTGAGGGCCTGGTCCATGAACGTGCGCGCCAAGGCGTTCGTGCCCGCATCGTAGCGGCACGAGAGGGAATCGCCCGTCGCACAGGAGGATGTGTTCCCCGCCCAGAGCGCCGGATGCGTCGCGTCGAAGTTCTTGATGCGCCAGCCGCCCTCCGTGAGGAAGGGCCAGGAGCCCGGATAGGATCCGGACGGGCTCATCGTAGGGGACTGGACCGCATCGAGGGAGAAGACGTTGTACAGGGCCTGCGCATAGACGGATGTGGCCAGGGGCATCGCGGTGTCCGGTGTCGTCGAGTATCCGTTGAAGAGGAACTTGATCTGCAGGTCGACGGTCGAGTTCACGTCGGTCTCGACGATCCCCGCGGTGCTGCGCTGGAACCCGGTGGCCGGGTCTTTGTCGAAGAGGTCCGCGCGGTCGAGCAGGAAGTACCCGATCTGGGATCCGCCGCTCCCGTTGAGATAGCCCTCGAGCTCCAGCTCGACACGGTCGGTGTAGGCCAGGCCCTCTGCGGCGGTGAGCTGCCCGCTCCGCCCCCCCCCGCTCGTGGGCGCGCCCGCCCAGCGGAAGCCCTTCGGGATCACGGTGTACTCGTCGAAGAGGTGGATGATCTTGGCACGCAGGTCCTGGGCCTTGTCCCCGGTCAGGGTCCAAGTGACGTGGCCGCCGCCATTGAGCTGGGACGTGCCGAAGAGCTCGTAGTCCGAGCTCACGACCATCGTCCCGTTGCCCGCTTGACCCTTCGTCGGTGGGAGGGCCGTCCAAAACAGGAGGACGCCCAGCACGAGGGCGAGGAGGAGGGGGCGGCGGGAGCGCATCCGCCCGAGCAATACCCCCCTCCATGACATAAAGGCTTCTACCCCTCCGCCTCCATGGAAACGCAGCCCGCCCGGGTCGAGGGACAAAGGGTTAAACGCCCAACTCCGTATCCACGCCTCCGTGCTGCCTGCGGAGATCTCCAAGCTCCTCGAGACGGGCGTGGACCTGGAGAAGGAGTTCGAGCAGGCGAGCAGGACCCTCGAGTCCATCGGACTCTCGAGTTACGAGGCCCGCGGATACATCGCCCTCGTGGCTCACGGGTACGGGAGCGCGGAGACGATCGCGGCCACGGCCCGCATCCCGCGCACCTCGGCGTACAAGGTCCTCCAGAGCCTCTGCTCGAAGGGGTTCGCGATCAGCACGCGGGGCCGGCCGACGATCTTCAAGCCCGAGGCGCCGGGCAAGGTGAAGAGCCGCGTCATGGACCACCTCAACGACACGTTCGACAAGCTCGACCTCCTCCATGAGGTGCTGCGGGACAAGGGCGAGCCGCAGCTCGTCTACACGATCGGCACGAAGCCCCGCGTGTTGGAGAAAATCGGAGAGCTCCTGGACAAATCCTCGGAGAGCTTCATGGTCTCCACCCCCACGTTCTCCGAGATCCGCGAGAAGTTGGAGAAGAAGATCGAGCACGCGGTGGGCCGCGGGATTAGATTTACGATCATCACGGAACCGGGGCAGAAGGTCCCGCAGGGCGCCACGGTCGTCTACCGCAAGGGCCTCATCGCGACCGACGTCATCGTGGACGGGCAGAGCGCCCTGATTGCCTCCCCGGACCTGTCCGCATGCGGTTACACGGACAACGCTTCCCTTTCGCGGCACCTGGAGAACTTCCTCGGGTTCATCATGCGCCTCAAGGAGTGACCCCGCGGTGGATGGGGCCGCGAACTCCTTCGACGTCGTCATCGTGGGCGCCGGCCCGGCAGGCGGCCTCGCGGCCGAGCGCGTCGCGCGGAAGGGCTATTCCGTCGCGCTCATCGAGGAGCATCGCGAGATCGGAGAGCCGATCCAATGCGGCGGGCTCGTCACGCCCCGCGTCTTCGATTACGTGAAGTGCAAGGAGACGATCATTGGCGAGGTCCACGGCGCGGAGATCTACTCGCCGAAGGGGCGATGCCTCCGGATCGATGGCCACGAGACGGAAGCGGTCGTGGTCGACCGGGCCATGTTCGACCGTGCGATCGTGACGGAGGCCGTGCGTGCGGGAGCCAAGACCTTCCTCGGCGCACAGGCGCAAGGAGCGGAGCGGGACGAAGCAGGCGTCGCGGTCCACGTCGACCAGGACGGGGCCACGAAGACGATCCATGGCAAGATCGTAATCGGCTGCGACGGCGTGCGGTCGAACGTCGCCAAGTGGTTCGACATCCTGCGACCGAAGAAGATCCTTCCCGGCTTCGAGGTCGAGATGGCGGGAGTCCGTGGCGACCCAGGCCTCGTCAAGCTGTTCGTGGGCAACGAGATCGCCCCGGGTTTCTTCGGCTGGATCATCCCGAGCGGAGATACCGCGCGGGTCGGCCTCTGCCTGGGCCAAGGAAACGCCTACGCCTTTTTGGAGCAAATGCTCCAAAATCCGATCGTGCAACGATACACGAAAGGGGCGCAGCCCATCCTGTACATCGTGGGGGGGATCCCGATCGGATTCCCCCACCGCACCTATGCGGACAACGTGATGATCGTGGGCGATGCCGCGTGCCAGGCCAAGGCCACGAGCGGCGGCGGGATCTTCACGAGCCTGCATTGTGCGAGCCTCGCGGCGGAGGTGGCGGTGCAGGCCCTGGAGGCGAAGGACTACTCCGCCCGGATGATGCACCGCTACCACCGGGCGTGGACGAAGTCCATCGGGAAGGAGCTCCGAAAGGACCTCGCGATCCACGAGAGCTTCCAGCGGCTCACGGATGAGCAGTTCGAGGAGCTGTTCGACATCTTCGACAACCCGGAAATCCTCAAGCTCATCGAGGCGAAAGGGGACATCGACTTCCCTTCGAAGGTCGGTTGGGCCCTCATCAAAGAGGAGCCGCGCCTCCTCAAGTATGTGGGCAAGGCGCTCCGGATGATGATTGCCAGGAATGTGGGCATCTAGAGGGAATACCACTGCCCTTCCTTAGGCAGGACCACCTCGCGGCCCTCGAGGGCCTCCCCGAGAATCTCCCGGTTCTCCCCGTGCATGAGGACGACGCGCTGCGGATCGCAGGCTTCGACGAAGCGCACCAGGTCGTCGTGGCCGGCGTGGGCCGAGAAGTCGAACTTCTGCCACTCGATCTTGATGTCCACGTCCACGCCCCACAGGTCGACGACGCCCTCGTCGATGAGCCGCCGACCGTTCGTGCCCTCCACCTGGTAGCCCGTGAGGAGGATCGCGCTCTTGGAATCCTCTCGAATCGCCTCGAGGTAGCGCAGCACGGGACCGCCGTCGAGCATCCCGCTGGTCGTGACAATGACCTCTCCCTTCAGCGCGAGGTCTCGCTCCTTCGGGTTGCGCACGACATTCACGTGGTTCATCGCCTGTCGGAGCTTCTTCACGGAGCGGATGTATTCCGGATGCTGGACGTAGATGGAGTTGACTTTCTTGCCCATGCCGTCCAGCCAGACCTCGTGGCGGGCCTTCGCTAAAGTGAGGATGATGTCCTGGGTGCGTCCGACCGCAAAGGAGGGCACGAGGGCGAGGCCGCCGCGGTTCACAACCTGATCGATCTTCTTCAGGAAGGCGTACTCGGACTTGAGCCGCTCCGGATGTTGCCGCCCGGCGTACGTCGATTCGATGAAGAGCGTATCACACTTCACGGGCCGCGCGCCCCAGACCAGGTCCGTGGTCAGGGTGTGCAGGTCTCCCGTGAACAACATCGTCTGGTTGCCGTTGATTTCGTACATCGTCGCCCCGGGGATATGCCCCGCAGGATGCGCGGTGACCTCGAGCTCCCCCATGTCAACATTGTCCTGGAAGTCGACGGTGCGGTAGTGCCGCCGCGCGATCCTCAGGTCGTGATCGTCGAAGGGCGCGTCGAAACCCTCGGCGTCGGCAATCTTCAGGCTGTCCTCGAGAAGGAGGTCCGCCACGTCGGCGGTGGGCGGTGTCAGGACGACGTCCACGTCCTGGCGGCGCGTGATCCACGGGATCATCCCAGTGTGGTCCAGGTGCGCGTGGCTGACGAACATGCCGTCCACGGGGGGCGCCGGCAGGGGGTACTGGGGCGGATCCTTCGGGAGGAGCCCGTAATCGAAGAGGACGGAGGTGGGTCCGTTCTTGAGGACCATCCCTAGGCGGCCGACCTCGGAGGCGCCCCCGAGGAACTGAAAGTCCATGGAATCGCTTCTGAACTCCCCCGGCTCTATAAGCTTTTACTCTCGAAAGGGCGGGAGCCGCGCGTCACGGACCAACGAGGACCTCGTGGTGTGTCACGACGGGCTCGAACTCCAGGAGGAAGTCCTCGTCCTCCGGATAGTAGAAGGCCTTCTCCGCATCCGGGCCGGCGAATCTCCGGATCCCCTCGACTTCGTCCCAGAGCGAGAGCAGGAGGAAGTCCGCCCGGTCCTCCGAGACCTTGCGGAGGACGAATACGCCGCGATTCCCCATCGTTGCGCGATAGTCCTTCACGCCGGTCTTCTTCAGGAACTCGAGGTACTCGTCCGCCTTCGAGGCGGGGGTGACCCCATGCCAGGTGCGAGCGATCATGACGCGGGCCTCCGGGGGCGGACCGATTCGAAGCGGTTCAATCGATGCCCGCCAACGGACGGGTCCTCGCTCAGAGCGCCTCGGCGACGCCGGGCCGGAAGAGGCGCTGGCAGCGAATCGCGCGGCCCATCCGCCTCTGCCCGAGGAGGACCATCGCTGCCTCGAGGAGCCGGTCGCTCCCGAAGAAACGGTCCGCGAGCTTCTTGATCTGCACCCCTTGGTCCAGCGGACCTTCGAGCACCGCGCGCCACCGCTGCTCGTAGGCGTCGAGGGGCACGCCGCCCAGGAGGTGGTCCGCGGCCGTCATCCCGGCGATGCGCCCCGCGATCATGCAGACGTTGATGCCGCCGCCGTTCGTGGCCATGACCATGCCCGCGGCGTCCCCCACGAGGATCGCGCGGTCCTTCACCGTGCGCTCGACGGGTCCCAGGACGGGCACATAGCCGCCCGTGGCCTTCCCTGGTCGGATGTCCCGCGCGGTGAGGAACTTGTCGAAGAGCTGACGAAGGTTCCCGTGGAAGTGCTCCCACGTCCCGAGGCCGACGTTCGCACACGACCCTTTCGGGATGATCCACGCGTACCCTCCGGGGGCGAGGTTCCCGAAGAACATGTCGGTGACGTTGCTGAAGGAGCCGTCCGCGGTCGTGCTCATCGCCGGGGCCGACGTCGGCCAAGGGAGACCGACGCTCTGGGCGACGGTGGACCGCGGTCCATCCGCGCCGACGATTACCTCGCCCTCGAAGGTGCCCCGGGGCGTGAAGACCTCGTTCCCGCGCACCCGGAGGACCGGCGTCTCCTTCAGGAGGGCCGCGCCTTCCCGGACCGCCTGCTCCGCGATGCCCTGGTCCATCTTGTCCCGCCGCACCGTGTACCCATGGAAGGGGACGTCGTACACGCGACCCTTCGGGGACCAGATGCGGATGAGCGGCGTGTCAATCTGTTTGACCCGGTGGGGGACCTCCATGAGGTCGTCGACGTCCGTCACCGTGGGGAAGATCGCCCGGACCTCGTTGTTCTCCGCGACGTACTCGCCGCACTGCACCGGGACGCCGATCTCCTTGCGCTTGTCCAGGAGGAGGACCTTCAAGCCGCGTCGGGCCGCGTACCGCGCGGCGGTGCTGCCGGCGGGGCCCGCGCCGACCACGATCACATCGTACGGCGTGGTCGCACCCCCGTCAGGCTTCGCGGCTCAGCACGAAGTCCACGAGGCGAATCATGTTCCGCTTCGATTCGCCGTCCGGGAGCGGCTGGATCGCGTCCTTGGCGAGCTGCCCGAATTGGCGGGCGTCCGCCCGGGCCTTCTCCACGGCGCCGGAGACGCGGAGCATGGCGAGGGCCTTCCGCACGTCCTCCTCCGGCTTGCGGCGCTTCGCGATGATGCGCGCGAGCTCGGCCTTGTCGATAGCGCTCCCGTTGTTGAGGGCGTGGATCACCGGGAGGGTGACGTTGCCCTCCTTGATGTCCGTGCCTGCGGGCTTGCCCAGGCGCACCTCGTCCCCGATCACGTCGAGGACGTCATCGATAATCTGGAAGGCGAGGCCCAGGTTCAGGCCGTAGTCGCCGACGGCCTCGACGTCCTCGAGGCGCGCCCCGGCGAGGAGGCCGGCAATCTTGGCGCCGGCCATGATCGCGAGCGCGGTCTTGCGGCGGATGATATCCAGGTACTCGTCGCGCGTCACGTCCAGATCGAAGGCGTGCCGCTTCTGGGCGATCTCTCCCTCGGCCAGGGCCACGCAGGCGTTCGCGGTGAGCTCGACGATGTCCGCGTCGAACTTCCCGCCGATTCCGAAGGCCTTCACGAAGAGGAAATCGCCAGTGACGAGGGCGTTCTGCAGCCCGAACCTCTTGTAGGCCGCCACGCGGCCCCGGCGCATCTCCCCGCCGTCGTTGATGTCGTCGTGGATCAGGGTGGCGCTGTGGATGAGCTCGAGGGCGGTGGCGAGGTCGATCGCCTGCCGCACGTCCTTCCCGCCCAGGGCCTGGAAGGCCAGCAGGGTGACCGTGGGCCGGATGCGCTTCCCGCCCGCCGCGATCACGTAGGTCGCGATGTCCGTCAGGAGAGGCTCCTCGGAGACCACACTGTCCCGGATCCTCTGTTCGACCCGGGCCAACTCCTCCGCGACGCCAAAGTCCCACGAACCGGTCATCGCTGCGGCCCACCCACGCGGTGCCTAGGACGCGCTAAGGTTGGGACTTATTTAATGGTTTACTACCGCACTGGTACATAGTGCAGGGAGGAGTGCGGGCCGATCGCATGGAGAGAGATTCAGTTCATCCCGAGGAGACGAGCGCCTAACTCACGCCTTCTCCGCCACGTCGGCGAATCCAGAAGCGTCGCCGCCGTTCGCTGCGGTCTGTCGGATCGCGGGCGCGATGGCCTCGAGGAAGGTGTGGATCATGTCGTCCCGCTTCCCGATCCAGTCGGCCATCATCACGACGGGCATCATGATCGTGATGAACGGGTAGTAGAGGCTCTCGTCGTGGAAATCCTTGTCCACGAGCTCGAGGGCCATGGAGGTGAGCTGGGCGATGCGTCGCAGGTGCTCGTCGTAGTCCTCGACCGTGAGCCCGGGATTGTAGTTTTTCAGGTTCGTGACGTTCTCCAGCTCCTTCGGACGCATCGCGATCAGGGAGAGGTGCGCAATCCCGTTGCGCAGGTCCTGGTGGATGCTCGTCACGTGGTCCATGAGGATGATCGCGGTGTCGTAGTAGTACCAGCCCGTGAGGAAGTTGTCGAGCTTCCTCAGGTCGTAGAGATGATCCGAGAAGGCCATGTCGATGAAGTTGTACCTCACGGTCGCGGACACGTGCGCCCCGAGCTTCTCCCACCAGGCCATGTCGCTGGCGTTCGGCTCGTAGAAGGCGGTGGCCAGCTTCCGCATCTTCAGGATGCTGAAGTTAGGTTCCTTCTGGAACATCGTGAGGGCCTGGCCCAGGGCCACGCGCTCGTCGAGGACCTCCATCTGGTAGAAGTAGTCCGCGCCGTGGGGCGAGCGGTTCCAGAGGACGTTGAAGCCCTTCGTGATGCTGTTCATCAGATCGAAGAGGGGCACGTGCTCCTGCTTCAGTATCCCGATGAGCCGCTTCACGAAGATCGTCTCGTCGAAGTCCGGGTCGACCATCGAACTGAGGACCATGTGGTGGAGGTCCTTCGCCTCCAGGTAGGAGTAGGCGCTCTTGTCGATGAGGTCGTCCATGATCCCGATCATGCACTTGTGGAGGATCTTCGCCGTCAGGGCGTTGTACATGTTGTCGAGGGTCATGTACCGGCGGTACTTCTCCGTCATCATGACGGAGCCCGCGGCGAAGCGCAGCGTCTGCAGGTAGTTCCACGTCTCGCCCTGGTCCTCCCCGAACGCGCTCGGCGGGATGTTCGGCGGGCGCAGCGGGAGGCCGTAGGACACGGAACGGTCCTTCATGCGCAGGAGCATCTCGTAGACGTTCGAGATGTGCTGCCGGAGGATGCTCTTGTCGAACCCGAAGGAGTGGAAATCGAAAAGCCCCTCCGCATACCCTCCCAGGCGCAGCACGGTGTGGGAGAGGAGCTCCACATCCTCCCGGTTGATCCCGAGAGACTGCAACGCCTGAACCGTCACAATACCAACGAAGGACCGGGTTGGCGCAGGTTCGTATCAAGGGCCGAGCCGAAGTTATTCATTCCGATTCTCAATCATGAGAGCGGGGAGATGGAAGGGTCGGAATCGGACTCGATAACAAGCAGGGACCGCTTAAGTAGTCTGGGAGACGCAAACCGGACCGTCGATCCGGTCGCGGAGGCTATCCTCTGGCCAGCGATTTGAGCGTGGTAGCGTACCTGAGCGCCCTCAGCGCGCTCTTCCTCTCCCTCCTGGTGCTCATCGCCATCGTCCGGCAGAAGACCCACAAGGTGTTCCAGAAGCACGTGCTGCTTTTCGCGACCCTGCTGCTCATGTGCGCGATGGTCTCGAACGTCCTCATCACATTCTACATCACGAACCCGGGGCAGACGGACCAGAACGCCCTGAAAGAAGGCATCGTCCTCTCCAAGCGCGTGCAGGCGACCTTCGACTATGCGTTCAGCATGACGATTGGCGCGTTCATCGTCGTCGCGACGACGCCCTCGATCACGACCCGCCGGGACTTCCTGAAATACATGACCGAAGAGTTCCCGAACTCCTACGTGTTCTATTTGTTCATCATGGCCATGGCCGTCATCGCGATCTACATCTCTCCCGTCACGGTTGTCTCGACCTACCCGACCGTCATCCAGTTCGAGCCCTACTTCCTCTTCATCAACGGCGTGGCGGTCGGCACCCTCACCCTCTACGCGCCCTACCGCTTCACCAACCACATGAGGAAGACCAACCCCGGACGCGACGTGCGCCGGGACACGTACTTCGTCATCATGGGCATCAGCGGCTTCGCCATCGGCGAGTTGCTCTTCGAGATCGTCCTGCCGAACTTCGCCATCGACCTGCGGGCACCGGGGTTCGTGGTGGAGATGGCCCTCATCGGTCTCATCGCCTTCGCCATCCGCGAGAAGTCCTTCCTGCAGGATCTCGTCGTTCCCGCGGCGGAGGCCCAGGCGATGACGAAGCCCACCTACCGCCTGGAGCGTTCGCGCACGTACGCAATCCTCGAGCGGGACGGACAGCAGGGCTTTGAGATCTTCAAGGACCTCGTGACGCACGGGGCGCAGGGCCTCTGCATCACGCGCCGCTCCCCGAAGGCGGTCATGCAGGACTACGGCCTCGAGCGTACGCCAATCCTCTGGCTGAGCCGCGTGGCCACGGAGAAGAACTCCGTGCGGCCTTCACCGCCCGAGAAAGTCGCCCTCGCGGTGGAGCACTTCATCTCCCTGGGCGAGAACGCCGTCGTCCTCCTGGACGGGTTCGAGTACCTCGTGGCCCACAACGACTTCAGCTCGGTCCTCGCGCTCCTCCACGACTTGAACGAAGTCGTCGCGCTCCACGACGCAATCCTCCTGATCCCGATCGACCCGAGTACCTTCCAGGATCGCGAGTTCGCCTTCGTCCGCCGGGAGACGACGTTGCTTGGACCCCTCGCCGAAGAGTATAACGAAGCCGCCGCAATCCACGCCTGAAACGTCCGTACCAAAGTCCTTTATTCCGCCGGCTGGGTGAAACAATCATGGCGGATCCCGAGTTGGAAGCGATCCGGGCCCGCAAGCTCCAAGAACTGATGAAAGCGGCGTCCGCGCCGAAGGTGGTTGCTGCGGGGGCTTCCCCAGATGGCAAGCCAATCCTCGTGACGGACGCCACCTTCAATCAGGAGGTTTCCAAACCCGGCCTGGTCCTCGTGGACTTCTGGGCCGCCTGGTGCGGGCCGTGTCTGCGAGTCTCGCCCGTCCTCGAGCAGATCGCAAGAGATCGCGCGGGTTCGATGCGCCTCGCGAAGCTGAATGTGGACGAGAACCCCCGCACCGCCGCGCGCTTCCAGGTCATGTCGATCCCCACGATGCTCCTGTTCAAGGACGGCAAGCTCGTGGACGGGATCGTCGGCGCGCTCCCGCGAGCCCAGATCGAGGCCACGATCAACCGGTGGACCTGATCATTTCACCAGTGGGCCTGACGGACGCGGCTGCGGTGTCTTGAGCTGCTTACGCAGGTTCGCGACGATCGTGCGGAAGGCCTTCGTGGCCTCGGAATTCGGGTTCTCGATTACGAAGGGCTTGCCCGCGTCTCCGCCGATGACGATCTGCGGATCCAAGGGCACGCGGCCCAGGAACGGAAGACCGAGCTCCTTCGCGGCGGCCTCTCCGCCGCCCACCTTGAACACGTCGATCTCGTTGCCGCAGTGGGGGCAAACGAGCCCGCTCATGTTCTCGACGACGCCGAGGATGGGCAGGTTGACCGCCTTCGCGAAGTTGATCGACTTGCGGACGTCCAGGAGGGAGACCTCCTGGGGCGTGGTGACCACGACCGCGCCGTCCGCGTCGGGAATCTCCTGGGCGATGCTCAAAGGCTCGTCGCTCGTGCCCGGCGGGAGGTCGATCACGAGGTAGTCGAGTTCCCCCCACTCCACGTCGGAGAGCATCTGCTTCAGGGCCTTGATCTTCAGCGGCCCGCGCCACACGATCGCGGTGTCACGCTCGATGAGCTGGGCCATGGAGATGATCTTGACGCCGTTTGGGCCCACGGTGGGATCCATGCCCGTCTCCGTGGCCTTGACCTGCTCGTCCTCCACGCCCATGATCTTCGCGATGTCCGGGCCCGTGACGTCGGCGTCGACGAGGCCCACGGTGCCCTCCTCCGCGAGGACGCAGGCCAGGTTCGAGGCCACGGTGCTCTTCCCGACCCCGCCTTTGCCGGACATGACGACGATCTTGTGCTTGATCTTGCCCATGCGCTGCGCCATCTTCATGCGCTCGCGCATCGCCGCCATGATGTGGGGCGGGACCTGCGTCGTGTCCAGCTCTTCCGGCACTCGGTCACCTCAAGAGATACGGAGTCAGCCTCGCGGACGTATTAAAACATGCGGGAATCGTGGGCCTGCGCCATGGAGTCCGCGAGGGTCTGGACGCTCCCCACGAAGACCTTGGGCTTGGGCTCGATGGGGAGAGAAGCGAAGAAGTCCGCGAACGCGTCCACCGCGCGCATCTTGGCCCGGCGATCGATCGAGCGGGCCGTCTCCCACAGCTCGTCCTCGGGCCCGATCAAGCTGTGGCGGACGAGGTTGCCGAGGGCGAACCCGTTGCTCACGCTGACCCCGACGTTCCACCACCGATCGTGGCCCACCGAGCTCTTGTGGCCCGCGATCCACGAAGAGAAGAAACCGTACGCACGGTCGTCAAGGCCCGCCCGGAACGAGAGGTCGTCGGCGTAGATGTCCTGAATATGGTTGAAGGCCTCTCCGAACACGAACCTCGCTGCGGAAGGGATGCGGACCATCTGACCGATCTTCTTGAAGACCACGGGGTTGTGAGACGCATGGCCCGATTCAGTGAGGAGCATGTGGCCCATTTCGTGAGCAACGAGCCCGTCGAGCGCGCCGGACCGGATTGCGGCGGCGGAAACGAAGAGCGTGTGGTGCTTCTTCGCCGATTTCGTCGCACCCATGATCGGGATGTCCACGATCTCCGCGGACACGGTCCACCGTACGCGTAACCCGCGGTCCGCGAGGCGGGCCTCGACATCCTCGAAGGCGGATCTCACCTTCGCGGAACCGTCCCCATCCGTCCGGTCGACCACGGCGGTCAG
>ERZ1292640.80-Hain-H43-02um-R1-80-length-74711-cov-6_pt2 | contig 20842 bp, 22 predicted proteins | sample MGYA00564404_ERZ1292640 | MGnify/ENA primary metagenome ERZ1292640 (study PRJEB36523, sample SAMEA6512636) | groundwater metagenome | collected 2019-01-08 | study: AquaDiva: Metagenomics assemblies of 32 groundwater samples
CCCCCCCCACAAGAAAATATTAATCCCCAATCAGATTTTTAGCTTCTTTTTCAGGGCGGCAAATATCTCTTGGGAAATTTTGCCCTTTGTTTTGAGCGTACCATTTTGAGCACAATTAATCACAATCCATTTCCCCCTAATTGCTTCCCTCAGGTATAGGCTGCGCACCTCCTCCTGGTAGCAAATGTCCCTTTCATGGATATCAATTTTTTCTCCGCGCGAAATCAGCAATTTGCGGGAAACTGCTACCGGAAGGTTCAGGAAAATAACGGCATCAGCGAAAGGCAGGCGGCCTTCCACGGAATTGAACCATCCGATAAACTTTTCCCTTTCCGCCTTGTTTGCAATTTTAGCCGCCTGGTAGAGGTTGCTTTGGGAGTAGCGGTTGCAGATGATGTATTTGCCAGATGTTAGCATTTTTTCCAGCTTACCCAGGTACTGGTAGCGGTCAAGGGCATAAAGCAGGGAAACAGCCTCGGGGCTTAGCGCATCCCTTCCCCCAAGCCCACCCTGCAGGTAATCCTTTATCAATTTGCCAAATTCGCTACCGTAGGTTGGAAAATTTATTATTTCTGCGTTCTGTCCGCCGATTGATCCCAGTTTTTCCGCCAATAATTTTGATTGCGTTGCCTTGCCTACGGCATCCGTGCCCTCTATTACGATAAGTTTTCCGGCCATATATTTCACATAAAAGTATGAACTATCACCGATACGAACGGAATCAATAAATTGTCATCAATGTGGAAGTCAAGAGTTTCTATGATGGCAAGTATTGCGGAATAGGTTAGCGCCGATAGGCCAATAAAGGGAAAGGCCGCAATGGAAGCCGCCGCAAAAAAGGCAATTGCCCCCTCCCAGCTTTTCTTTCCATTCCAAATGAGGCGGTTTTTTCCCCATTTCATCCCAATCATTGTCGCCGCCCCATCCCCGGCGGCAAACATCGCAATTGCCCCTAGCATGAAATTGAAATTGCCCGAATATGAAAGTATCATCAGGATGCCAACAAGGTACATCAGCGGCCCCCTGCCGGGGAAGATGTCGTTTTTCCTATCGAATTTGGCTAAAATATGATTGAAAGGCCCAATCCACATTCCAAGCATACGCATATTGATTAGCATCATGCCTGAAATCAGGAGCGCAAGAAGGATTAGTTCAACCGATAAAAGCCCCTCTTGATTCAGTCCAAAAAAGTAAAGCATCCCAATTATTGCAAAACCGCCAAGGATGTGGATTATCTGCCGGCCATTTTCCAATAAGGCAAGAGAGCGATTCTTTTTTTGCCTATATTTTTCCGCTTGATTATGCAACCTCTCGAGTGCAAAGTAAACAAAAAGGCCAAGCGAAATGCCCCCAACCACCTGGTTTAGGGTATGCACCCCTAGGTAAATGCGCGAAAAGGCAATCAATACCGAAAGCGGAAGGAACATGAAAAAAGCGAAGCTGCCAAGGGTTGCCGCGGGAAGCAGGATGGACGTAATCGTATGTCCCGAGGGGAAGCCGTAATCGGTGCAATCAACAAGGGCGGGAAGGATTTTGCAGGGCCTATCCTCCTGGTAGAAGGTCTTGAGGGTGGCGGTTAGGATGATCACGACAAGGAAGGAGAGGATGAGGATGCGCCGGTTCCTCGAAAATGCAAGTGCCAGAAGGGTCAGGAGGAGGATTATGGGATAATAGTCCTTCTCCAAAATTACGGATATAGACCTAAGCGCGATCTCAATAACGTTCATGGAAGGGGTAATCTTTTGCTTTTAATAAACATTGGCAGTTGGCATTGGGCAGGTTTAAAATAGGCTTTTTTGTACTCTTTTTATTCTTTCCCAGCTCTAATCTTCGTTGCTGCCTAGGTAACTCAGCTTGGTTAGAGTGCCAGACTCATAAGGAATACCCTTACGAGTTATGAGCTAAAAAAAGCGATGATAAATAATGGGCATTCGTGGCATCTGGAAGCCGAGGGTTCAAATGTCTGCGGCGGGGGAAGCATCCCCCTTGAGCAGACTGCCCGCTCCCCCTCTTGGAGCGCAGTTTGTTTTGATTCGCGCAGGTTTTTCTTTGGCGCGGAGCCATCGCACCTTTCTTTGAAAAAGAAAGGGGCAAGGCGGAAAATCCCTCCCTAGGCATTTTATTTTTCCTTAAATAAAAGTGGCAAAATGGATCAAAAGGTTGTGCCAATTATCCTGATTGCGCTAGCCATGCTCATCTCCTTCAATTTGGGCTATTTGCTCCTTCCATCCCCAAAGGCAATTTCGTTTAGCGCGCCGGCAATTGGCTCGCTTGGAAAGGGAAGCCTGATAGATTTTGAGATGCGCATCACGCAAGGAAGCGGCAAAACCCTTGTCAATATACAGAATGCGGATTTCAAGGAGGATGTGGAAAATGCCCTTCGGAAGGCCAGGTTCAATGCGGATAGGTATTTGGGGATCTCATCTGGGCATTTTGATATTTCGCTATCCGTCAAGGGGGAGGGAAACATGGTTTCAGGTGAAAGCGCAGGAGGCATGTTTGCGGTTGCAATAGTTGCGCTTGCTACTGGAAGGGAACTTCGGAACGATGTTATCATAAGCGCCGTAATTTTGGAGAATGGCAACCTGGAGGAAGTCGGGGGAATTGAGGAGAAGATAATTGCTGCAAAAGAAGGCAAGCGGAATGTGTTCCTTGTTTCATCGGGGCAAAAAATCAAGGACGAGCAGGAAGTAACGCAGGGGATACGCATCATCCGCGTCAGGAACCTTGAGGAGGCAGTAAAATACCTCTTGAAGTGAATGATTATTTTCTGATGGTTCGGCTGGCCAATCCAACAACGTTTATAATGGCAAAAACGTAATTTGTTTGGTCGATATGTGGAGGGTAATTGCAGCGTTCCTACTTTTGCTTGTGCTAGCTGCAGCAGCGGCAATCAAAAGGGAGGGATTCTACTGGATTTTCGCCCTTTTTTGCGCATTCCTTGGGATTGGCATATTCATCTATTTGACGGTCATCGTAAGGAAGGATAAGGAGCATAAAACCGAATTGGCCGACATCAAGAATGCGATGGGCCAAACAGCATTCGCATACGGAATTGGCTCGAACTCGAATGGAAGCGATGAACCCAAGTCTGTTCCAGTGATTGAAACATACAACATATCCCAGCCGGGGCATCCAGCTGATTCGCCCCAGCCAAATGAGATCCACGTGCCAGAAGTTGAAATGCCAAAAGTTGAAACTGCGCAAATTGAAAAAATTGAAACTGCGCCCATTGGCCAAAATGCGGATGGCTCCAATAAGCTGCATAGCCAAACGGAAAAGGAATACGATGAAATAAAAGCGGGCGATGGGGATTTTGGCCAAACCGCGCCCGACCTGGCGGCAATTATTGCAAAAATTAAGAAGGATCAGGATGATGGAAAAGCAGGCTAGCCAAGTTTGGTTCTGATGCGTTTTTCCCTTCGATTTGATTTGGTATTTTCGTTTCTTTCCCTCTCGAATTCTTCCTCGGAAACCTTATTTAGGAACACAAGGAAAGCCGTGAAAATGAGCCCAGAGTTTTCCGGCCGGCTTCCGTAACTTCTGATTTTCCAATCGCGAATGAATGCATCTGTCACGCGTTCAACCCTAAGTTTCAACCTCTCGGCTTCCATCACGAATTTGCCTGCCTGCTCCACATTTGGAAGGTACCCAACGATCCAGCCGCCCATTTTAAGCGATTGCTTTGCATGAACCAGGACTTTTTCGCTCTCTGCCATATCCAGTGTGATCAGATCAGCTTCGGTTTCATCAAAACCTTCGAATGCATTTTTCTCCTTGAGCTCTATGACTTTGTCCAGCCCTGCCATTGCAATATTTTTCCTTGCCAATTCCGCAAATTCGGGCCGGTTCTCATAAGTGGTGATTTTTCCTTCCGGCGCAACGATGCTACCAAGATGGATAGCCAAATAGCCGCTGCCGGCGCCGGCATCAATCACCCTATCGCCGCTTTGCAAACCGGTCAAACCAGAGATTAGTGAGGCATCCTTAAGAGTGATGATCTGCGGGCCGCGCTTTAATTTTCTCCAGTTGCTGCTATCGAACATAACACGTATCCCTCGAATTAGAAATTTTCAACTTATTATTTCTTTCAGTGCAACAGTCGCATAGCTTCCGGAAGGGAGGGAGAATTTTAGCCGTATTTTCCTCTTTCCGGCCTTCTCATATTCTTCGCAGGCAAAATCCTTCAGGTAAACGAAATTGGGGCGGAAGGCTCCCTTGGAGTTCAACTCCGGCGTGCTTTTCATCACGAATTCCTCCTTTTTGATTTTCTCCTTTGCCAGAAGTTTCTCCTCATCCTTCGAAAGCACGGTTTGGAAACCGATTAATTTGCCCAAAATTACGGCACGATTTTTGGCTATTAGTTTTTTGACCTCATTTGCCTGTACCCTTGATTCGATTTTCAGGGGCATCTCAACTTTTGGGAACCCAAGTTCATTCAATTCGCAATAATAATCCCCTATTGCCGGCTTTAGCAGCTTTCCCTTCTTAATGCGCGCCTCCAATATTTTATTGAACAGCTCGCTCTGGTAGGCGTGGATGAACAATAATTGCAAGCTCCTATGCAATTTCCGAAATGCGCCAAGGAAATCATTTGGGTTTTTTGAGAGATGGAAGAGCATATACTGCTCATGCCTGAGATAGCGCGGGAAAGTGTTTAGCGCCTCATGGAAATTCATGCTCTTTTCCAGAAGCCTCCTTGCCTTCGAGGAGGATTCATCCTTTTCACCCTCATCGGTGTAGCATAGGTAGTTTAGAACAGCCTCCTTGAATTTGCCTTGAATTAGGAATTTGCCAACAGTTGCGGTATTCTTCCTCGCGCTCCCAAACCGCTGGTCGCCAAAAGGGTTGGGAATTGCATAATTTTGCTTTTTGAGCATAGTTTCGATTCTTTCGGCGCTTAAATGCTTGAATTGCGCGCTTCCAATATTTTCTTCGGTAAGAATGATGGTAAAGCGGTTGCCGGAAAGCGCCCCCAATTTCACCTTGTCATTTGCAATCCATGCCCCAAGTATTTTCATATCCCTAATGCCCAGGGATTGAAGGCGTTTTGGCTCAACTGCGAATGCGCTGCAAAGCTGGGTGGTGATTGCGTTCCTATCCTTGTTCCCGGCGAAATTGATGCGGCTGGAATTGATGTGCAGCCTATCGGCAATTTGCCGGATTGCATTGCTTGTAGTCCAGAGCTTTTTTTGCAACGCAAATACGGTGAAGAAATTGTTCGTGCTATGAAGCTTTTCATCGGGGCGCAAATAGGGCTTGTCGAGCTCGATCACATCCCCGTTCAATGCGATCTCCTCTACGATGAAATCTTCAGGTGCGAATTTAAACATATTGAAGATTTAATTCGCCAAAGTAAATAAAGGGGTAGAGGCGACTACGAGTAGGGGAGTTACTCCCCTAGAGGTGTCAATTGCTTCAGGTTGGAACTTGAACATTGAAGAATTAGGCTATTTCAGATTAAAAACCGCTTCAAATGTCATATTTTGCCAGGTATTTGACGCCAAAATCAGTCGAATACCAAAACCAATCCGCAAAAGCGTGGGATCCATACGCTATGGCTGCGAGAACTGCAATTTCCAACGAGCCTGAAAAAACGAATGCAAACATTGCAAAAAGTAGAATGTACTCGATTGACAAAAGCCATTTCCCCTTTGAATACCATTCTTTCCTGAATTCCGATCGTGGATGCTGCTTATACTCCGGCGGCGAATAATACTGCGATTTGAGGAAAAGCAAAAGGAGGATTGCGGCAATTCCGGCAAAAAGGCCCATTGCCCAATCTCCGGAACTCGTAAAACCAAAAACATAGGCTGCGCCAAATGAAATTAGGGCGGCACCGATGAATTCCCATTTCTCATGCGTAAAATCGGGGAAAAGGCCGCCGAATACCGCAAGTATCCAGACAGGCAGGGAAAGCTCGACATTCATTGCAGATGCACTCCACATGACAAGGAGGAAAGTTAGGATGAAATGCGACAGCGGGCCCATAGTAAGTAATACTCACGGAAGGGTTTTTTTAACGTAGGGGATAACACTTGTTGGATAGCATGGCAGCATACAAGCCAACAGGCAAGGATTGGGTATGGGCGCACAGGAGGAACATGTCCCTCCTTCAGGTGAACATATTTGCCGATGGGCTCGAAGGGAAGGGCTATTTCCCGGCAGTCAGGTTCAACCGCAAAAATTACCTGGCAAGGATTGTGAAGGGGGAGGGCGCCTACATTTACTACGATAATGGCGAGCTGAAACGAAACACACAAGCATTCCATAGGGATATGACAAATGGCAGGTGCACACCCAAAAAATTAAGGAGGCTGTCGGAGAGGTTTTTTTCCGATGCGAAAATTGCGGTTGGAGAATTTAGGGGAAACCTTGCGGATATGGATAATGCCGCATTGCTTTTGCGATTCAAAAAATTCAGGCGGGCAATGACAATTGGCCCGATAATTACAGTGCAATTGTGGGGCATCGAATCTTGCTGGGATCCAAAATTTGCCCTCCCAAAATTCCTTGAAAAACGACTTGGAAAGTTGGGGAAGGCAAATGATTACCAAAAATGCATCGAAATTCTTTCAGCCGGGGAGGGGAAGAGCATTCCGCTGCTGGAAAGGGAAAGTTTCCTTTCAATTGCATGCAGGATGAAAAATAATGATGAGGTAAGAAAAGCAATCCAAGCCGGTTCTGCAACCAAAATCAAGTCAGCATTTGAAAAATATCCCAAGCTGGAGAGGGATTTTAGTAGGCACATTAACGAATTCGCATGGACAACAACCGAATACCAAAGCGAGCCATGGGGCAGGGGAAAATGGCGGTTAGCAATGCGCCGTGAAATGGGAAGGGATTGCAAAAATGAGCTGGATGAACTTTTGCAACGCCAAAAAAATGCAGTCGAGGAAAACAGGAAGTTGTTGAAAAGATTGCAGCCTCCTGAAAAAATAATGCGCATCCTCCTTAACCTTGAGGAATTCATCCGGCAGAGGGATTGGGCAAAGGGGGAATATTCGGCAATTTACCTGAAATGGCAGCCGCTTCTTAACGAATTGGCACGGAGGATGGGATGCAGGGTGGAGGATGTTACTGCGCATACCCTGGATGAAATTGAAGAGTTCCTAGAATCAGGCAAGAATATCCCTGGAGAGGAAATTGCTCAAAGGAAACGGGGCTGCATTGTTATTTCCATTGGTAAGCCGTTCCATGCTCATTCAAATGGGCTATTGGAAATTGAAAGGAAGGAAAAATTGGCACCCGAAGGAATTGAACCAAAAAACCGAACCGAAGTATTTGGAATTGTGGGTTCGTCTGGCTATGCAAAGGGAAGGGCAAGGGTGGTAAGGGCGCCCGAGGAGATTGATTTGGTCAAGAATGGGGAAATCCTAATCACGTACATGACCACCATGGAATTCACGCCGGTTTTCAAGAAAGTTGCTGCGGTCGTGACAGACGAAGGCGGGCTCTCATCACATGCGGCCATTGTAAGCAGGGAATTCGGGCTTCCGTGCATTGTTGGCACAAAGCGGGCAACTAAAGTTTTCAAAACGGGGGATATCGTCGAGGTAGATGCAAGAAAAGGAATTGTGAGGAAAATCACCCCTTAGAAATTATTCTTATTGTTCCAATATTGGCGTTAACTTCTATGAGATCCCCATCTTTTAGGATTTTGGTAGCAAATTTTGTTTGGAGCACCGTAGGTGTTTTGAACTCCCTTGCAACCGTAGCCGCATGGGATATAAGGCCGCCCATATCCGCCACAATTGCGGCAGCGAGCTTCAAGTATTGTGTGAGCTCAGTAGAAATATCGTGAGATACCAAAATATCGCCCTTGCGGAACTTATGATGGTCTTTTTGAGAACGAATTATTCTTACAATTCCGATTACTTTTCCGGGATAAACTGCAAGGCCCCTTAATTCTTGGTTTTGAGCTATCACTTCCTTGCGGATTAGCTTTTTTGCCATTAAGTATGCGCTTTTTCCCGAATAGATGGTTATTTCCCCATTTACCATAAGGACTGCTCGCTCACGCATCCTTTTCAGCATCATATTCCTATCTGCCTTCCTTTTTTTCTTGAGCAGGTAGGCAATTTCATCTGGCACAAGGTATTGCACCTCAAGCCAGGTAAGCCCCAGCCGTTTTCCAATTTCAGTCATTAAGGGGCGCATTAGGAAAAGTGCATTCACCATGATTTCCTTCGTATGGTCAAGCACAATTGCCATTTGCTGCATTGCTTGGACCAGCGCTTTAAATTTTCCATTTGGATGCTTCAAGAAAAAGCGCTTTTGTTCGTTTAGGACCGCCCTTAACATTGCCTTTGGAGATTTGGATAACCCCACCATGCCTTCAAAATTTGCCATCCTCTTTCTTAGTTGCAAACGGTAATCGTTTACTACCCATGGATCCATCATATATTCCATATGGAACCAGCCGCATTCCTTTTCGAGTCGATGTAGCCCATCGATTGCGTTCTTTGAGGAGATGAAACGGTCAAACTCCCTAGTTGCGGGCTTTCTTTTTGAAAAATGGCCGATGAATTCGGATTCAATTTCCCAAAATAACTGCTCCTCCTTTTGGGGCAGGCTCTGGCGGGGCGGAACAAGAAGCATTGAGGAAAATTTCAATAGGCTTTGGGGGTCAGCACGTTCTTTACGGCTAAGCGTTTTTTCCAATTCTTGGTTGAAATAGTCTTTCATGTTTTGGGCAATCAACCCAAAAATCATGGGTGGGTGGTTCAGGAAGGCACGGCGGTATGCAAACTCGAGTTCGTAAATAAGCTGCGCATTCGAAACGCCCCGGTACGATTTATTTAGCCTTTTTTGAAGTTCGGCAAATGGTTTTTGATAGAAAGCAATCAAATTCTTGAAAAATCCCTCCGAATATCTACCTTTTTCAAATTCCCGCAATTGTATTTTGAGAAGTTTACCAAATTCGTCCTCCCTTAGGCAAAAGGCGGCCAATTCTCCCCTAGCATGGGTGAAAAAATTATGGAATTTGACATCAGTACCTGGCATCTGCTCATTCATAACAAATGCCGCGCCATAATTCGAAAAAAGCGGCTTGTTGCGGGAGCCTATATCAAAATACTTGGCAGCCATAAAGGATCAATAATGAATAAATTAGGAGCGTATTTAAGCTTATTTTTCCTAATAGCTTAGCTCTTGGTTCTAATAGCTATGGTTAGTATCAATATGCTTGCCAAAGTGATTGATGGGAATTGGAGATAGGATTTTAAGAGCAAGGATTAATTCTTCTTTGCAAATGAACTTAATTGCTAAAGTGGTAATATGGAACTCCTCCCGATCTCAAAATCAACCGCAGACGCGCTTACGAAGAACGCATCCAGCCTCCTTAAGCAGGTGGAAAAGAAGGGCGAAGTCAAAATCAAGCTCAATAGCGATGGAAATTTGGAGCTTGACGGGGAGAGTGGCAACATCTGGGCAGCTGAGCAGGTGATCCGTGCGCTTAATTTTGGCTTTTTGCCACAGCAGGCTTTTAAACTTTTCAGCGATAACTACTTCCTCGAAATCATAGACCTAGCCCTTGTGCTCTCAAACCAAAAGGCAGTTGATAGATACAAGGGGCGCATAATTGGCGCAGGTGGGAAGGCAAAGGCAACGCTTACAGAGATCACCGGCGCCTACCTTGCCATTTCGGGCAACAAGGTTGCGGTCCTTGGGGAGTACGATGATTTGCAGCTTGCAAAAGAGGGGATTTTGCGCCTTTTGGAAGGCTCGCCGCATACGGGAGTATACAATTATCTGGAAAAGAAGAATAGGGAAAGGAAGTACAACATGAAGGGAATTGAACGAAAGTGAAGGAATTTTATTCATAAATAGGAAGGGGAGAGGCGACACGAGTGGGGAACGCTTCCAGAACCTTCGAGGTTCTGGGCGTGCTAAGAACCCTCGGGGTTCTGACGCAACGTAGTTGCCCCATAGGTGTCGAAGATTCGGGAAAGGAAGTACAACATGAAGGGAATTGAGCGCAAGTAATTTGTGAAAAAACGGAAATAAAAAAAGGAAGGAATTAAGAACAACTAGTATACTCATCAAAACCTGCAAAAATTAGTCATAAAGCATTAGTGGTTTTACCAAATGGTTCAAAACAAGCCAGACCCCAGGGAAATGGCAAGGAATGCAATGAAGCTAGCGGTCACCAAATCCGACCAGAAAAGGGATGCAGATAAGGCATCACAAACAAAGCCCGTAAGCAGCAGTGCTGGCACTCAGGGCGCTGCCGCAGCAATAAAATTGGATACTGGATCGACCCCAAAAGGAGCAGCTGGCGTTAGCAAGGAGCAATCATTTGAGGAACTAGAGCACCAGCTTGCAAAGGATTACAAGGAGTATTCCGTTGCTGAATTCTTCAAGAAGAACAGGCAAATGCTGGGCTATTCCGGAAAAGTCCGCTCATTAACAACAATCATCCATGAATATGTAACAAATTCCGTTGACTCCGCGGAGGATGCAAAAATATTGCCCGACATCAAGGTGGAAATCCAAGAGCTTAACGACCACCTGAAGGTAATTGTCGAAGATAATGGGACTGGAATCCCAAGGTCCAAGGTTGGAAACGCGCTTGGAGAATTGCTTTCTGGAACAAAATTCCACCAAAGGAGGCAAAGGAGGGGCCAGCAAGGAATTGGGGCAAAGGGCGCAACGCTTTTTGCGCAGATCACTACCGGTAAGCCGACAAAAGTCAAAACCAGCATTGGCAACTACAAAATTTTTGAGTGCGAAATCTCAATTGATGTCAAGAAGAATTCGCCCATAATCACTAATGAAAGGGAATATAGCGGAAATTACCGCGGAACGCGCATAGAGGCCGAATTTGCGGAGGTCACATACAACAGATCCGAATATTCGGTGTACGAGTATTTGAGGATGACGGCTATAGCAAATCCGCATGTGCAAATAACACTTATTGAGCCAACCAAGGAAATAATCGTCTTCCCAAGGGCTAGCACCAAAATACCGCCCAAGGCGAAGGATTCCCTCCCACATCCGCTAGGAATTTCAACATCGGATCTAATGGATATGGCGCTTATTTCCCCAAATCGGAAGATTTCATCCTTCCTTCAGCAGGAATTCACTAGGGTTAGCTCGGATAAAACAAAGGAGTTGGAAACGCTTGTGAATGCAGGAATCGAGCCGCAGATAACGATTTCGGGGCATAAAGAGCCAAACCCAGAATACCTGGATTTTGGAAGGCAGCCGGGCACCATGCAATGGCCCCAAGCCGAGCGCATTGTTGCAGCGTTCCAGAAAGTCAAATGGATAGCTCCGGAAACAGATGTTTTGATCCCAATTGGAGAAGAGCAATTGCAAAAGAGCCTAAAGAACCTGCTCAATCCCGAAACCATGAAAATTGTTGTGCGAAAGCCGCACGTGTTTAGGGGAGGCATTCCATTCATGGTGGAGGCTGCAATCGCATATGGAGGGAAAGCCGGTGGGGAAGCATCGGCAGCGCAAGCAAAGTCAACTGAAAAAGCGCCCGGTTTGCAGAGGGTTGGGGAGGTATTGAGGTATGCAAATTCCGTTCCATTGCTATTTGATGCCGGTAGCTGCGCAACCATGGAAGCCGTAAAGAGCATTGATTGGGCAAGGTATGATTTGCGCAAATGGGAGGAGATGCCAGTTTCTATTTTCATCAATTTCGTTTCCGTCTATGTGCCATACACCGGCGCTGGAAAACTCGCGATTTCACAGGAGGAGGAGATCATTGAGGAGATTAGATCCGCGCTCATGGAATGCGCGAGGGATATTTCAATGTACCTCCATTCGCTGCAAAGGGTGGAGGACCAGGAGAGGCGAAGGCAGATATTCTTCCGATACATCGGGGAGGTTGCTGAGGCGCTCCACGATATCAAGGGAACAGTTGAAAAAGTCAAGATACAAGAAAAGCTCCGGAAAATTGCGGAGGAGCGCACTAAAATTGCTGAGCAGGAAGAGGAATTGGAGGAAATTGGCGTAGATGAGGATATGAAGAAGGAAGAGGGGGAGTAATAGAATTGGCAAGGATCGGTAAAATCGGAAAATGAATTTCAGGGAGATCATCAAATTCGAAATAAATAGGTAACAATTATATGGCAGAAAAGAAGGACATCGGCGGAATGGCAAAGCGCGAGAAGAATCGCGGGGAGATACTGGTTAGGATTGGCAAGTTCGCAGATGATCTTGTTGATGAAATTGAAAAGGGCGACAATCCGCATATCGATATTCCGGTCCGGGGGAGCAGCAATGTGGCTTTTGATGAGAAGAACAAGAAAATCGTCCTTGGAAGCAAGGTTGCAAAGAGGTATTTGTTCAATGTTTCACATGCCAGAAGGTTCATGCAAACTATGCTTGTTGCAAGCTATGTGAAAAAAGACCTTTTGGAAAACAATTTGACGGCAACGCTCCGGGACCTTTATTATGCCAAGAAAAGGACGATCCATGGCACAAAGGAGGATACGATTGATGAGCAAAAGGAATCCGACCTTGCAATTGTGGATTTTGAAGTGGCCCTTGATACATTCAGGGAAATGCTGCACCTGCGTGCCGAGCCTAAGGGCAGGATGGCTGGCATGATGACAATTAAGGATTATGTGCGCGAAAGGGAATCGCTTATCGATCTTAGCAAGCTTGGATCCGGCGGGCTTGCAGTCCCCTCTATTGTCGAGCAAATCGAATTTGTGGATTATGATTTGGATTATGTGCTGGTTGCAGAGAAGAATGCCATCTTCGATAGGCTCAATGAGGACGAGTATTGGAAGAAGAATAAATGCCTATTGTTGACAACCGCAGGGCAGGCGGCAAGAGGGGCACGCAGATTATTGCAAAGGCTAAGCACGGAATTGAAACTACCAATTTTTTGTCTCACAGATGCAGACCCGTACGGGTGGTACATCTATTCAACAATGAAATACGGAAGCATGGCACTTGCGCACGAATCCGAAAGGCTGGGATGCAAAGAGATGAAGTTCCTTGGGATGAGCATTTCGGATATCGAGCACTATGATTTGAAGGCGGTCACAATCAAGGCAAAGGAAGTCGACATAAAGCGCGCAACTGAAATGAAGGCGTACGATTGGTTCAAGGCAAAGGAATGGCAAAAGGAGATCGACAAATTCCTGGATAAGAAAATAAAGGCCGAAATCCAGTCCCTTAGCTCTAAGAACCTGCAATACATCTCAAACACTTATTTGCCGGAAAAGATTAAGAATCAAGACTTTTTGCCGTAATAAGTTAGCTGTAAGCGGGCACAGGCAAATATCTTTTTCCACCCAATACAACCGCTATCACTTTCATCCCCATCCCCTTAAAATTCCACATATCATTATTCCTAGAGGTGGTTTTATGGCTAGCAAAAAGAAATTACTGGTAATGAACAGTTTGGACCTTGTTTCAACAGGTCAGTTCAGCGCGGCAGTAATGGCAGTAACCGGCTTTTTTCTGGGGCTATTCCTTGGACTCGCAACCGCGATTTCAAATCCACTCGTTGGCGTGATGATGATAATTGGCATCCCCATTTTTTATGGAATATTGGGATTCATATCGGGCTTATTGACCGGCCTTGTTTACAATTTATATGCAGCAAGGTTTGGCGGCATCAAATACGAAGTAACCGAACTGTAAATTCTTATTAGACGCCAAGCCCGGCCCGAACAAAGCTCACGGCAACCGCAATCAGCAAAAGGCCCATCACTCTCGAGCTTATTTCGACGATGTTTTGGCCAAATAGCTTCAATAGCTTTTGCGAATTGAGGAGGATTATCCAGTTTGCAAACAGCGCGGCGCCGGCGGCAACCAGGGTAAGCAGGATGCCATCGGAGGCCGCAAGCACTATCACGCTCGTAATGACCCCCGGGCCGGTGATGAGGGGAACGCCGATGATGGTCGCCGCAACGTGGTAATCCTTCGTTGCTTTTTCCTTCTTCTCCCAGCCGAAAACCAGTTGTGCGCCCAGGATGAGAAGCACTCCGCCGCCGGCGATCTTGAAATCCGAGAGGCTGATGCCGAAAAAATGCAAAATAGTGTTTCCGAAAAACAGGAAAAGCAAAACTACGCCGGTGGCGACCATGAGCGCCTGGTTCGCGGCCTTGATGCGGTCCCCGGATTTGAATTTTGCGGTCAATGAGAGGAAGACCGGAATGCTCGCAAACGGGTCCATGATGGCGAACAGCAGCACGAACGCCTGCAGGAACGGCCCAACGGGAAAGGATTCGAACATGGAAGGGGTATACTCCGCATCTTAAAAATTATATCGCTTTTATTTTTGGGGGGAAAATGGGAAAAACGCAGCAGCTATTTGACAGGAATTTGGGGAAGTTCGGTAAGATAGCGGAGGAAAGGGCAATAATTGCACTGCAGGACGATGCGAAACTTGATATTACAACTAAAGCGCTAGGCTTGGCGGGGAAGGCGCACGCATCAATAATCGCCGAAGAAGCCGGCGTATTATGCGGTTTGCTTGAGGCGAAGGCGGTTCTGGATGGATTGAGGCTGAAGGCTAATTTTCGCGAGGGGGGCAAATTCCTGAAAGGAGACGCGATATTGGAGATTGAGGGGAATATCGCCGAAATTCTCAAACGGGAGAGGACGGCGCTCAATTATTTGCAAGTGCTAAGCGGGATTGCAACGGAAACCCGGAAATTGGCGGAAAGGATTGGAATCGGGAGGGTGGCTGCCATCAGAAAAAACCATCCCCTGCTCACAGAATCCGAAAAAAGGGCGGTGCAAATGGGAGGGGGGCTCACTCACCGAATCAATCTATCGGATGGCTACCTCATCAAGAACACGCATTTGGAATGGCTTGGGAAAAAGGAGGGGCTAAGTGAAAGGGAAGCGGTAGGGGTTGCTGTGGAAAAGGCGCTTGCGTACCGTAAAAAATCCAAACATAAATATTTTGTCGAGGTGGAAATAATGAGTTTGCAAGAAGCGCTTGCGGCTGCGCAAACAAAGGCGGATGCAGTTTTGGTGGACAATCAGAATCCAGTTCATTTTGCACAAATCGCCTCCGCAATCAGGAAAATCAACCGAAAAATCATAATCGAGGCGAGCGGAGGCATAACTCCGGGGAATGCGAAAGCATATTTGAAGGCGGGGGCGGATTTTGTTAGCATGAGCTATTTGGTTATGCGAAGCAGGCCAATTGGTATGCATTTAAGGCTTATTTATTGAAGGACTTATTTTATTTTTAAAAAAGGAAACAATCATCCATCCAGCATCTTTGCTAGCTGCTTGCTCCAGACCTTGTTTGGGGTGCGCCGAACCCACGCGGCGTATTGCCTGATGAAATCCAGCCTTTCCTTGGAATTTTGCCTTTTCGCCTTTGCAAGTTCCTTTAAAGAGATTTTCATATTCCTACCAATTTAGCTTTTGTTGATTCTGATATATTAAAGTTGCCCATGAACTTTCGTATCTCGAGTATGTCGAGCTTGCCTTTGAGCAACTCCAGAAGATAGACTGCATCCTCAATATCCTTATCCGAGCCTAAATAGGCTTTATAGGCTATTTGCAGCTCAAGGGGCGAAATGAACAGTTTTTCACCATTCAATACCAGTTCGATACGCTCATTTAGTGAATATTCATCCAAACGGTTTTTTGGGAATTTCATCTCGACATTTGGGATGAATTGGCCCTTAAGGCAAAAGCGTAGCGCGGTTTGATTCAGCAAGTATCCGGTAAATGCTAAGTCTGGGGTTTTGGCATTGATGCAATCGAACCCGTCCTTCTCAAGGGCGTTCCAAAGTGATGTGAATTTTTTCTCATTGATTTTTCCCATGAACAAGTCTACATCCTCCGTGTTCCGGCTCCTTCCGAAGGCGAGGGCGACGTAGCCGGAGACGAGAACGTAGGGGATTTCCAGCTTATCGAGATGGGAAACGAATTTCAAGGTGAATTTGTCAATTGCGAACCACTCCCGGTTCAGGACAATTTTCTTTTTCGAGTAGGAGATTTCCATGCAATAAAAGCGCCAGAGGAGGTATTTAAGCGCTTTGCATGGTGCGTTCTGCCGGAAGGGAAAAAAAAGTAAATCTGCCAAATAACCTAAAATCGCCCATTTTCTCAATCCGGCTATTTATACCTATGCCTTCCGGGCAAGATATTTATTCCCGTTTTTTGAAATAGCATTGCTGATTTAGGGGGGTTTTAGGCAAATTCAAGGCTTAGGAGTAACAAGAATTTGGGGTGAAAACAACCATGTCCGATAAGGAATACCAAGTCGAGATAACAATTGAAAGCAAGCCAGTGCTTAAGGATCCGGAAGGGGCGGTCATCGCCAACGATCTGATGCGCAAGCATGGTTTTGAAATGGTGGAGGGCGTTCGGATGGCAAAAGTGCTGCGCGTGAAGATGAAGGCGGCAAATGAGAGGAAGGCAGCTGAGATTGCGGAAAAAATGGTAAAAGAGCTCAGATTGGCAAACCCCGTAGCCCAAAATTATACGATTTTGGTGAAAAAGTAAGAAAGTAATGGTAAGCAAACAGTCCCAATACATTACCAACTAAACAAAATATGCGTGATTCATAATTATGCCAAGGATTGCAATCATCCAATTTCCTGGAAGCAACTGCGACTTTGACGCATACCACGTGCTAAAGGAGGTCATGCACCTCAATGCGGAGCTTATATGGCACACCGAATTCAAGGAGAGCAAATACGAGGCGGCAATCCTGCCGGGAGGGTTTGCTTATGGGGATGCCCTTCGGGCAGGGATCATTGCAGCGTACTCACCTGCAATGAAGGAAATCAAGAAAATGGATAGGGAAAAAAAGCCAATATTAGGCATTTGCAACGGATTTCAGATTCTTACCGAAGCGCAGCTTTTGCCAGGGGCGCTTCTTCGCAATGCCTCTACAAGGTTTGTTTGCAAATGGATAAGCATGCGTGTGCTCACATCAAGAAGCGCGTTCACAAGGAAATTCGCAAAGGGGGATGTGCTCCAAGCCCCAACTGCGCACTGGGAGGGCAATTACTATATTGAGCCAGAAGGGCTAAGGTCGCTATACCAGAACGATCAGATCCTCTTCAAATACTGCGACGAGAAGGGGATGGATTTCCCTGGCACTAACCCTAATGGGGCGCTTGACAATATTGCCGGCATTTGCAACCTCGAGGGGAATATTGCAGGATTGATGCCGCATCCTGAAAGGGCTTCAGAACGGATCTTGAACCCCTTCAAGAACGAGAAGGCGAGGATCATTTTCGAGAGCATGAGGGAATTTTTGACCGGAAGGAGGGTTGGATGATATTATGGATAGGATGCAAAACATGAAACTGGGATTCTACCTGGGCTCTTTTTTCCTCGCAGTGGCAGCCGCATATTTCTATTACCAGGATCCGGCGCAAACATTGATGCCGGCAATTCTTTTGCTTGTCGCATTCTCAGACCTGTTCGTTTTTCATCTTTACCTAAAACCGATATTGGAGAAGCAATATGAAAGTAGCAAACATTGAAGTTGACCTAACAAAGGCAGAAATGAAGCACATCACCGGCAGGCTCGGAAGGGAGCCATCCACTGTGGAAGCCGGAATGCTCGATGTAATGTGGAGCGAGCATTGCTCATACAAGAGCTCGCGCCCTCTTCTCAAACTTCTCCCAACCGAAGGCAAGCGCGTGATTTTGGGGCCGGGATATGATGCAGGAGTTGTCGATATTGGCGATAACCAGTGCATCGCATTCAAGGTGGAAACTCACAATCACCCATCCGCAATTGATCCATATTCGGGAGCGGCAACAGGAATTGGGGGAATCATAAGGGACATACTTTCCGTTGGCGCAAGGCCAATTGCGCTGGCAGATCCCTTGTTTTTTGGTAGGCTCAGCTCCCCGCATTCGAGATGGCTGATGAATTACGTTGTGAGGGGGATCGGGGATTACGGAAATTGCACCGGCATTGCAACAGTAGCCGGTGAAACGAATTTCGACCCCTCTTATGAACGAAACGTTCTGGTAAATTGCGCATGCTTCGGGCTCGTTGACAGGGACAAAATCATTTATGGCAAGGGAAAGGGCGCAGGGGATCTTTTGATTTTGGTTGGAAGCGCAACTGGAAAGGATGGAATCCATGGAGTAACTTTTGCAAGCAAGAATCTGCATGGGAAAAGCGAGGATGAAAGGCCAGCTGTGCAAATACCAGATCCGTTCCTCAAAAAAATGATCATCGAAGCAACCCTTGAAGCGCTTAAAACCGGAAAAGTGCGCGCCGTGAAGGATTTTGGGGGAGGCGGGCTTACATGCGTTGTTTCGGAAATCGCGCACAAGGGAGGCTTGGGAGCGGATATTGAAGTATCGGAGGTGCATCTGCGCGAGCCGCTTTCCGCATTTGAAATCATGCTCTCCGAATCGCAGGAGAGGATGATTTTCTCGTGCCTGCCAAAGGATCAAAAAGTCCTTGCAAAGGTTTTCGAAAAATACGGGCTCACATATAAAATCATCGGAAAGCTCACGAAGGAAAAAAAGCTCGTTGTTCGGGATAATGGCAAAATCATAGCCGACCTTCCGGTTGATCTGCTAACAGATGTGCCGACAATCGATTTGCCTTCTAAAAAACCAGCCTACCTCGAAAAGAAATTAAAGGAGAAAAAGCCCAACTCCCCAATTAATCTAAATGACGTCATGACCAAAATGCTCCAATCTGAAAATATCGCAAGCAAGCACTGGATTTACGAGCAATATGATACGGAAGTTGGCGATAGGACGGTCATCAAGGATGGGGAGGGCGATGCCGCCGTACTTCGAATCGGGGATAAAAAGGGGATTGCAATCAAAACGGATTGCAATTTTAAGCACTGCTATTTGGATCCGCATGCGGGTACAATGGGAAGCGTCCTGGAGGCGGCAAGGAATGTTACGGCTGTTGGCGCAATTCCAATTGCGGTTGCGGACAACTTGAGCTTTGGCAACCCAACTAACCCGGAGGTATTCTGGCAGTTTACGGAAAGCGTGAAGGGTATGGCGCAAGCGTTAAAGGTTTTGGGCGTTCCGGTTATTGGAGGGAATGTTTCATTCTACAACGAGGATGATGTTTCACACGTTGCAATCAAGCCAGCGCCGGTGGTTGTGATGCTAGGCCTTCTTGAAAGCCTGGAAAACATAATGACTTTGGAATTCAAGGCAGCGGATGATGCGATTTTGCTCGTTGGGGAAACCGGGCTTGAGCTTGGGGGAAGCGAATATTATTCCGTACAGTTTGGAATTGACGGAGGAACCCCACCGGCAGCGGATGCAGAGGAGGAAAAGATAACCATGGCTTTTGTGCACGAGGCAATTAAGCGAAAAATGCTAAATGCGTGCCATGATGTATCCATGGGAGGGCTTGCAATTGCACTTTCCGAAATGAGCATTAAAAGCAACCTTGGGGCAAGCGTTTTCCTAAACGATGTGCTGAAAAAAGCAAAGAATTTGGAAAGCGACGACATCCTCTTTTCAGAAAGCTACGGCAGGTTTGTGATTACAAGCAAAGAGCCCCAAAAGCTGATGAAATTTGCGCAGGAAAGGGGTGTAAAAATCGCAATGATTGGAAGGGTAAGCGCCGATAAGCGCCTAACCATTATCGATTCGCCGGAATCCCATAAAAAGGTCGTTGATTTGGCAATAACATCCATGAGGCAGGATTTCGAAACGTCGATTGAAAGGAAGATGGGATGAATTTTCAGGGGGCTTTGTCCGATATGGCAAGAGTTTCGATAACTGATCGCTTTTTGCGCCAACCCATTCAGCCAAGGTTTAATAAATCCCTTTTCCAAAATACTATTCTCTGATTTTTGCTGTTTTGCGGGCTGAATTTATGGGGGAAAACATCCGCGAGAAATGTGGGGTCATAGGGGTATACTCCAAGTCAGGCGAAAGCGGCCAGGTTCCTTATGATATATACAACGGGCTTATTTCGCTCCAGCACCGCGGGCAGGAAAGCGCGGGAATTTCCGTTGTTTCAAATGGCAAGCTGGCAACAAAAAAGGACATGGGCCTTGTTTCAGATATTTTCAGCACGGAAGATATTGAAAGGCTAGCCGGGAAAATGGGGATTGGGCATGTGCGCTACTCCACAACCGGAAGCTCGACAATTGATAATGCCCAGCCCCTCATCCACAAGGAAAGGGGACTGGCTGTTGCCATCTCATTCAACGGCAATATTGTCAACTATGAAGAGCTTAAGCAAAGGTACGAAAACCTCCATCAGATGCCTTTTTCGTGCTCCGCCGATACCGAGCTTATTGTGAAGATGTTCACTAAGGAGCTAAAGGCGCTATTGCAAAAGGAAAGGAAGGAAAGGCACGGAAAGGCATTGGAAACCACAAATGGCAAAGGCGAATTTAACAAGAACGGAGAAAATCCGGAATACGGGAAGGGGGGCATTGGAAAAAATACCAATGGCAATAATTCCGAAATAGCCCCAATCGAGCATTTTGATTTCTCAACAGAATCCTACTTCAAGGCAATGGAAAGCATAATGAGGCAGCTTGTTGGGGCATATTCTGTTGCACTTCTCGTGAGCGACGGCACTTTGGTTGCGGCAAGGGACCCCAAGGGCTTCAAGCCTTTTTGCCTTGGGAGGAAAAAAACCCTTGTTGATGACCTGGTTTTCATTGCAAGCGAAACATGCGCACTTGACGCGCTTGATGCGCAATATGATAGGGACATCAAGCCCGGCGAAGTTGTGGTAATCAAGAACAACAAATTGGAGGCGCGCCAGCTCTTCAACGAGAGGCATGCACATTGCATGTTCGAATGGGTGTATTTCTCAAGGACGGATTCGGTGATTGAGGGAAGGCCCGTTTATGATGTGAGGGTCAGGCTGGGGGAGGAGCTTGCGAAAGCCTTCAAGCGCGAGATTGACGTCGTGATTCCAATTCCGGATTCC
>ERZ1292640.1283-Hain-H43-02um-R1-1283-length-20828-cov-6_pt1 | contig 20828 bp, 17 predicted proteins | sample MGYA00564404_ERZ1292640 | MGnify/ENA primary metagenome ERZ1292640 (study PRJEB36523, sample SAMEA6512636) | groundwater metagenome | collected 2019-01-08 | study: AquaDiva: Metagenomics assemblies of 32 groundwater samples
ATGGCAAAAGGTTGATTTGTCGGTTCTATCGGTCCAGTAAGTAGGTATTCTTCTTTTATAGGCTGCGGACAATGTTTTGGATACATGCAAGCGCTACCCGAAAAAAGTAATTTTTTTGCTCTGTATTTGTATGCTGCCTGCATTACATTTACCTGGATAGCAATATTCTGATAAATAAAATCAGCTGGATAAGAATTATTCGCCTGAATCCCTCCTACCTTAGCTGCCAGAAGAAAAACGTATTCCGGCAAAAAATACTTAAATAGTTTTTCCACTTTATTCTGATTCGTCAGATCAACCTCTTTATGAGTTTTTAAGATCAGGTTTTTAAAACCATTGGCTTTAAGTTTTTGGATCAATGTGTTGCCCACAAAACCGGAATGTCCGGCAACATATATGCGCGAATTCTTATTCATACTATTTTACTCTGAATTTAATAAAGGACATTAATATTTTAAAAATATAATCAATGTGCTTATCATTTATATCCTGATGCACTCCGATATGGATGCCATTACTGCCTACATACTCTGCGTTAGGAAAATCACCCAACTTATATCCAAGATAGGCAAACCCCGGGCATTGAGTAGGCATGGAACTAAAAAGATCCCTGGTATCTATCCCGCGCTTATCCAGATAATCTACTAGCTCATTCCGGGTAAATGGTGCCTTCTCTTTTACAATGATCGGAAAAGCATGCGGGCCGATCCTTTCATCTTTATCTTCTTTTATGGTATAAAAATACTCGCTAAACTCTCTAAGCTTATTAATCATAGCTAAAAGATTGCTATGCCTTTTATTAATGATCTTACGATAACAAGACAAGCTTCCTAAACCAATAGCAGCCTCAAGCTCATTCATCTTGGATGAAAACCCTACACGCTCAAAAATAAAACGGATATCTTTGCCGTATTGAAACCTCTTCGGACAATATTCAGAACTAGTATTTACAACACAGACATTACATTTACAAGCCCTGCCATGGCAGCGTAGCGATCTGATTATTTCGGCAAATTTTTTATTATTCGTAGTAATAATCCCGCCTTCAATTGTAGTAATAATATGGGCAAGATACAGGCTATATGCAGCCATATCTGAAAATTCTCCCACATTCCTGCCCTTATAAACCGCACCATGCGCCTCAGCAGCATCCTCGATCAGATAAAGTTTATGTTTCTTGGCTATCCTGTTGATTATATCCATTTTGGCAGGTTTTCCCATTAGATGGACTGGCATTATTGCACGTGTTTTTTTGGTGATATTTTTCTCTATAAGAATCGGGTTTATGTTCAATGTATCCCTATCAATGTCAACAAAGACAGGCTTAAAACCGGCATGTAAAACAGCGTTACCCGTAGCAACAAATGAGAGCGCAGGAACAATAACTTCATCTCCGCGTTTTGCGCCAAAATCATAGAGCAGAGCCAGCGCAAGAGTGTTGGCATCAGTACCGCTACTTACAGCAACCGCTTCTTTAGCATTCACCAGTTTAGCAAATTTTTTTTCAAATTCATATACTAGCCTGCCGTTTGAAACCCTTGCAGTGTTAAGGGATTCCCTAATCAAATCCTTAGACTTCTGTGTAATAGAAATACAACCAAACGAGACTTTCAATTAATATCCCTTCTTTTTAAAAAATATTTCTTTGCAACCAGATATCTTTCCGGAGTACCGATATCAATGAAAAAACCTTTTCCTTTATATCCATAAACACCATTACCGATGATTTTAGGGAAAAAATCATATTCTAAAGAAAATACTGATTTTTTCGGCATCATGGAAAATACTTCCCTGCTAAATAGATAAACACCGGAATTAATAAAACCTTCGGATTTTGGGCTTTTCTTTTCACTATAAGATTCAATTTCAGACTTAGGATTAGTGACTACAAAACCATAATCTTTATTATTATTCTCTTTTCTTAATAACATTAAAACTTTAGCTTTTTTCTGTTTAGAGAACTTAACAAAATTTTTTAAATTAAAATCAGAAAAAGTATCTCCGTTAATAACCAAGAAATGCTTGCTCAAGATTAATTTTTTAGCCTTTCTTACCGCGCCGCCTGTTCCCAGTGGCTTATTTTCTGTTGAAAAAATAATTTCTCTTCCGGGGTATTTATTAAGGTTATAATATTTTTTAATAAAATCCGCATTGTAGCCCGTACCGAGAATAAATCTTTTACAGCCAAACTTATGTAAATGATCAATCAGGATATCCAAAAACGGACGTTTTCCAAAACAAACCATCGGCTTAGGAATCCTGCCGGTTATCTTCTTCAGGCGTTTTCCATATCCTCCGCAAAGAATAAAACAATCTATATCCTTAATCATACTTCCTGGGGATTATAATAGATGATCTGGCTGCCTTCGTTTTCAAATTTGAATTTTACTTCCAGGAAATTTTTTAGCTTAAGTTTAACCTTTTGCCTATCCTCCGGTTTTACAAACAAAAGCATAAATCCTCCTCCGCCGGCTCCCAGAAGCTTACCTCCGATTGCACCGCTTTTAAGCGCTTTTTCATATAAATTATCAACATCCGGATTAGAAACTTTTTTTGAGAGGCGCTTCTTAATCTGCCATGATTCATGAAGTAATTTCCCGAATTCTACAATATTCCTATCACTATTTAATATGTCCACAGCTTCATCTACCATGCCGCGCAGAACATTTAGCTCTTTTTCCTTATTAGGAGTATTTTTGATCTGTTCTGCGGCGATTTCCGATGCAAAACGAGAAAAACCCGTAAAAACAAGCATAAGGTAACTCTGCAATTTCCTGATTTTTTCTTTATGCAAAGTTACGGCTTCTACCCTAAAATCATTATCGTTATGAAAAATTATTTTGTTAAACCCTCCGTGAGCTACGGCAATCTGGTCCTGCGAACCAACGCATTCTTTCAGCACTTCTCTTTCTATATAAATTGCTTCTTTTGATAGCTGGCGTTTTGAAATAATTTTCCCCTTTAGAGCATAAAACGAGTTCAGCATCCCTACCGTAAAAGAAGAGCTTGACCCTAACCCCGATCTTGCCGGTAAATCTCCGTCATGGTGGATCTCCACTCCTTTATCAATTTTAAAATACTTTAAGATTGCCTTAGCGACAGGATGCCTGATCTGATTGGCAGTTTTAACGTTTTCTACGAGAGAATGGACAATCCTGTGTTTATGTTCAAAAAAAGGAGGCAGATAACGCAGGTTAATATAACAATATTTATCTATTGTTGTAGATAATACCGCTCCCTCATATTTCTTAAACCAAGCCGGATAATCCGTTCCTCCTCCAAAAAATGATATTCTAAAAGGAGTTCTGCTTATAATCATTTTTTTCTCCTGATAAATTTATTGATTTCTATAACAACCGACTCCTGATCAATGCCATAATACTTCCTAATTATCTCTCTTCCTCCATACTTATAACAATACCCCTTTTCCAAAGCTATGCCTAAGCGTTTATGCGGGATCAATAAAGAATTATCACATAAAACTTCTGCAATTGCACTACCCAACCCCCCTGTTAAAAAATGTTCTTCAAGAGTAATGATTTTTTTTACGCCTTTGAGCAAGCTGATTAATTTTCTTTCATTGATCGGCAGGTTAAATATATCAATTACTCCTATATCTATTTTATTTTTAGATAAATTCTCTGCGGCTTTCAAAGCAACCGGAACCATAGTGCCGCTTGATATAATATAGTAATCTTTAGCTTTCTTAGCGACTGCCAAACCTGAACTAAAATCATACTTGCTGTTATAAATATCCGAATGCGATAGGCGATCTAACCTGATATAATCAGTAACTGTTTTCTTTTGACAGCATTTATCAGCAAAATATTCTGCTAAAATATTATCAGTAACATTATTTATCCTGATATTCGGCATTGACCGCATGATCGCTACATCTTCAATTAAATGATGCGTAGGCCCTGAATCTTCATATCCAAAACCCACACCTACCCCTACGATAGTAATAGGTATTTTTATGATCGCATTTTCCACTCTGATCTGTTCAAGGCACCTTAAAGATATAAAAGGCGCTATGGCGTAAATAAAAACTTTTTTTCCGGCAAGCGTAAGCCCCGATGCTAAAGTAACAGCGTTTTGCTCTGCGATCCCGACATTGACAAACTGAGTAGATAAATTCTTTCTGAATTTATCAAGCGAGGGAGCTCCCATATCCGCAGTAACGATTACGATGTCTTTATCTTTTTGGGCTAATTCATAAACTTTATTCCAAAAAGCATCCCTGGGTGAAATATTATTCATTCTCATAACTCCTCTCTAATTCATTCCTGCATATTTCAATATCCTTACCTTTAGGAGCCATGCCATGCCAAAGAGGGGAGTTCGTTATGCACTTTATACCCCGGCCTTTAACTGTATCGGCGATGATTACCAGCGGCTTATCAGATTTTCTTATCCTTGCAAAATCAAGCGTTTCATATACTTTTTCAACAGAATGGCCGTCTATTCTTTTTACTTCCCATCCAAAAGAAGACCATTTGTCTTCCATTGGTTCTAATTTAACTAAATTTTCGGTAAAATCAGTAACACATAAGTAATTCCTGTCAATAATCGCAACCAGGTTATTCAGATTATTATGTGCTGCAAACATTGCAGTCTCCCATATTGAGCCTTCATAACATTCACCGTCGCCTAATAACGCAAAAACTAAATTAGGCTTTTTGTTCATCTTCGCAGCTAAAGCAACTCCTGCCCCGACGCCAAAACCCTGCCCTAAAGAACCGACAGTAAGCTCAACCCCTGGTACGCTATTCTGTAAATGAACACCGAATTTACCGTCAATCTGGGCAAATTTATCCAGGTCTTTCTTGTCAAAATAACCTAAATCACCGAGTATAACGTATAAAGCCGGGCTTGCCTGGCCTTTACTTAAAATAAACCTGTCCCTCCCGTCCCAATCAGGATTCTTAGGGTTAAACTTTAAGATCTTACCATGATAAAGCGTAACTAGAATTTCAATGCATGATAATGATGATGTAACATGCCCGGTTCCGGCTTTTATACACATTTCTAAGACCATCTTTCTGATCTGAAATGATTTTTTCTTAAGTTCGTAAAATAATTCCCTTTTCATTTATTACCCCCGTATATTTTTCTTTTTATTTTAATATCAACCATTTTTTTCAAATGCCCTGCTATTTTTTCCCCAAATTTATCCTGCATCATCTCTAGATACCTAGGATTAACGAAATAATTATAAAATGCATCATCTCTAAACTTCAATACTTCTTCTGCGGATATATAATTAGTGGGAAGCGGCAAAGTATTATAACCATGTTGGGAAAAACCATCCCAGGAATCAGGAAGTAACGCCTTCTTACTTACCGCCCAATCATATAATTTAGACCCGGGATAAGCCATAACCGAACAAAAATTGATAAACTCACAATTCAAATCAACTGCCAGGTCAAAAGTCTCCTGCATCGTCTTAAGATCATCCTCAGGCAACCCAAACATATAATTACCCAAAACATAAATCCCGTTAGACTGAATCTTATTCACAACATCTTTTACGTTATTACGAAAGCTCTTATTTACATTATCCCTTACCCGCGCATTAGCCGATTCAATACCTAAGCATATCCAACTCACTCCTGCTTTTTTAAGTCTCTTTAAAAGCGGTTCTTTGATCGTGTCCACTCTTCCGTAAACCCACAAATTCAGATCATAGCCTCTTTCAATAACAGCATCGCAGAATTCTTCTATCCTCTGAGGGGACAAAATAAAAAGTTCGTCATCAATACGTATATTCCTGATTTTATAATTACTCACCAATATATCAAACCAGCTTAAAACTTTCTTTACAGACCAATTCCTGATACCTGGTTTGCCGAATATTGCGTTAATACAACAATAATGACAGGAATACGGACAGCCTAATGAAGTATTTATCGCCACATACGGGGAACGCACATCTGAAAAATCCTCAGTCTTACTATTTTTAAAATCCTGGAAACAATGCATATTATGAGCACGGTAATTATTTATATCCGGCAGTAAATCCCAAGCATAGCCGCTTAATTCCGCGTCTAGATCCTGGATAATCGGAGCGGGTTTTGTAAAACAAATTTCGTTATTATTTTTATACCAGAGCCCTTTTACGTTTTTTATCCCATCTTTTCCTTTAATATACCCTAACAGCCCTTCAATAGTATACAGACCTTCGCCCTGTATAACAAAATCAATGGCCTCTTCTTTTAGCGTCCTATTAGGCAAAGCCGAAGGATGGATCCCTCCCATTGCAATAGGAATATCTTGATTATATTTCTTGATATCTTTGGCAATCCTGCCTGCTGAAGGCATAGTTTGTGTTGAAGCAGAAGGATTATGCCCATAAACCATCATCACGATTAATTTGGGATTATATTTAGAAATTAATTCTTCGGAAGTATTATCATCCCACCCCTGCACATTAACATCATAAATAGCAGTATTATGGCCTTTTTCGCGGGTATAATTAGCTATTAAAGCAGTCCAGCTGGGAGTAGCAATAGCGGTAAACTCCTTAGACAGGTCTTGGTATGTTTTTTTATGGTTACCAGGATGTATAAATAAAATATCCGTCATAATCTTTTACTTCTACTTAACTACTGTAACTGATTTCCATGGGAAATGGGTTAATTGATCTCTCCAATAAACAAGCATATCTTCCAATGTTTTTTCAAGCGGTATTTCTGGCTTCCATCCGGTTTCATTCTTAAACTTATCAATGCAAGGCACCTGCAAAGTCACATCAGAACTCCTTAGCAAACTTTTATCTATTTTAACTGAAACTTTAATTTTAGAAAAAGATAGAAGAATATCAAGTGCCTCACCAATGGTCATTGTCCTATCTCCTCCTATATTATAAACCTCACCAGGCTTACAAATATGCACCAAAAGCCAATAAGCCCTTACTGCATCTCTTACATCGCAAAATGTCCTTACTGATTTTAGATTACCGACTTTAATGACCGGATCTTTTAAACCCAATTCTATAGCAGCCAGCTGTTTAGCAAAGAATGATAATGCAAACACATCGCCTCTTCTTGGCCCGGTATGCGTAAACATCCTTGTGCGTATTGAGCGGATATTGTGGGTTATCCAATATTGGTAAGCAAGCATATCTTCGGTAACTTTACTGACAGCATAAGGAGACGCTGGCCTGAACGGACAGTTTTCTTTAATAGGAAGATCTGCTTCTAATACTTGCCCGTACACTTCTGAAGATGAACAGACATGTATAATCGGATCGATCTCAGTGATCCTTACAGCTTCAAGCAAGTTAACAGTCCCGATCGCATTCGAAGATAAAGTTTGAATCGGAGCGTTAAAACTACTCAAAACATAACTTTGAGCAGCTAGATGAAATATTACATCAGGTTTAATCCGTTTGATATGGCGGATCAAAACGCTTAGATCGGTCAAATCCCCTTCTACCAATTCCACTTTATCGTAAATATTCTCAAGGTTATCTTTTGGGCTTCTCCAGCGACATAGACCATAGATCTTATGGCCTTCTTTAAGATCAACAATATATTCTGCCAGATGGCTTCCGACAAAACCCGTTATTCCGGTAATAAGGATATTCATAATTTTCTCCTTTTGGACAACAAAAAAATATCAATAATTGATTTTTTTCAATTCTTCAGGAAAACCATAGTCATAATTTGTATATTGCGGATACCTGTTGAATTTTGTTGCCATTTTAGCATATTCACTTGCACTTTTAAAAACAAACTTACCGGAATCTCTGGTAATTATCCATTTAACACCGTATTTACTAAGATCCTTTTCAATCAAAGCAGGACTTTCATATGAGCCCCATTTGATAAGAGCATTAAGCTCTAATGAAACCACGGATTTTATCGGTAATAAAAATGCCGATACATAAGGCCCAAGAGGATCTAAATCCCATGCTAAACTATTAAGTTTATCCCTATTCTCAGCCAAAGCTTGGTTTATTACACTTAAGGCCGGATAATGTTTTTTTATAATATAATCCATGTGAATTTTATCGGTAATCACGTCAAGATTTTCCTTAAAAGTCGGAAAATTAAGCCCTCCGCCGCTCATGGCCATCATCCTGACACCTTCATTACGGCTGCCAACAACAGCTAACAAAAGAATTACGCAGCCTATGATAATTTTTTTTCTTATACCAAAGACTTCAGAAAAAATATAGCTAATTGACAAAACCGCGCTAAATGATAAAACTGCAATAAGATACCGATACGCCCGAGGATCCTGCCAACCTGTAAAACAAATTCCGATAACCGATAATAAAGATAAACCCAGCCAAAAACATAAACCTATAAATAATTCCTTATCAAACTTATCACCTAAAATTATTTTAAGCATGAATAACGGCAGAAAAATAATGGAAAAAAAGACATATTTTGCTACTCCAACTCCCGGCCAAATAAAAAAATAGCTTAAAAATTTGAATAACTTCATTGGGCTGACATAAAATGCCCGTTTCAATGATACGCTTTCTAATGCCGGGGACCAATTAAAAGTTCCAAATTTTCCGGCAAGCATGGGGAAAAACGGATTCCCCGATAATATCAGGTTTTTTAAAAGCCACAAGCCCGTAATAAAACATGCGGTAATTAAACAATATAACCACACTTTCTTAGAAAATAGCTCTTTTATTTTCTTCTTTAAATTCTGCTGAATAGCCAATCCTAAAATAGTCATAAAAAATAAATCAAACACTATTTGATACTTATTAGCCATTAATTGAGTTAAAAAGATCAACGCTAAAAAGAAACGAAAAGCACAATCTTTACGCCTTGCTTCCCAAAAATTGTATGCCGATGCAAAATAAAAAGCAATAACAGCTCCATTTATAATTACATACTGATTTGCCCCTGAATAGAAAAAATGGTCATTTAAAAGCACAAACATTGCTGCGCCAAGCCCATAATAACCGTTAAAATAGTAAGTAGTATAACCAAATATCAATATAATAACGATCAGCCGCCAAAAAGTATTAATCAATTGAGGGAATAGTGTTTCTGAGCCAAAGATCGATAGACCCAAACCGTAAGGAACAGCGTTAAACTGGGGAACAAAAAGCCTTGCATCAAAAGCAGCGTCTCCAACAAGGCTACTTCCGGAAGAAAGCCAAACCTTCTGAGTAAAAAGATAGCCTCCATGTGAATCAACGTCCACCAAGAAGTAACAATTTCTAAATATAAAAAAAGTTGTAATCAATATCAGCAAAATTAACGGAAGATCGAATTTAAATCCTTTATTAAAAATTAACGCACAACTTCTTCTGATCCTTGAGTTAAAAAGAAAACAGAAATTTAATAAAACCGCTCCCCATAAATATGGAGCTTTATATAATCCGATAAGCGAAAGCAACAAAAGTTCACCGACAAGAAGCGAACTACCTAAAAGTAAAACTTCCCCCAGAAAAACAGCACCATTAATAAACAACTTTCCTTCTCTATTAATATAACTATAGATAGCTAATCCGCAAGAAAGCACAGAAAAGATAAAAATAATAAACATCCCAAATTGCATATAATTCATTAAATCCGGCCTCCTAAATTGATTATTAACTTAACGTTATATCACTCCTGTAGAATATTTTTTTTCTCAAGTATCTTATCAATGCCAGATCCGGCGAAAACCCATAAAGCTTATGTTTAAGCCTAAATTTATAATATGCGCTTATAGGAATATAAAGCACTTTAAGTGCGTATCTTGCAAAGATATTATTGATGCTGTCAATTACGTTAGGTATTGCATTGGCCAAAACACTCATATAAGAAATATTGCCTAGTTTTTTTCTTTCCTTAGCATTAAACCAGGGTATCTTCTTACCGGAAAAATCATATTCGTCAAAATTCCAATCTATCCAACCTTCCAGCTCTTTCGGAGGCTTCAAACCATGCTCTAACGCCAGGCCATACATAGGAGTACCCGGTAACGGAGTATATATGGTCATAGTCTCAAACTGTGCCTTGGGATTTTCTCTTTTTATCCGAAAAAGAAGATCTATAGTATTATTTATCTCTTTGAAGGTTTCCGTTGGAAAACCGATCATCAAAGCAAAAGCCGGCGTAATATCATGTTTCTTAGCCTTAAGATTCGCCTTAAGAGTTTCCTCAGCCGTTATTCCTTTATTGATCAATTTCAATATTCTATTAGTACCTGACTCAGCTCCAAATTTTAATACGTTCGCTCCGCTTTCCTTAAGAATAGCTGTTTGTTCGTCTGAAGCTTTGTTAAATACATCTACCCTGGTTCCGGATGTATACCAGCGGATATTTAAATTTTCTTTAATGATCCGTTTGCATATTTTGTCGGCCCTTTCCCTATCAATATAAAATTCATCATCTCTAATCCAAACGCCGTCTAAATTAAAATTCCGTATAGGCTCAATGATTGATTTTAAACTTTTCTCTACTGACATAGCCCGCCACTTTCTCATCCTTAAGCTGGCACTACAGCAAAAAGCACAATTAAACTGACACCCCCTGCTTGTCTGACCTATATCAAGAATACGCAGGCTCTTAAGGTACATATCCGGGTGGATGTAATTCTCAACACGAACCAGTTCCCACGGAACTGGCAGAAGATCCTCCATATCAATTAACGGAGCCTGAGTATTAACTATAGGCTTATTACCATCTTTAAATCCTATACCTTTAATCGCAGCAAGAGGTTCATTCTTCTCTAATGCTTTTACAAGGTCGTAAAAAACCTTGTCACCTTCGCCAACACAAACTATATCCACATATTGACTTTCCAGCGTCTGTTCAGGCAAAATAGACGGATGCGGCCCGCCCCAGACAATAGGAATCTTTTTATTCGCAAATTTCCTGACGATCTTTACAATCTCAGTTGCAAAATATATCTGCGTACCAGTCATGCATGAAATTCCTACGCAAATAGTCTCCGGATTCAAACCCTTAATTACTTTATTCCGCCAATCTTTATCAACCCTTTGATCAATAATTATGATTTTATACCCATCTTTATAAAGAGGTGCTGAAATTGTAAGAAGCGAATGCGGCGGCGCAACCGTTGAACCAAAATCCATTCCGGTCTTCGGATAAATCAAAACTATATTTTTTTCCTTAATCATACCTGTCTATTTTACCTTCATTTTATATCTTTTAATCAGCACAAAAAAAGATTCCCAACTCCAACCCAAGAAAAAAGCAAATAAAGGCATCACCCAGATAAATTGTCTCTGAATAAATGAATACTCGGAAACAAAATCAGAGATAAAAATGAGGCAGATAGGCATAAGTATATTAATAAACAGTAGTAATAGTTGTTTACCTCTTTCTTTATATGAAAAGAAAAACGGCACAAAAAATCCTAAAAATAAAATATACAGCCTTTTGTCACCAACAAGATTACAAAATACTCCTTTTAAAAAACCTATCGGGTTATGTGCAGGATTAGGAATATAGCCGAATGTAGGCTGCTTAAAAGAAGCAGCAATGCAATGCGGGCCGAATACGCTATATAACCATAAAGGCATAGTTATGCCTAGCACTAAAGCCGAAAAATTAACGGCATTTTTTAAAATAGTTTTAAAATTCCCATCTTTAAATTTCGATATGAGAACAAACAATAAAGAAGTCCCAAACATTAATACCCCATAGACATGAAACCAAATAACAAAAACAAGAAAAATAACTGCCCATACTCTTTTATAAGTATCTAATTTAAAATTAAGATCACCAATTTTTAAAAGTAAATAAAACGTAGCCAAGGCAAGTGTAGGCAGCACCGCATAAGGCCTTATTTCAGTAGCATGAAAAATCAAGGTATTGTTAAAACAAACTATAGCAAAAGTAATTAAATATCCCCAAATTGATTTAATATATCTTTTACAGAGAAGATATAATAAATAAAAACCGATAACAGTAGCAATTAGATGAGGTATTACTAATCCCCATTTATTAAATGCAAAAATCTTAAAAAACGGATAAATAAGATAAAAATCACCGGATAAATACGAACAAAATTCACGCACTGGTACTACTTTTATCAAATCTAAAAACGTTCCTTGTAGAGCCTGCAGCTGGCTTAATTCATCGGTCCAAAGCTCCCGCTTATATAAACTAATAATCCTAAGATACAAAGCATAACCGCTAATAACAACTACCGAAAGAGATATAATATTTCTACGCGCATACTTAAAGATAGATTTTAACATTTTAACCTCGGTTAAAAGATTTGATCATTTTTTGTAAAATGGTTTGAGGAAATTTAATATTCAGTAATTCTTTATTATCTGATTTTTTAATCAAAAATATCCTCCAGGTGTTATTCTCATATACAGTTTCCTTAATTGCCACACCATTTAAGTTTATGTTTGAACATTCATCCCTGTAAATTAAATAATTACTACCATCTGATAACATTTTTCCATCTAATACCGCATCAGAAAGATAGACTATGTCTGTATCGGTAAACTCACTTAAGGCAAAACAAGTTTCTGAATAATACGGAGGAAAATAAAACCTTGGGTTTTTATCAGTCTTTTTAAGGCTTGAGATCTTTGCCTCCACATCCTTTATCTCTGCCATTTTGCTGATTCTTGGAATAATAACTTGCGTAAGTACAAGGCTGACAAGCAATATAACAATGGCTCCGGGTAAATAATTTAAATTAAATTTACCCAGCCTTCTCTTTAAAGAAGAATATACCGGAAAAAACATTCCTAAAGCAAAAGGAGTTACTGGCCCCATCTGATAACTTATCGTACCCCATGGCAATATCACAAGAAAATAAGCAATAAATCCGATTGGAATAATAACAGATGTAAAGTTAAAGTATTTTTTTCTAATCATAACTAAATACGAGACTAAAAAGACTACTGCTACAGCCAATAAGCCTCTTATAACAACAGAAGCCTGTTTTAGCTGATTTAATACAGCGATAATATTAAAATTATCTATGTATTTGGAAGAATACCCACCCGGTTTGACCAGAGATTTAACAAGTAAAAAATAGCCTGCAATAACTGTTAAACAAATGCATAAAAATATAACCGTTTGAAAAATATTTTTTCTATAGATCAAGCAATACAACAAAAGAAAAACAAGAAATGTTAAAAATATATATATTCCGGTAGGCTTACTGAAAAGGCATAACAGAGCAAAACCAAATGTAATCAATCCATCTTTAATGCGTTTGCCATTAAAAGCGCGTATAAAAAAATAGACCGCTAATGACCCAAAAATAAAAACCATTTTTTCTTGTAAAGAAATATACATAAAATTATTCCAAAAAGGAGTAAAAACAAAAAAACTAAGCGGGTATAAAAAAAGAGTTTCCTGGCTTATATTTTTCTCCTTAGAGAACATCTTATGGAATATCACTCCCCAAAGAGGCAAAATAGAAATTTGCGTTAAAAAAATTAATATGTAGACAAGAAACGGAGCGTAATTAAAAAATCTATAGGCTGCTAAAGCATAAATCGGATGAAGCGGCCTAATCTTTTCACATAAAAACTCAGCTTTTATATACTCAATGATTGATTGCAAGACGTTTGAGCTGTTCCAGACCCCGTTAACCCTCTCAAGATGCTGCCAATCATCGACTACGCCCCAGGACGGCCGGTAGCATAAATAAGCGATAATTACGATAGAAGAAAATGCTAAAAAACACAAAAAAGGAACGTTTAGCCTTTTCATCTTCATCTCTTATATTCCTTTATAGTTTTACCATAAATGTGCATTAATTTATCGTAGTTGGTCTGTCTTGTAAATTTTTCCTCATAAATTTTTCTTGCGCTTACCTTCATTTCATCATAAAGCTTCCTATTATCTGTAAGAAATTTTATTTTTTTAATCAAATCATCTGAATCCCGGGCTTTAAACAATAGGCCGGTAACATTATCTTCAATCAACTCTTTCATTGCCCCAAGATCAGTAGTAATTACAGGGATCCCGTTTGCTAATGATTCAACTATTGTTAACGGCATATTTTCATAACACTCTGAAGGAAAAATAAGATAATCTGCTTTTCTTAAATAACCCATAGATTCTTCATGAGAAAGCTCACCCAAAAGTTGTATATTTTTTGAATCTTTTATTCTCTCTTTAATTTCTTTAAACATTGGGCCGTTACCAATAATTTTTAAATTATACTTATCTAACTTTGTATAAGCTTTTAATAGCGTATCAAGGCCTTTATAATCAACTATCCTTCCTAAAAATAATCCGTATTTTTCATTTTTTTCTGTTTTAAAATCAAAATCAACGAAATTTGGCTTAATAAATATTTTATCTTCTGGAAATCCTGCCTTTTTAAATTTATTGGCGCTAAATTCGCTTAAAGCTATAAAAGAATCAACATTATCTTGAAAAATCCTATTTTTAGTATTTTTATACAGCATCCTGGCTAAAAAAACGCTCAAAATAAACGAATCTCTCCAGCATTTTTTAAAAACTGCTTTTATGCGATTTCCGAACAGGCAATCTTCACAAATCCTATTATTCGTATAAAAAGTCCCTTTTAAACAAATCAACCTGTAATTATGCAGCGTTTGCACTATAGGAATCCGCGCCTCTTTTAAAGCAAAATAAACCGAAGGAGATAATAAAATAAAAATATTATGAATATGTGCTATGTCTGGCTTTTCAATAATTACTAATCTTTTTAACTCTTGGTAACTCTTTTTATTCCAATTAATATCTCTAAAAAGAAATTTAAACTTATTAAATAAACTAAAACTTTTTATATCTTTATTAGAGCATTGATAAAAGATTACTTCATTTCCGTAATCCTCAAGCATTTTAATTTCAAGATCCACTACCCTGTCTTCACCGCCTTTTTCCAAATATTGGTTATGAATGACCAGGATCTTCATGCGGTTTCACTCTTAAACAAATAGGCAAAAGTTAACCCAAATATACTCCAAATCGGGATTGCGCTATATGGCATCTCTAAGATTTCTAAAAAATTAGCCGCTACGAACCAGTTAATAAGTGCACCTGTCAACAAAATACCCGTTAAGGAGCGCTTCCGAAAAGAAGCAATTGTAAAATTAACCAGTAGAACAAAAATACCTATAATCATCGATATGCCGATAACTCCGGAACGATATACCAAATCAATATAAGAATTATGCAGGCAAATCCAACCGTCTGCCTTCCATTCGGTTGCCGCCCAATTTAAAACTTCTAGTGTATGAGAGCGAAAAGGCTTGCCGAAATCAAAACCAAGTATAGGATGTTTATGCTTTAGCTCCCCTAAAGCATCTTTCCAGACAAATACCCTAAATAAACTATTAGAATAGGGAACATCTACCCCCCTACTATCATCAGAAATATTCTCTAAGAGATGATCTTTCCTTAAAACAATACTACCCGGATGTTTTGATTTCTCTGGCGAAGAAAACGCTTTAGCTCGCTCAAGGTCATTCGCAATTCGGTTAGCTTTAATTTCTTCTTCAGAATCGGAAGAGCTTATCACATCCTCTTTTAAACCAAAAAGCAGCGAATCAACTGTATTTCTTCTATTATTGTATAATCTTACACTGAGTTTTGGCTCAACAAAATACGGCTCTCTAACATTCATAATCTCAACCATTTGATTATACCTGTTAATCAGCTCGTCAAATCCGATCAAAGACCTCACCTCATTACGATTGCTAAATTTCAGTATCCCACCAATAACGAAAATTACAAGAATAAGAAAGAAAATAATTTTATATAATTTCTTGATCCTTAAAATAACTAATAATCCTACGCCCACATAAAATAAAGAGAAAGCATTGCCAATTATGAATGTCCTCGAGGTAGCAAAAAGCAACTTATAGGGGAATACCAATAGTAATAAAAAATATAAAAGATATCTTAACTTTTTTCCGGAACAATTATTTATTAAGACAAGCGTTAATGTCAGACAAGTTAAGGTAAAATAGAGATGGTAATCAAAAAATTTAAAATTTAGAAATAACACAAGGACAAAAAATAAATTCTTTTTAAGCTCAAAAAAATTAATCCTAAAAAAACTGAAAGTAAAAAGCGCAAATAGCGGATAGCAGAACAAAACTGAATGCCTTAAGGCAAGCGGCCCCCAATGAAGATAACCGACAATGATCTTTACAACCACAAAAGAAAAATAAGATAAGAATAAATAAGCAAAAACGTTGAAATTTTTATTATTGATCAGCCACTTTAAAAAAAATAAACAAAAACAAATGACGAATATTATATCACCGACAAAAAATGGAGAACCGATAAACGGAACATTTACATACAATTTAGCAAATGCCCTGTAAAATAGAATATAGCAAAACGATAGGATTCCTATGAGATAAATTCCTGCATAATCAATAAGCTTATTCTTCATACCCTTAAAAAGGTTTCCTGATAAAATATACAGTAATGAAATTCCATAGTCCTACCGGCATATAAGAACAAAAATAAAGCAGGAAATACTTTTTGTTTAAGAATTTTATGGGATTAATTTGCCTACGGGCGGCTTTTAGATCCCCTTTTTTCATATACATTTTCGCGCATAGATATTCCAGGTCCAATCTTCTTCTATTTAACGCAACTGAATGCTTATTTTCAAAGTCCGGATACAACTTAGCGAATTTATCAATAACATAGGTAATTTCGCTTCTCCACTTATCCATAAATTTGATACTGCTCATCCCTTGATACACGCGATATACCGCAACCGGATGCTCTTGATAAACAGCTTTAGAATTATAAAGTATCCTTAAAAAAAAATCAAAATCTTCTGCCAAATTTAAAGTTACGTCAAATAATCCACTTAAATCATCTAAAACCTTTCTTCTGATTACAACCGTTAAAATACCAACTGAAAAATCGCATAATTGCTGATCAAATATCTTACCTTGCGGCTGCCACTTTTTTAACGCTAATAATTTACGATTATCTTTTAAGATAAAATAGTTGCTGTAAAGCAAGACGGCATCTAAATCTGCTTCTAAAATAGCAATCTGTTTTTCTAATTTTTCCGGCAGCCAAAAATCGTCGCAATCCAGAAAAGCGATATATTCTCCTTTAGCTTTTTCTAAAGCCATATTTCTTGCTTGGCCTAAAGAAAAAGTGGTTTCGCTCCTGAAATACCTTAATTTATGATCGAAGTTCTTTGCGACTTCCGGTGTATTATCAGTAGAGGCATTATCCCAAAATATTATCTCCCAATCTTTAAACGTCTGCGCGTAAACTGAATTTATCGCTTCAGACAAAAACTGAGAAGAATTATAGCAATTCATTATTACGCTTACCATATTCTTATTTGCTCCAGGAATACGGGATTGTTTTAGTCAAAAGACCCAGGTTTTCTGCTTCCTGCGGATCGTGAGGTAAATTTGCGCAGTTAGCAACTAAAGAAGTATCCGGAGAAATTCCCTGCAACCCATACCAAAGGAGCGGTGGGATCCTAATTAAGCTATAATTACCTTCTCCTAATTCCACTTCCTGAATCTCTTTATAAGTAGGAGAATCCTTCCGCTCATCATAAATAACGATCTTTACCTTCCCAACAGGAACAGCAAAATGCTGTGTCATCTTATGATGTTTTTTCCAGGCTTTTATCTTTCCGCAATGAATCAGAGAAAAATATACTTCTCCGAAACCAAGAAAAAGCTCGGAATCTTTCCTAAGCATATGCATAACTTTTCCCCGTTCATCCTCAATTTGCTTTAACGGCTGGATTATGACCCCCGAGATCATCTGGACTCTCCCTTTGCCCATTCAAGCCCCTCCTTCTGCGCATCAAAAACATATTCTTGAATCTGGTTCTTAGTAAATTGAAACATATCTACTTTTTTGTTCTCATAAAAATGTTTATACCAATCAGCGGTCATTTTCACGGTTTGTTTAAAAGAAAGTACGGAATGCCATTTTAATATTTTAAGCGCTTTGTCACAGGAAAGTTTTAGAGAAAGGCTCTCCTTTATCCCTTTCATATCTTTTTGGTATTTATACTTACCTTTACCAAAATACTTTCTAAATGTTGTTATCAGGTCTTTAACAGATTCAACTACTTTTTGATCCGGGCCAAAATTGAAAGGATTACAGTTTATATTTTCAATATCCGTAGTAAGCTGCGAAGCAAGCCAAAGGTAACCGCTCAATGATTCTAAAACATGCTGCCAGGGGCGGGTAGCCATATGGTTACGGATACTTAAAGTCTTACCCTTAGAAAACGCATTCACGCAATCAGGAATTATTCTGTCTACTGCCCAATCTCCTCCGCCAATAACATTTCCTGCCCTAGCTGAGGCTACCTTACAAATATCACCTTTGGATTTAAAAAAAGATTCACAATATGAATGAAAGACCAATTCAGCTGCGCCTTTTGATGCGCTGTAAGGATCATTACCGCCCATTTCATCATCTTCGCGATAACCCCAATACCACTCTCTGTTTTTATAACATTTATCGCTAGTAATAATTACAGCAGACTTTACAAAACTAAACTCACGCAAACATTCCAGGACATTTACAGTCCCTGCGATATTAGTCAAAAAAGTTTCTTGTGGCTTTTCATAAGAAAGCCTAACAATAGGCTGAGCAGCCAAATGAAATACGACTTGAGGCGAATGGTCTTTAAATGCTTTTTTTAGCGTTACTATATTTTTGATATCTCCTTTTATGTGTTTGACTCTGCTTTTAAGCAGGCATGCTTCAAAATTTGAAGGTTTTGTTGGCACACCGGAAGAATACCCAATAACGTTAGCCCCTAATTCTAAGAGCCAGATACTCAGCCAGGAACCTTTAAATCCAGTATGACCTGTAACTAAAACTCTTTTTCCTTCAAAAAATTTTCTTAGCTTATTCATAAATATTACCTTTCCATAAAATTTTTAACACACATAATCACTTTATCCTGTTCATCTTTACTTAAATCCGGATGCAACGGTAATGTAAGTAACTGACTGTAAACCTTTTCAGTAACCGATAATTTTAATGATTTGGAAGTAAATAAAGTCAATAAATGATTCGGGTAATAATGTACTCCGCATTCAATATTATTATCACATAGGTACTGCCTCAAAACATCCCTTTTTTTTCCTAATACCCTTATCGGAAAAATATGCGGGACGATTTCTTTGTAATCATCAGGAAATAGAATTATTTCAGGAATACCATTTAACGCGCAGTGATAATATTTTGCAAGCTCTTGTCGCTTCGGCTTAAACTCTTTTTCTAGCCTCTTAAGCTGAGCCAAACCTATAGCCGCAAAAATATTACTCATATGATAACGATAACCATGGCAAGTAACGTCAAATTCCCAACTCCTTAAACCCTGGTACCTCTTCGCGGTATCCTTTTTAACACCAAGAAGCCTTGCATCCATTATAAATTCCGCTATTTTATCGTCGTCTGTAACCACTGCCCCGCCTTCTCCGCAAGTAATATTTTTTATCCCGTCAAAACTAAAGCAGGAGATATCGCCAAATGAACCAACTTTTTTTCCTTTGTAAATAGTTCCAAAAGCGTGCGCGGCATCTTCAATTACCCTGAGATTATTCTTCTTGGCAAATTTAAATATTTTATCAAGCTCTCCAACCCTGCTTGCGTAATGCACCGGCATTATTGCTTTTGTATTTTTAGTTATCCTTCTCTGAGCATCATTTAAGTCAATAGTACAAGTTTCAGGAATGATCTCGCAGGCTACCGGAACTGCTCCGGTAACGGAAATAGCCTGGAAACAGGAAACAAATGTCAAAGACTGAACCAATACTTCATCATTTTCTTTTAATCCCAAAGCCATTAACGCAAGGTGTAACGCCGCGGTACCTGAATTAACACAAATTACGTGTTTTCTATTAAGATAGCTCCTTAATTGGTCTTCAAAATCACGCACATATTTACCCATCCCCAGGTAACCGTCGTTTAAAAGAACGTCTTTTACGGCGTTTACCTCTTGCATGCCTAAGATAGATTTTGAAAGTCGAATCTTTTTAGCGTTTTTCATTATTTTGTTATCCTTGGGCTTAAAACTTTTTTTATGATCCTTTTGGCTTTTTTTAGCGCCAACCAGGCAAAACCAACCGGATCATAAATTAATTTGTTAATTATTAAATAAAACGAACCTTTTTTTAAGATTTTCTTCAGATCCGTATCGTCCCACTCTTTTGTTTTGATTAAATAACTTCTTATAAAAAGATCATCGAATGAAAATTCCCTGCTAAACAGCGAATCTTTCTTGCATTGCTCAAAAAGAAGAGTTCCAGGATATGGAGTTGCAATTGAAAAATGCGGCTTGAATACCTTGCAGGAAGCAGCAAACTTGAATGTCTGCCAAATATCATCTTTAGTCTCTCCGGGAAGCCCGATAATTAAAAACATCCCGTAATCAAGCTTAATTTTCCGGCAGTATTTAATCAATGACCTGACCTTTTTAAGATTTAACGGTTTTTTTATTATAGTATTTAAAACTTTCTGTGAACCGCTCTCTACTGGAAAATTTAATTTTATGCATCCGGACCCCTTCATCAAATCTATCATCTCTTCGTCCATCCCCCATACGCCAACGCCATTCGGTGTGTCCCATACAAAATTAAACCTTTCCTTGGCCATCCTTAAAAAAAGCTCTTTAGCGCGGTTAGTATTGGCGGTAACATTATCATCTTCAAACATCAGTTCTTGAATATTATATCTGTCTTTCAATAACCTCATTTCATCAAGCACATTATCAACCGACCTGACCCTGTACTTATTGCCCCACACTCTTAAAGCGCTACAAAAGGTACATCTTGCAGTGCAGCCGCGCGAAGTTATAATAGGACAAAACCTCTCTTTGTGCCGTAAACCATGGGAAGCTTCCAGCCCAAAATACCTCTCAAGCTCCATAATCTC